>Ga0207433_10000371_pt1 | contig 103536 bp, 119 predicted proteins | sample YelNatPaOPGAMG01_FD_187559 | JGI IMG/M metagenome (GOLD analysis project Ga0207433, IMG submission 187559) | Hot spring thermophilic microbial communities from Obsidian Pool, Yellowstone National Park, USA - OP-RAMG-01 (SPAdes) (version 3) | ecosystem: Environmental > Aquatic > Thermal...
GGGAGTACAAAAAGGGTGGTTGTAGTTGGTTTAGGATAAGTACATTAAGAAGTAAAGATTTATTTGATAACAGCAATGAAAAGATATTTACTCCGTATAGGGCTGATAAAAATAATTTCGCGTTAGATAAAAACAAGTTTTATGGTATGACTGATACTACAATAATAGTTAAAAAGAATGAAAAAATCAATTATTTATACTTATTGGGCTTACTGAATTCAAAATTAATGAATTTTTATGTTTTAGTTACAGGAAAGAAAAAGGGATCTTCTTATGAATATTTTGCAGATTATTTGAAACAGCTCCCAATAAAACTCATCCCAGAATCCGAACAACAACCACTCATTAACCTCGTAGATAAAATGCTCTCCCTCAACAAACGCCTCAACGAAATCAGTGACAAAAAGACAGATGAAAGAGCGAAAATTGAAGAAGAAATTAAAAAGACTGATGCAGAGATTGACGAGCTAGTGTATAAATTATACGGAATAACTGAAGAAGAAAAAAAGATAATTGAGGAGAGTTTAAAATGAAAAGGATCGTATCATTTATTTTATTATTTTTTCTTCTTTTACTAAATGTTGCTTATGCATAGAATTTAATTAGTATTCTGCGTTTTAAAATTTTCAACGCCAAAGTCTTTGCTGGCGCAAAAGGTGAAAATTAGCAAAAAAGTGCCAAAATAGGGATGATGTATACAATTTTACGGAGGCGATGTATACAAAGTTTTATATATTAGTTCATTTCTTATTTGTTTACCGAAATAAACAAATAAACTAAAAGGATGTAAACCAGAAATGTTTGACCAACTTGATAAGTTGGGAATTGGTATTGTAGTGTTTGAACCATGTGTTTGTGTTGGATGTGGTATTGATATTAAATACCTTGACGTTTTCGACTTAATAAAAGAACTTGATCACTTAATTCAAAATATGTCGGCCCAAATTAATTTTTGGAACGTTATAAGAATAATAATGTCATTGATAACATTAATAATAAAATTAAAGGATTGGAAGAAAAAATATTGACCTTTTCAGAAGAAAATGCTTTTATAAAAAAGAAAGGTGAACAGCAAAAATAAGTCAACTTAAATTTCAATTTAACACTTAGCAAATTTAAATTTTTGTTTTGTTCATTGATTTTCTAGACTTCAAACCCGAAATTTGCCTCGAAAGTTCTTGCTTTTAGACTTTCTTGCCAGCCCAATGTTTTGATCTTTTCGGAATTAGTAAATATTAGCTCCTTTGCGCCAACTTTTGCACAAATATCATCTCGGCTGGCTTCCAAAACATCCTTAGAGCCTGCAGGCGCGCTCACGAATAAAGTAATGCGCTCTTTTTTGCTCAAATTTGCTTTTTTTCTCAGCGCTTGAACAGATCTAACAAATTCTCTAGTGAAGCCCATTGCTAACATTTCTTTAGTCTCTTGCCTATCTAAATACAAAGAATAGCTGCCAAAAATTCCGCCAACTAAGTGTTCAGGTATTTTTTCTTCAATTAGTAAATCATCGTGCTCTAGCTCTACTTTTTTATCTTTTAGCTCCAAAATTACTTTACCACTTTTTCTAATGCTCGAAACAACCGATTCAGGAGAAAGGCGAGCTAAAACAGCAACAATCTCGGGCGCGTCTTTTCCAAATTTTGGCCCGACTTTGCTGAAATCCGCCTTAACTTCATGTCTTATTCCTTCCATTTTGTGGTCTAAATTTATTGCCAAGATATTTGCTAATCTCTTTACTAATTCGGCATGTTTGGCCAATGCGCTTTGTAACTCTTCATTTTCTGTTACAACAATAACTTCTTTTATTGGCCATTTCAGCCCTCTTTGGATTTTCTCTCGCAACGCAAATATATTTGAAAGAATATCTTTGATGTATGCCATCTCAGCTTCGAGTTTTGCATCTATTAAACTCTCATCCGATACTGGCCAGCTTGTCAAATGTATAGATTCTTCTTTTAGCTTTAACTTCGTTTTTATGCCTTGATAACACGCTTCGGTTATATAAGGCGCAATTGGTGCAAACATTTTTAGACAACCCATTAGAACTTCAAAAATTGTGTAAACTACTGCAGGCTCTGTGCAACGTTCTCGAACCGCTTTTATGTACCATCTGCTCAATTCCAAAAACAAACTTTCAATCGCCAATGGAACTTCGGGTAACTGGTGGTTCTTAAATAACTCTGTAACTTTTAGAATTGTAGAGTGCAATCTAGATAAAATATATTTATCTTCATCTAAAAGTTGGCTCTTGGCCAGTTCTAAATCTTTCAAAGATAGATTTGTTAACTCTAAGAGTTCAAGCAAATAAACGTGTATGTTCCATAAAATTCCAAGATTTCCAAATTTTGTTTTGATGTCCGAAAAGTTGTAATTCAAATCCAACCCTGGACCTGTTCCGCCAATGGTATAATATCTAAATGTATCCGCTCCAAATTTGTCAAAAACTTCGTAAGGAGAAATAACATTTCCAAGAGACTTTGACATTTTTCTTCCAAGAGCATCGTTGATAAAGCCATGCATATAAACTGCTCTATAAGGTGGCTGGCCTCTAGCAGCCATAGAAGAGCACATTAACAAGTTAAACCATCCTCGGATTTGATCTTTACCTTCTAATATTAAATCTGCAACAAAATCTTTATTCGAAGTCGACGCCCACAGAGCTGCTCCAGAATCTAACCAAACATCAGAGACATCCGGAATTCGTTTTGCTTGGCTTTTGCAATCCGGACATAACAAAATAACTTTGTCAATCCAAGGCCTGTGTAAATCTCTTGGAACTTTCCCGCCGTAAGATTTTAGCTCATCTGTGGAACCGACAACTATCTCTTTCCCACAATTTGTGCAAATCCAAATTGGTAGTGGAGTTCCCCAAAATCTCTGTCTACTTATATTCCAATCTTGAATATTTTCTAGCCAAGACCTAAACCAATTTTTTGCCCAATCAGGAGTCCAGCGAACATTTTCGTTCGCAGCCAACATTTGTTCTTTAAGTTTAGTTACGGCAATAAACCATTGCTGCGTTGCTCTAAAAACAATATCTGTTTTGCATCTCCAACAAACTGGATAATCATGTGTATACTTGCTAATATTCACTAAAACTCCCTTATCTTTTAGAGAATCGATAAATTTACTATCGTCTACTCTGGCAACAAGTCCATTAAAAGGTCCCATGTTTGCAAAAACGCCTTGCTCGTCAATTTCATTAAACGCTGGCAATCCATAGGCTTGCCCGACTTCAAAATCCTCTGGTCCGCATCCTGGAGCACAATGTACTAGCCCAGTACCTTCAGAGGCAGAAACATATTTTTCTGATAAAGTTACTTTGTGCAACCAATTCGATTTAATTTTGCTAAAATCAATTGAGTCGCTAAATGGGTGTTCATATGCTAGCCCCTCTAATTTAGATCCTTTTACATTTTCTAAAACAACATATTCTTTTTCAAGTTTAGAAAATATTGCATTGACGAGATCTTTAGCAACAATCCAAACTTCTTCGCCAACTCTAACTTTTGAGTAATCTAAGTTTGGATTAGCCATTACAGCCAAGTTAAACGGTATTGTCCAAGGAGTAGTAGTCCAAACGAGCAAATATTCATTTTCTTTTCCTTTTACTTTAAACTTAACTAAAATAGAGCTGTCTGTAACATTTTTATATTCTAGTTCGTGCTTTGCTAGCGCAGTTGCGCAGTGTGGGCACCAAGGAGTAACTTTTTTTGCTTTGTAAAGTAAACCTCTTTTGGCCGCTTGTGCTACAGTCCACCACACCCCTTCAACATATTCTTTTTTGAAAGTAAGATATGGTCTTTTCCAATCCATGAAAACGCCAAGCCTCTTGAAGTCTGCAATCATTGGTTTGATATTTTCCAATGCGAAGGCTTGGCATTCCTTAACAAAGCGCTCGATACCAACTTTCTCTAAAATTTCTTTTTTTGTTTGTAAGCCAAGCTTTTTCTCAACTTTATTTTCGATTGGAAGACCGTGAGTATCGAATCCTGGCTGATCGTGAACATTGACACCAGACATTCGTAAAAATCTTCGATAAGAGTCCTTCAAAGCATAATTCCAAGAAGTGCCTAAATGTATTTTTCCAGTGGTATACGGCGGGCCATCTAAAAAAGCATACTTCGGCGAATTGGCCAGTTTTTTCTTTATTTTTTCGTATATCTTTTTCTTTTCCCAAAAATTAAAAATTTCTTGCTCTATTTTTAAATAGTCGTATGACATGAACAAAACAAAAAACAAATATATTAAAAGCTTTGCTTAAATTAAAGCAATATGTTAGACGTTTGGACTGAAAAATACAGGCCTAAAACATTAGCTGAAATAAAAGGGCAAGAAGAAATTGTCAAAAGGCTAGCCGCATTTGTCAAAAATAAATCGATGCCCCATTTGCTATTTGCTGGTCCTGCAGGCGTTGGAAAAACAACTGCTGCGCTAGCGATGGTGCGAGAGCTCTATGGTGAAAATTGGAAAGACTTTTTCTTTGAAACAAACGCCTCGGATAACAGAGGAATAGATTATATAAGGGAAGCGATTAAGAATTATGCCAGAATAAAAGCAATTGGAGAAGTTCCTTTCAAAATTATTTATTTGGACGAATGCGATGCGCTTACTCGAGAAGCTCAAGATGCGTTGCGTCGAATAATGGAAGATTACACACAAGTTACTCGATTTATTTTAAGTTGCAATTATTCCTCAAAAATAATTCCTCCAATTCAAAGTAGATGTGCTATTTTCAGATTTAAGCCGTTACCAAAAAGTGCGGTATTTGAAATTCTCCAAAACATAGCCAAAAATGAAGGGCTAACTGTGAGCACAGACGCGCTTGAGTTGTTATATGAAGCCTCCGAAGGCGATATGAGAAAAGGGGAAAACTTGCTTCAAGCATGTGCGGCGCTTTCAAAAACAATAGACACTGAAGTAGTAAGCCAAGTACTTTCTTTTGCAGATCCAAAAGAAATTAAAGAAGCCATTTTCTTATCTTTAAAAGGTAAATTTTTGGAGGCAAAAAACTTGCTAATAAATTCCATGATTTCTCACGGGCTCTCCGGAACAGACGTAATAAAGCAAATTCAAAAAGAAATTCTAAATTTGGAAGACTTGGACGAAAAGACAAAAGTGCAAATGATAAAGGCGTGCGGAGAAATTGAGTTTAGAATGGTTGAAGGCGCAAACGAGTTTATTCAACTAGCTGCTTTATTAGCTGAATTTGCAAATATCAAATTAAAAAATGATTAAAGAAGCACTAGTACAAAAATATTGCCCAAAAAGCACAAAAGAGCTTGTTGGGCAAAAAGAAGCTTTAGCTGCAATTTCTAAATATTTAACAAATTACCCAAAGGTATTCAAAAAAGCGCTTTTACTTTATGGGCCTACTGGTGTAGGAAAAACTTCTTTAGTAAAGGCTATTGCTACGGAAAAAGATTTTGAATTAATTGAAGTAAATGCTGCGGATTGCAGATCTGCAGATAGCTTAAATGCAAAATTACTTCCGGCAGCAACCCAAAGAAGTCTTTGGGGAAATAAAAAAATTTTATTGATAGACGAATTAGAAGGCTTACATGGCCAAAGTGATAGGGGTGGGGTACAAGCTCTTGTAAACATCATAAAACAAAGTGCATTTCCAATAGTTATAACTTCCTTAGACCCATTTGATGATCGGTTTAAAACTTTAAGGCTGTCTTGTGAACTTGTTGAGCTAAAACCACTAGATACAAAAGAAATCGTTTCAAAGCTTAAAGAAATTGCTGAAAAAGAAAAAATAAACTATGATTTACAAGCTCTTCAAACAATTGCGCTTCATGCAAACGGAGACCTGAGAGCAGCAATAAATGATTTGCAAATGCTTGCTGAGCAAGACAATTGTGTTACAAAAGAAAAAGTGCAACTTTGGGGGCGAGAACAAAGAGAGGATATGTTTTCTCTACTTCGATTCGTCTTTAAGTCGTTTGATTCTAAAATACTACTTCAAACATTTGACTACATCGATAATGAGCTTGAAGATTTGATTTTTTGGATAGAACAAAATTTGTTCCAAGAATTTGGCCGAGACAGCTCTGCTCTTGTTGACGCCTATCGAGCTCTCTCTCTGGCAGATGGCTATTTACAAAAAATAAAAAGAAGACAACATTGGAGATTTTTCTTGTATGCGAAATATTTTGCTTTGGTAGGGGTACAACAGGCCAAAAAAAGTGTCTTTAGCAAACCAATAAAATATACTAAATCAGATATCCTCTTAAAAATATACATGCTGGCTGCTAAGAGAAAAAAAGCTCAAAGCATGGCTGAACAGTACTCTGAATACTTTCACACATCAAGTAAGAGACTCATGGAAACCTTTTTACCCTACTATAACTTCGTTTCTACAAGAAATCAAATTTTTGGCTCTTTTGATACAGAGCTTTAGATTTCTAAATTATTTCTAAAGTTTAGTGGGGCGGGTGAGATTTGAACTCACGACACCACGGTCTTCAGCCGTGTGCTCTCCCAGGCTGAGCTACCGCCCCTAGTCTCCAACTGTGAAATGCTTTAATAATTCCTGAGGTACTTTAAAAAATTTTAGTTTTAAGCCAGCATCTATATAAGCCCATGAAATTATTGCAGATTCGAAGGCCTCTAAATATTTTTTCTTTTCAAATAACCATCTCCCGCCTTCCAAATAGCTTTTGGCAAATTCGTAAAAGCTCTTAGCCATTTCTTCATTGCTCTCGAGAACTAACTTTGCAAAAACGCCTTCCATTCTGTCCAGTTCTTTTTTGGCAGATTCTTTTATCCCCATTAGTCCTCCACAACAAATGCCACTATTGCACAAGCATAGTTGTCCTTAATTGGCGGCGCATGTGCAACTACTCTCCAATCCTGTTCCGGCTCTTTTCCACTAGTTAAAAGCTTTAGATTATATTGTGCTTTCTTTTCTGCCTTAGCTGCACCACCCGCTTTCCCATGTCCAATAAATAGTTGGCCATCTAAAACTCCTAAAACAAGTGCTGCTGCAGCTTCTCCTTTTGCACAATTTTGAAGAACAATACCTCGAAAAAAGCCTTTTAGTTCTTTTAATCGCTCTTTGCCTTCAATTACTTCGCAATTCCCTAATTTTAAACTTTCCAGCTTTAGAACTTTAATTTTATCTAAATTTGCGGCTAGCTGGGCATTTATTTGTGCTAGCTCTTTACTTTTGCCATACCCAATACCCCAAGTTAGATAACCTTTCATTTTATTAAATACAAAAGTTCATTTATCACTTTTGCGCTGCTCGTGAATTTTCATATCTCTTTAGCCACATCCCATGCAGCTTCAAAAAGCTTTTTCATTAATTTTGCAAAAGGCTCGTCGCGTATTAAAATACTAATGCCAGATTTTGGCATAACGAGTAATACTGCGCAATCATCAACAATTTGACCAGCAAAATCATCGAATTCAAACTTTCTTTGTTTCAATTTCGGAATTAGTTTCTTCCATTTTAGAACATCTGCTTCTGTTTTCTTCATGTACCGCACTAAAACTTTATCATCAACACCTGCACGAATCGCTTTTCTAATTTTTCTTACCCAAGCAGGTCGAACCTCTGAAGTGTACTTAAAGTCATAAATATAACGTTTTGGAGTTGGTAGTTTTTCAACAATTTTGTAAAAATTTCTTTGTCCTTTTACCAATTCAACGACTTCTTCACTCGGCACATGTATCTTTTTTAGTTTTGTTAGATCTTCTTTTAATTTTGAAATTTTCGCGACGCGCTCCGAAATAAGCTTTTCTAAAATGTCTTGCGGCGCCGGCGCGAATTTTTTGGTTTTTTCGGGTATGATAATAACAAGACCTTTTGAAACGAGAGAGTTCAATGTATCATAAATCCTGCCATAAGGGACACCAGATTCTTGAGCTATCTCAGGTGCACTAGCTTTTCCTAGTTGCAAAAGTGCTTCGTAAGCTCTAGCTTCGTATTTGTTAATACCAAGCAATTCTAGCTCCATAAAACAACTTAAGTTGTGCTAAATTTAAAAGTTTTCCAGAAATAAATTAAAATAAAAGTAAAATAAGAAAATTAAGCAATGTCGCTTCGGCAGCGCCCACCAAAACAAATTTGGCCAGCTGGGCAAGTAGTGTTTACGCTTACACACATAGTGTTGTTGTATACGCGTGCACAATATGTTTCTATTAGTGCAGTATCTGAAATGCAATAATCAGTCATATTTCTTGTACCATCGAAACAAGTTCCTTTCGCTGCTAAATTATAGCCGCCATCCGTATCGCTGCAAGCAGAATAGTTAAGTGATTGATTAATGGTTTGTGGACTTTTTTGCCGTTGGTCTATCGGACCTAACAATTCTCCTCCGCCGGCTTCTTTTTGCGCATGTTTCTTCGCTAAATTCGGCCCAAAAAACTTTGCGACTTGTGGCGTTCCTGTCATCACTACAGCTATTGCAAGCAGAACGATTATTGCAATAGCAATTTTTGTGTATAAATTAAGCTCTAACTTTTTACTTTTTGCCTTTTTAGCCATTTTACCTCCTAAGCTTTAAAAGATGCGTCCCATTTAAAAAGTTTATTTTTTTACGAATCTAAGGTTACAACATTACTTTTTATTTTTATTTTCTTTGTCATCAAGTAAATAAAACTTAAATAAATAAAACCGAACAAAAATAAAAAATGGTAATAGAATCTTTGATTAAGCCGGATTGGGTTGCTAAAAATCCTCTTTATGCTTTTTATCTTGGGGTTGTATTAGCGTTTATTGGCACATCGATTGGGTTGTTTATTTTTCCTGATCAAGCATCTTTTGCAGGCCTACTTTTTATTACAATTGCGGCGGTTCCATTTTTATCAAAAGTCGTAGACTTTGAAGAGACTAGGAAAGGAATTTTCCATGCAAATTTTTGGGTGCGAAATAGAAAAATAGCACTCATTTATGGTTTGTTTTTCTTTGGCGTTGCGTTAACATATTTTATTTGGTTTAAAATTTTGCCTTTGGCTTCGGCAGAATTTTTCTTTAATAGGCAAATTGTTGCGCTCACAAGGCCAACTATTTTAGGCTTCTTTAGCCAAGCTCAACTTAATCAATACATGCCAATTTTACTTAATAACTTAAAAGTTCTTTTTTTGGTTTTAATTCTATCTATAATTTATGGTATGGGCTCTGTGCTAATTATAACTTGGAATGCTTCTGTGTTAGGCGTCTTTGTGGCTAGCTTTGGCAGATTTGTCGATTTTCTAAGTTTTGTTCCACATACTGCAATGGAATTTACAGGTTTCTTTTTTGGTGCAATGGCAGGCGGGCTGATCTCAATGGCTTTTGACGAGAGTAAAACAAAAATCGGAAGCCAAAAATTCTATCGCGCCATTAATGATGCCAGTTTGCTTTTCTTGCTTGCTGTTGTTATCATTGCGCTAGCTGCATTAGTCGAAATCCGTCTTTTTTAAGAATGCAACAACTAAAGTTGTGCCGAAATTTAAAATATGCCCAATCCTAAAATTTTGGAATGGAAGAAGATTATCGAAAAATAATACGAATTATCAATTTGGCACTAAGCAGAGAAATAAGTCCAACCGAACTAGCAGACCTTTTAGTTGGACCAAAAAGCAAAACGCCCTTGGGCAAATATGTTAGTCAAAATAAAGATATTCGTGAAGACATTATTAACATTCTAAATTCGTTATGTATCCATTCGAGCCTAGCCTCTGAAATTCAAAATGGCGAAAAAATAACGATAGAATACAACAGCATGCTTCCAACAAATCCTATCGAATATTTTGCCAAATCTACTAGAAAAGAGTCTATTAACTTTAAGAAAAACACTTTTGGTTATACAAATAAAATTCTAAACTACCTTAATTAGCTCACAATTTGGATCGACTTCAACAAAATGACTCGCACTTCCAGCTCTATAAGCAGAACATTGATTTTCCGGCAAATTATCAACATCAACTCTAGGGCTATGCGCTACATCACAAACCCAATCAGGAAACTCTGGAATTGGATTTAACAAGCAAGGCCCGTTTTCTAAGTTTTGCCCGCTGGCTTTTGCGCGTTCACAAGCCTGAACGCAAGTTTCTGCAATTTTGCTTTTGTCAACTTTTACCATCTCTGCTTTCTCTATGCAACCACTTGCGCAAATCAAGAAAATGAAAAGCACAAATCCGCAAAGCATTGTGGCTTTCATAGTTTTAGCGCCGAGGGTGGGATTTGAACCCACAAATCCCTTGCGGGAAACAGGTTTAGCAAACCTGCGCCGTTTCCTGTAAGGAAATTAGCGAATTGCAATCGCTAACTTCGCTTTATACCAGGTTGGGCCACCTCGGCATGCAAGGCCCACTAAATTAAAATTGCAAAGTATTTTTAAACACTTTGCTTTTTGGCTTTTTTCCAAAAAGATTTAAATAAGAAAGGAGTAATTAATTCGGCGGCTAGCCTGCCCGGCTAGGGAGCGGGTGTAACGGGAAATTCCCTTTAGCCCGGGGCGAAGCGTTGAAAGCGGCTTTCCTTAGAGCAGCTGTCTTGTGGCTAAGCGTCGAAGCGCAGCCTTTACGGGCGGCAATGCTAAGAAACCCGTCAGGCCCGGAAGGGAGCAGCGGTAACTTAGTTTTGCTGTGCTGTAAAGTCAACTGCGTGGAGCTTACCACAAGGTAAAACAGCTGTTTTAGGGCAAGTCCATTTCAGCGCGTGCCGCCACTTTGGCCACAAAATGTATGAGTTCAATGTAAATCCATATCAACTAGAATTCAAAACAGTTTTAGAAAAACTTGGCAGCTCTACCAAAGGGCTCTCAGACCAGGAGGCCAAAAAAAGGTTGGAAAAATACGGCTTAAATAAAATAGCAATCACTAAAAAAAGTCACCCAGCAATTATTTTTCTAAGACAATTTAAATCTGCACTAATATGGCTTTTGATATTCGCTGCAATTGTTTCTTTTTTACTAGAAAACATAATTGATAGCTACTTAATCGCGGCTATTGTTTTGGCAAATGCGTTTCTCGGCTTCGTACAAGAATACAGAGCTGAAAAAGCTCTAGAAGCTCTTGAAAAACTTTCAACTCCGACAGCAATAGTGCTGAGGAATGGGAGAAAAGTAAAAATTCCGGCAACAGAAGTTGTGCCAGGTGATATTTTAGTTCTAAACATCGGAGACAAAGTAGCTGCTGATTGCAGGCTAATTGAAGCTATAAATCTTAAAATTGATGAATCTTTGCTAACTGGGGAGTCTGTCCCTGTTTTGAAACACACCGATAAAATATCTGCTGCTGTACCATTAGCAGATAGAAAAAATTGTGCTTTCGCAAACACAATAGTTAGTTACGGAAAAGGCTTAGGAGTGGTTTATGCAACTGGACAAAACACAGAGGTTGGAAAAATTTCTACACTAGTTGCAAGCGCAGGTCAAAAAGAAAGTCCATTGCAACTAAAGCTCAAAGCCGTTGCAAAAACATTAGGGCTTGCAACTATAATTATTGCACTAATTGTTTTTGGGCTAGGGCTTTGGCAAAAACAACCAATGTATAAAATGGCCCTGCTTTCGATTGCGCTTGCTGTTGCGGCAGTACCAGAAGGCCTGCCAGCCATTATTACTACAACACTGGCTTTTGGCGTGGCGAAGATGGCTCGCGCTAAAGCAATTATTCGTTATTTGCCTGCTGCAGAAACGCTGGGAAGTTGCACAGTAATTGCAACGGATAAAACAGGTACTTTAACAAAAAATGAAATGACTGCGCGCCAAATTTACATTTCTAAAACATTTATTGATGTAAGTGGTGTTGGCTATGCACCAGAAGGGCAATTTCTTTTGGCTGGAAAACCTATTGCGCTAGAGCAAAGTCTTGCTGGCCAGCTCTTGCTGCGAACTTGTGCGCTTTGTAACGATGCAAGCTTATTTAAAAACGAAGACTGGCAAATCGCAGGAGATCCTACTGAAGGCGCTCTTCTCACACTTGCTGGAAAAGCAAATCTTTGGAAAGAAAAACTATTAGAGCAATACCCACAAGTCGCTGAGCTTTCTTTCGATTCTAGCCGAAAGCGAATGTCTACAATCCATAAGACAAAACAAGAGTTCATTGTTTTTACAAAAGGTGCGCCAGACATTCTAATTGATTGTTGTAAGTGGGTCTTAATTGGAGAAAAAATTCGTCCACTTACAACTCAAATTAAAAAAGAGATTTTGGCAGCGAACCTAGCCATGGCCAAAAAAAGCCTCAGAGTCTTAGGCTTCGCATATAAACCACTTAAATCGCTTCCAACCAAAATCGAACCAAAAACAATAGAAAAAGAGCTTGTTTGGATTGGGCTTGTTGGTTTAGTAGATCCTTTAAGACCTGATGCAATTGAGGCAGTCCACCAAGTACAAAAAGCAGGCATTAAAGTCGTAATGATCACAGGTGATCATGTAGAAACTGCAAAAGCAATTGCGCGAGAGCTTTCCCTTCTCAGAGGAGAACAAAGCGTTATCGAAGGCGCAGAACTCGATAGAATGTCTGATAAGGAGCTAGAAGAGCTTGTTGAGCAAATAACTATTTATGCGCGAGTTAGTCCAGAACATAAAATAAGAATTGTGCGCGCACTTCAAGCAAAAGGCCACATAGTAGCAATGACGGGTGATGGTGTTAATGACGCTCCAGCACTTAAAGCAGCAGACATAGGAATTGCAATGGGACAAAGAGGAACTGATGTAGCAAAAGAAGCCTCTGCAATGATTTTGCAAGATGATAACTTTGCCACAATTGCTGCTGCTGTAAAAGAAGGCAGAACAATTTATGCAAACATTAAAAAATTCCTCCGTTATCTTTTAAGTTCGAATTTTGCAGAAGTTGCAATTATATTTGCCGCTAGTTTGCTATTTCTGCCTCTCCCGCTTTTAGCAATACACATACTTTGGATTAATTTATTAACAGATGGGCTACCTGCTCTTGCTCTAGGCATAGATCCTCCAGAACCAGACATTATGCAGCAAAAACCAAGAAAAGAGCAACCAATAGACAAAGCTATGCTCAAAACAATTTTGCTCGTTTCTACAATAATTACTATTGGGACTCTTTTGATTTTCTATTACAGCTTGCCAAAAGGGCTAAAATTTGCACAAACCGTAGCTTTTTCAACTTTGGTGTTTTTTGAGATGTTTAATGTTTATAATACAAGATCCGAAAAGAAGTCTGCATTTAGCCTTCATAGCAACAAGTGGTTAAACTTGGCTGTTCTAAGCTCTGTTGTGCTTCAGCTACTAGTTACTTACCTTCCCTTTGCAAACACTTTATTTACTACCGCACCATTAGACCTAAAAACATTAGCGCTTACAATAGCAGTAAGCTCTACAGTTCTTATTTTTGGGGAGCTTAGGAAATTTGCTTTTAAAAGTACTAAAACCTAAAATCTAGATTTGATTTTGTCAATAGCGAAATATTTATAAATTGGAATATTCTGTTTAAAATATGGCAAATAGCCTAGGCTTGTTCTCAAGAGGCGCATTTTTAGGCCTAGTATTAATTATGGCTCTTTATAGTAATGCCATATTACATGAAGTAGGGCATTACATTACTGCAGATCACTATGGCTTAGAACCAAGGATGTATTTATTCGATAATGGTCAAGGAACTGGCTTCAGCTTCGTAAATCAAAACTTTTATGTAACTTATAACAAACCTGCAAAGCTTGACAATTCTAAAATGGAACTCATTACATTTGCTGGCCCAGCAGTAAATATTTTGCTTTCGATAGTATCCACCATAGCTCTTTGCGTAACTCCTAAAAGGAAAAGGCTGACGAGGTTGGCACTCTTAATTATAGCGACGATATCCGCTCTTTCAGCCATATTTAACTTAATTCCTACACAAGGCAGCGATGGGGAAACATTGCTTAAATTGCTAAAGGGAATTTAAAACTTAAATAAACTTTAAAAAGATGCTTTCGAAATAAAAAGCATGCTAGCAAAAGGAGATTTCGTAGAACTTGAGCTCACAGGAACAATCGCACAAACAGAGCAATCTTTCATAGAAGAGAAAAGCCTTGTAATTTGTATTGGGGCAGGCCAGCTATTGCCTGGACTTGAAAGTGCGCTAGAGGGGAAAGAAGTTGGCCAAAAACTAGAACTCGAACTCAAACCAGAACAGGCATATGGCGTAAGAGATACTAGGCTAATACAATTAGTCCCTTTGGCAAAATTTGCTCAAAATAACATAAATCCAATTCCTGGCTTACAAGTAAATGTTGATGGTCTTTTAGCAACCGTGCGAAGTGTCAACGGCGGAAGAGTGCTTGTAGACTTTAATCACCCATTGGCTGGTAAAGTTCTAAAATTCAAAATAGAGATAAAAAGAAAAGTCGAAGACTTGAAAGAAAAAATTAAAGCACTAATGCCAGAGGCGCAAAACATAGAGCTTGAAGAAAACAAAGTTACGATTACAACCAAAGGAAATTTGCCAAAAAAGCTAGAAGAACTCAAAATAAACTCTCTAAAAGCACACATTAAGGAATTAGAAAATAAGGAAATAGCACTTAAAAAAGAGGAAAGTCCTGAGAAAACTAAAAAAGGCAAAAAGAGCGAAGAAAAGGCTTAAACTTGAGTTGTTTTATTTTCAAAACAAAAACTTAAAAATACTTAGAAATTGTTATTTGGCAGTGGTGAGGTGACATGGCTTATATTCCACAAACAGTTAAACGTGAACGTACTCCATCCCCTATTGATGAAGAGCTTGAAAAACTACTTTCTTCAAAAAAGGCTAGAATAAAAGTTGTCGGTGTCGGGGGAGCTGGAAATAATACTTTAAACAGAATAGCTGAAATCGGAATTGTCGGAGCTGAAACAATTGCTGTTAACACAGATGCCCAAGACCTTTTGGCTACAATTGCTGATAAAAAGATACTTATTGGTAAAGAGCTAACTGGCGGACTAGGAGCTGGCAGCGACCCGAAAGTCGGCGAAGAGGCGGCAAAAGAATCTGAATCTGAAATAAAAGAAGCGCTTAGAGATGCTCATATGGTCTTTATAACTTGCGGGCTAGGAGGAGGTACTGGAACAGGAGCTGCCCCAGTTGTCGCAGAAATTTCTAAAAAATTAGGAATTTTGACTGTGGCGATCGTTACACTCCCATTTACAATGGAACAGCACAAAAGATTTGAAAATGCACTTCATGGCTTAGAAAAACTAGAAGATTTTGCAGATACTTTAATTGTAATACCAAATGATAAATTACTTGAGTTAGCACCAGACCTTCCGTTACATACCGCATTTAAAGTTGCTGATGAAATTCTAACAAATGCTGTAAAAGGAATAACTGAGCTCATAACAAAGCCTGGCTTAATTAACTTAGATTTTGCAGATGTCAAGACAATAATGTCCAGTGGTGGAATAGCTATGATTGGTGTTGGCGAATCTGATACTGAAAATAGGGCTGTAGAAGCTGTTGAAAAGGCTATTAAAAACCCGTTACTGGACGTCGAAATCTCCGGTGCTACAGGGGCTTTAATAAACGTCTGTGGCGGGCCTAGCATGACGCTAACAGAGGCTAAAAAAGTAGTTGAGGCAGTAAGCAGCAAATTAGACGAAAAGGCAACTGTTATTTGGGGTGCGCAAATAACTCCTGAGCTACAAAATTCAATTAGAGCGATGCTAGTTATAACTGGTGTTAAAAGCTCGCAAATATTCGGACCACAAAAGTCTTTTGTAAATAAAAGAAAAGAGGATTTGGCAAGCACATTGGGCATAGAATTCGTTGATTAGCCACACAATTCAAAATAGAAAAAACTTTTAAACTATTCTTTTGTTTCTCAAGAAATGGAAGAAAAGCCAGAACAAAATTTAGGGCAAAGCGAAGAAGGTCAAAATAGCCAAGCATTTCAAGACGCCCAAGACGTCCAAAGCCAAAATTCTCAAGCTGAAGCCCAAAGTAAAGAGCATGTAAGCCCTAGCCAAAGCAGCGAAAGCGCCCAACATCACCACACACAACCCCAAGCTCAAGCCCAAGTAAAAGAGCCTTCAGAAAAAGATCAAAAAGAGCGAAAATTACCTTCCTTAAAAATAAATTTGCCAAAAATAGGTGCGGCTTCCTTTTTCTCCAAGGTAAAATCAAAAATATCTGCGTCGAACATAAAAGCAAAGTTTCAAGAATACGGAAGGGTGCTAAAAGTTGCAAAAAAACCTGACAAAGAGGAATTCAAAACAATTGTCAAGGCGTCTGGCCTAGGGATGCTGTTAATTGGTTTTGTTGGCTTTATAATAGCCATAGTAATCCAATTAACAAAACTTAGATAAAATGGCGATATTTGTTGTTAGAACAACGGTTGGTCGTGAGGAACAAGTATTAGATTTCCTAACTAGCAAAGCTAAAAAAGTAAAGGGTATTTTCGCCTTACTTAGGCCACATGGAATGACTGGTTATATATTAATAGAAGCTGTCTCTCCAGATATTATAAAACAAATTACGACTGGAGTACCATACGTCGGAGGAGTTCTAAGCAAGCCGCTAAGTATGGCTGAAATAGCACACTTAATAGAATTTAAGCCAGAGCAAGTAGATGTACATAAAGGAGACATCGTTACAATAATAGAAGGTCCGCTAAAAGGCGAAAAAGCAAAAGTAACCAGAGTTGATGTACAAAAAGCACAAGTAATTTTAGAGCTTCTTGAAGCTACAGTACCAATCCCAATCACTATTGGTTTAGATGCGATCAAAGTCTTAACAAAAGCAGAAAGCGAGACAAAAGAAGAGGGAAAACAAGAGGAGAGTCAAAATGGTTAAAGAAGTGCTTAATTTGATAGTTAAAGGCGGAAAAGCTAGCGCTGGGCCGCCAATAGGTCCTGCTTTGGCTGGAAAAGGAATAGCTATAAACGATGTCGTAAAGGAAATTAATTCAAAAACAGCGCAAATGGCTGATATGGATGTCCCAGTAAAAGTAACTATTGATACTGATTCTAAAAGTTTTGAAATCGAAGTTGGCTTACCTCCAGTTTCTGCACTTTTGCTAAAAGAAGCTGAGTTAAGCAAAGGCTCTGGAGCAGCTGGGTTGAAAACTGTTGGCGCACTAAAAATTCAACATTTAATAAAAGTTGCTAAGCTAAAGTATGAAAAAATAGGCGGAAAAAGTCTAAAACAAAAAGTTTTGGAATTACTTGGAACTTGCAAATCTCTTGGTCTTAGAGTTGAATCGAAAGATCCTAAAGAGCTCATAAAAGAAGTTAAAGAGGGAAAATACGACAAAATAATAGAAGAAGAGAAAACAGAGCTAACACCAGAAGAGCTACAGAAATTAAAGGCTGAAAGAAAAGCTATTGCAGAAGAGGTTTCTAAATTAGAGGCTGCCGAAGCTGCGGCAGCTCAAGCAACAGCAACTGCTGCAACTGCTCCACAAACAGCTCCTACATCAGCACCAAAGAAAGAAGAGAAAAAGTAATTGTTTATTTTTGGTTTTATTTTTGGCCCTTCTTTAATTTTTCAATTTCTTTTCTTTGCTCTTTCCACTCTTTGAAGAATCGCGCACAAGTCTTTGGCAAATGTTCTGGCTGGACATTAAATATTTGTGTAGCTTCTTTTAGTAAGGCGCCCTCGGTTTGGAACTCCTCAATAGCTCTTTTGCCTGCAACGAATTCGAGCCTTATTATTCCATCTTGAATTTTTTTAGACCCTAGGATTTTTATTGGACCAACTTCTAATGTATTCGAGCAATGAATTCCGCCGCATGCTTCTACATCTAAGCCAGGTATTTCAACAATTCTTATTTCGGCACCGGGTACTGCACCACCTTGATAAATTCGCATCCCATATCTTTTTTCTGCTTCTGGTCTGGGTAAGAAAAACTTGTTAACGGGAATTGCTGAAAGCACAACTTCGTTTGCTAAAAGTTCTATTTTCTTAAGCTCTTCATCTGTGAGATTTTGATAGTGAGTTATATCTAATCTGGCTTTTTCTACTGTTTTCTCTGCTCCTGCTTGCCAAATGTGGCTTCCGAGTTCTCTTCTGCAAATTCCGTTTAAGATATGTGTTGCGGTGTGATGGCGCATTAGTTGAAGTCTTCGCGTCTCATCAATTTTACACTTAACTATTTCGCCAACTTTGAACTTCACAGGTTCAACTTCGTGAATAATAACCTGACCTTGCTTTTGAACATCGAGAACTGCACAAACATCGTTTATAGTTCCTATATCACAGCTTTGCCCACCAGATGTTGGATAAAAGGCAGTTTTATCAAGTACTACGTATCTGTCATCGACTATCTCGAGAACTTTGGCTTCGAACTCAAATAGTCTATCATTCTCGTAGTAAAGCGGCTTTGTTCCTTTTGCCTTAAATTTGAGTTTGATTGTTGGCAACTCTTTTTTTGGAGCTGCTACGTGCGAAGCTGTTAGTTGAGAATAGAAATTGGCTGGTATTTTAACAGTCTTGCCAAGTTTTGCAGCTTCCGAAACAACATCTTCTGGGAAAATACCATGACTATTATAAAGTTGGATTAGTTCTTCGTTGCTTAGCTCTTTTTTCTCTAAAATTTTCGCAAGCAATTGCGAAGTTCTGCTTTTACTTTCAAAATATTTCTTAATTTCAACGTCTAAGATTTTTTCTACATCAGGTAAGGCTTGACGTAGTTCTGGATACATTGGCATTAGTTGTGCTTCCAAAAGTTCTTCTTTGCTTAGACCAGTAACAACTCTTGGGGATGGTTTGCCATAAAGTGCTTGGGCATGTTCTCGCACTAACCATTTCAAATCTATTTTCCAGCCTTGTTCTTCTGCTAGCCTAAGTGCACGTCTCAAAATAACTCTTAAATTATAACCGCCTCCTGTGTTGGAAGGAAGCGCGCCATCGGCAAGTGCAAATAATAGTGTTCTACTATGATCTAAGATAGAATAAAAGGCTTGCAACTGTTTTATTTTTGTCTTAAACTCTTCCAAAGGAATCCCAATTTTTTCTGCCGCGTCTTTTAGTGCTAAGTCAATATCTTCGGTTTCATTAAGGTCCAAATTAGAATTGACTTTTGAAAGCGCTTTTAAAAATTCTAAGTCGCGTTCGAAACCTATTTGTTTAGCAAATTTTTTGTCTACGGGATCGAAAATTACTTCATAGGAAGTATAAGTTCCATTCAGGAGCCATGCTAGCCTCTCAAGCCCCCATCCGAAATCGATTATTTTTAGAGGGAGCTCTTTTAGCTTGCCATCCTCAATAGAGTACTGCATAAAAACTGCTGTTAGCAGTTCCATTCCGCCAACAAAAACTTCAAAGGCAGGTCCTGCATTTCCTCCGCCCATCCAAACAGATTCTACAAAAGTTAGCTCTTTTTCAGGTATTTTGAAATGTTTTATGCAATCTATTACTAGCCCTACATCTTCATCTTTCCAATCGCGTCTCGCCTCGGAAATAAAATTGTGTTGTCCAATCATAACGAAAGAAGAAAGATGCCTATTGGTAACTCCAATATTTTCGATGTCATTGAATCTGAAACAAGGCTGTGCAACTACTAACGGATTTGCTGGCGGCGCGCTTTCTCCACTAACAACATGTGGTTGAAAATCATAAATTGAAGCTTGTACAAACCAAGTATCATCTCGCCATCTTGCTATCGTCGGATAGCGAGGAATAACTGTTCTACCATGCTTCTGGAAAAATCTAGCGAATTCGCGCCAAGCATCTACATAATCATGTGCCCAACCAATTTTTTTGCCAATAAAAGAATAAGGCATGCAAGTACTATCACCACAAACATCTCTATCTTTATCTACCGTCCAAAAATGTTTTCCACAAATCTTACATTGTTTTCGAATGAAACCTCTATCTTTGAAAACTTTTAGCGCATAATGTTTTTCCCAATCTTTTGCAAATTGTTTGGCCAGTTCTTTTTTAGTTATCTCCATTTTTTGCTATGGTTCGTTGCAATTTGAATAAGTCCTCTTTAGTCAACTTCTTTTCTTTGAATTGCTTTAGCAAATCTTTTGTTGAAATCTCTGGAGCAGCTTCCTCCTTTTGTTTCTCCAAAATCGAAAGCCACTCTGCCAAAGTTTGACTTAATGTTAAATTAACATCATCCATATCTTTTCTTATTTTCTTAATTTTTTCTTGTAAGAGTTTTCTTTTCTCTTTTAGCTCTTTAATTTCTTGAGCTTTCTTAGTTAGCTCTGCAAAAATTTCATTGTTTTTCGAAACAAGGCTTTGGATTTCAGAATGCACTTGATCTGCGCGCGCTTTCTTTTCTTGTAGTTCTTTATTATTTTTATTTATTGCTTCTGCCTCGGCAATTTTTTGTTTCAATTGCTTTATTCTCTCCATGTAAAGTTTTTCTTTTTCGAAAGGAATTCCTTCTACTTCGATTGCGTATTGCATTGCCTCAATTTGTTTGTTTATTTTTTGCAAATCGATATTTAGATCTTTCTTAACAGCGCTTCGGAAAGCCTGAGCAAGTTCTCGATTAAGCTTCGACCTTGTTTCCTTTTTACTTTTTATTTCAGAAACCAAATCCTGTTTTTGCTTTTTAAGCTCTTTAGCTTGCCTAATAAGTTCAGAAAGTCTTGCGTCGATTGTCTTTTTTTCTTTATGTGTGTTTTCTTGTTCTGCTCCTAATTTATTGAGAGTGTTACTTAGTTCAGTTATTTTCTTCTTTAAATTATCTACATCGATCTCTGCTTTACTTTCCATAGACTGGAATTAGCCAAACAGCGCACTTAGACCTGCTGCCGCTTCCTCTTCAGATTTCTTTTCCTCTTTCTTCTCTTCTTTCTTTTCTTCTTTTGCGGCTGGCGCAGCGGCTGCTGCTGCAGTTGGCAATACTAATGCTTCGCTTATTGTTTTTTCAATATCAATATCCTTGAGCGCTGTTACTGTTGCCTTAATAAGCGCTTTATCCGGCGTAACACCGGCTGCAGTCAGCACAGCTTCTATCGAGTCCTCAGTTATTGGCTTTCCAGCCTTGTGCAACAAAAGTGCAGCGTATATCGTTTCCATTTCACTTTTTTAGCGCCAACGCGTTTTGAAGCGCGACGCTTCTCCTTATCGCGAGCGTTAACAGGAATTTGGCATTTTCTGGCGACACTAAACCGATTTTGCTCGCCAGCTTTACTCCGTTCAAAATAATGCTTTTTAAATCTTGCGTATATTTACTTAAATCGATATCTAAAATATTTGCTAAATAAATTTGGCCATCTTCCAAAATACATATTGGTAGCACAGCAATTTCTATTGGCTTTACTCCAAGTCTCGCTAACATGCTGGCTGCTAGCGGACTTGCTTTCTGGCCTGCCTTTACTACCACTGCAGGTTCTCGAATAGCAATTTTTCCACCCTCTACTTTTGTCTTTATACCTAGCTGTGCAAACTCAGAAGTAATTGGACCCGGCGCAAATGGGGTTGGGCCTGCGGGAATTGTTATATCAAAAGGGGCTACTTGTTCAGGTTTAATAAATGTCGCCTCTTTGTTTTTCTTTAAAATTCTGAATGTTTCGAAAGCTCCTTCATTAGAGAGTATTAGTGCACAGTTATTACCTTCAATGTATTGCTTAAGCTTTGTTAAGTCTTCTCTTTTTGCTTCGTCAATAGCATGTAATAAAACGGATTTTCGCGCGAAATAAAATTTGATTTTTTCAGAAACTTTTGCTCTAGTTCCTTTTAATTGCTTTGCTGGAATATTTGCCAAGCTCAACACGCCAATGCATTTATGGCTAAGCAAGAGCTTTTGCAGCTCTTTTACTTTTGCTTTTTTTGCTTCTAAACTTTTGGAAATTTTCTTTGTCATGGCTTCACGCTCACTGGCTTTCCCATAGTCAGCTTAACTAAAATATTTTTAATGTTATGCTCTTTGTTTGGTAACTTGCTTTTAACTTTATCTAGTATTGCTAAAATGTTTTTTGCTAAATCTTCATTTTTCATCGTCTCGATACCAACAAGTGTTTGAATTACTGGCGCTTTTTTACAAATCAATTTTACAGATTGTTTAAGATCCTCCACTAGGGGCTTTATATTTGCTTTTGGTGGGACTATTAAGCCAAGTTTTGGGCTTGGCATTTTAGACCTGGGAGACAGCGCCCTACCAAATACTTTCGCTACAAGCGGCATGATGTTAGCTTGCGCTATGAAAAAATCGTATTTTTTAGCCAGAGTTTTGATTTCTCGCTCACTAACTTTTTGGAAATTGTCTGCTAAAATAACTAAATCACAAACTGCTTTTGCGGGCTCGAATAACTCTGGCCCAACTAAAGCACAAACTTTTGCCTTCTTGCCACGTCCATTTGGCAATTTTACAAGCTCTTCAATTTTGTTTTCTTCTTGCTTAACATCAACATCTTTTAAGTTAATGACTAGCTCAACAGTTTGAGTAAATTTTCTTTTTTGGCCTTCGCGGGCCTTTTCTATAGCTCCCAAAAGCTCTTTTTCGTCCACCATTTCAGACTCCCGCCGAAGCGGTAATATCTCAAAAATAAAAATATGCCTTTTAAAGTTTTCTATTATCAATGCACATAAATCAGATTTCTTTAGCTCTTTCTCTAGTTCTTCATAAACTGGTGCCAATTTACGCCACTAAGTTTATTGCCCCTGTTCTTCAAGCACGGGATTTTAAACGCAAGCCCGTCCTCGAGCACCGGTTCCGGCTTCATTTAAATAGTTGTACATTTTTTTCATTAAGAAAAAAACTATATTTTAAATACTGATATATTTATAAATCATCGATATTTCAATTACTTATCTAGGCTTTACCCCTGAAGGGGGAAAGATTTAAATAAAAGTTTCCCCCTTAAATATACATGGTAAATACAAAAATTCGAGACTATATTATCGATTTCCAAAAAAGTGAGCTCCCGCAAATTATACCAAGAGAGCTAGTCATAAAACCAAGGGAAAGCCTTGCTTGTACAATAATTGGCCCACGTAGAGCAGGCAAAACTTATTACTTTTATCAAATTATTAAAGCACTACCTAGAACAAAAGTCCTTTATTTAAATTTTGAAGATACGCGGCTAATAAACCTTACATTTGAAGATTTTCTTGATGTTGTAAATTTACATACAGAGCTTGTTGGAGAAAGGCCGGAATGGATTTTTCTCGATGAGCCGCAAAATATTGGCGGTTGGGAGAGAGGGGTTCGAACGCTTCTTGATAAGAAAGAATTTAAAATTGTCATTACAGGATCCTCTTCCAAACTCCTCGCCAAAGAGGTTGCCACCCAATTGCGAGGTAGAGCAATTACACACCTTTTACTTCCGTACAGCTTTAAAGAATTTCTCGCTGCTCAAGGCGCCCAAATACCCAGACTCATAAGCTCTTCGGAAGCAGCGAAACTTAGAAGTTATCTCAACACGTGGCTTGAATGGGGCGGCTACCCCGAAGTCGTTAAAACTGAAGATGTCAACGAGAAAATGAAAATTTTAGATAGTTACAAAGACTTGATTATCTACAAAGATATTATCGAAAGATACAAAATAAAATCTCCGTTCTTTGCAAAACTACTAATAGACCAATTAATGAGTAGCTTTACAAAGGAGTTTAGTGTGAATGCGCTCTTCAACGTACTTAAATCAAAAAATATCAAAATCAGTAAAAAGACTCTTTATAGTTATCTTTCACTAGTAGAAGATTCTATGACAATATTTCTATTGGAGAAATGGTCACCAAAATTAAAAGAACAAAGGCTCTCACCCAAAAAAGTTTACTTGTGTGATACTGGACTTGTATATCGACAGAAAGAAGATAAGTCAAAATTAATGGAAAATGCGGTATTTCTCCAGCTAAAAAGGCTACAAAACCTAAATCCTATGCTCGAGATATTTTATTGGAAGGATCATCAACAACACGAGGTTGATTTTGTGCTGAAGAAAGGACGTTTAATCTTAAAATTGATACAAGTAAGCTATGTGGAGTCTAAAGGAGATGTTCGAGAACGAGAAGTTGCAAATTTACTTGCTGCTGCCAAAGAACTAAAGCCAAAAAGTTTAGAGGTCATTACTTGGAGCTATGAAAACGCAGAAATACACAACGATAAAAAAATAACTTTTATACCTCTTTGGAAATGGCTCCTATCATTTTCCGAAAACCTCGCCAAGTAACACCTCAATGAAGAGTTCGGCCGCAATGAAGTGAGGAATGCGGAGTTGCGAGGCAACATTACTTTTTCATTTCTTCAAAAGAAGTTCTGATTTTAGAAGTATCGTAAATTATTGTCAATTCTTTGATCTTGCCATTTTCATCAAATCGAAATATATCAACACACTCAAAAGAAGTCGACGTTCCATCTTTCAAAATCCAATCGTAACGAAAATGTCCTGCGGCAATTTGAGGATTATTTTGGCTAACAAAAATATTCATCAAAGTAATTTTGGATTTTGAAGTATCTTTAAACAGCTCTTGATAAAACTTTTTGGCTTTGACATCTCCGTAGAGAGGAGAGTGAACAATTGCATCAGGAGAAAAAAGTTTTATTATTTCATCAGCAGAACCGATTTCCAATCCTCTTAGATATTCTTTGATTGTCTTACCGAAAGAGAAAAATTGGGTAGGAACGATAGGTAGGGGTTCGAAGCGAAGCGAGAAAGTTCGCCGTGGCCAGCCCGAAATAGTAAAACTTTTAAAGAATAATTTTTAATTTGTAAAAATGGATTTTTTGAAGAAGATAGGCGAATCGTTAAAAGAAGCAGGTAAAAATATTTCTGAAGAGATTAAAAGAAGGCAAGAAATCGCACAAACTAAACGAAAGATCCTAGACAGATTTGAAATGACTGATTTGAAAAGAATTTGTAAAGATTACGGCATAGGAGAGCCTCTTCCTTACGAAGAAAATCCAATTACCGGAGAACGATATAGGAGAACTATAACAAGAGAGCATTTTATTAATCGTGTTATGGATAGACTAACACTTGATCAAATTAAGAATTTTTCTGATAAACATAGAATTAAGATTTGGGATATTTTAAAAGAAGAGAGAAAAATAAGCGAACCAATTTCTCAAGAAACATACGAATCTGAAAAACAAGAAAAAAATATTACTACAATTGAAGTTAAAAGGCAAAGTGAATTTGATTCTATTTTAGAATCTATTGAAAATGGGTTTGAACCTGAAGATGTTAGAGACGAAAACGATTTTGAAAAACAATTAACACAATTTTTAAAAATAAAATATCCTGAAAGAATCAAACGACAAGTTGAAACGCCTAAAGGAAAAGTTGATATTGTAATTGATAACCAATACGCAATAGAGCTAAAAATTGCGGATGGTAAAGGAAAATTGAGAGATTTATTCGGGCAAGCTCATAGCTATAAAAAAGTTTATAGTGAAGTTGCAGTTATTTTGTTAGATGTTGGTAAAATGTCTCGTTCTGAAATACAAGAACATGTAGACGACTATAAAAAGCTCGGAGTTAAAACAATAATTCTGGAAGGGGTTCTCCGAAGAAAGAAAAGTAAGTCAAAACAAATAAATATCAAATTCTGAGTCCCGTAGCGGCAAGAGGCAATGCATAACAACATACGTGATTATCTGAAGCTCGATCAATTGGTTAGAAGTTATTTAAACGTTTCTTAAGCTTTACCCCTGAAGGGGGAAAGATTTAAACAAAAGTTTCCCCCTAGCTTTTGTCTTTCCTAAGGGCTACCAAAAATAATTTATATTTGAATGTTTTGAGATATTACATGGCCACGGTTAGAGAAGTTATGCAAAAAAATTTTGTCAAAATTGATGCGGAGATGCCGATAACTCAAGCCCTTGCAAAGCTAGCCGAAGCTGATGAGCGGTACGGATTAGTATTTGATCAAAAACAAAAAAAGGCTTTTAGAGGTCTATTAGACAGAGTTTTACTAATAAAAGCAAAGTTAAGCCCAGAAGCAAAAGCAAAGAGTTTTGCAAGTTTTCCACCTACCGTTACACCAGAAACGAGCCTGTTAGATGCGGTTAGACTAATGTATCAATACTATCCTTGTCTCCTTCCAGTAGAAGAAAAAGGCAAAATAATTGGCGTTGTTCGAGCACGCGACTTGCTCCCGGCATTCATTTCACTGCCAGGCATTTCGAAAATAAAAAGTATCGACATTGCCACTAAGGACCCAATTGTTTTCGATTACAATGCAAGGCTCGGAAATGTAATAAACATTTTAAAAGAGAAAAAAATTTCACACGTACCAATCATAGATAAGAATGGCAAGCTAATCTCGGTATTTTCTCTAACAGATCTTTACAAACACATTTATCCGAAAAAACAAACCAAAATGCAAGGCTTAAAGAACAAAACACAAGACCACAGATCGTACATATCAGATAATGTTTTCTTGCTAGACTCGCCTGTTGGAGATTTCGCTTCGATACCCCTTTTTACTATAAAACCAAATGACGATTTAAGTTCTGTTTTAAAAGAATGCTACGAACACAAAGTCTCAGATTTAATAGTCGAAGAAAATAAGAAGCCGGTAGGCATCATAACAACTAGAGATTTGCTAAAAGCCATAATTGAAAACGTTAGCCCAGTGAGCTTTTGGCCGATACAATTCATTGGTTGTGAGGATCTCCCAGGCCAACTTTTTGATTCTGTGCGAGAACAAGTTGCAGAATTTTACGAAAGGGCTCAAAGGCTATACATAAGACAAAATGTGCGTTATTTCCAAATACATATAAAAAGATATGAGAAAAAAGAGTTAAAGAAACAAAAGTATTCTGTTCACGTCAAACTAGCTCTTCCTTCAAAACTATTTACAGCAGAGTATGCACATTTCGATTTGAATACTGCTGTTAGTTGGGCTCTAAAAGCTCTAAATCAACAACTGCAAAGCTACAAAGAAAAACTTAAAGATAAGGAAATTAGCAAAACAACGAGACGTGTGCAAGTACAACGAATCAAGCCGACTCTAAAAAGAAGAAAATCTAAAAGAGCTTTTGCGAATGGAAACGCGCTTCTTGTTTTAGTTTTGGTTATTTTGCTTTTATTAGTCCTAGGGCTTTGGTTTTACCCTAGTTTAACTAAAAGCATGGTTGGTGCCGCAGTAGCAAAGCTAAAGAGCGTACTATAAAATGCCAAAAGCTATTTGGAAAGGTTACATATCATTTGGTTTAGTTACAGTTCCAGTAAAGTTGATTAGTACTGCAGAACCGAAACCATTTACTTTTCATCTCTTTTGTAAAAAGCATAAACAGAAAATTAAATACGAACGTTATTGTCCAAAAGGCGAGCATTTTGTTCCGTGGACTGATGTAATAAGGGGCTTGGAACTGGCACCAAATAAATATTTATTTCTTGAAAAAAGCGAGCTCAAATTGCCGATCAAAGAAGCTAAAATTATCGAGCTACTACAATTTGCAGATTTTTCAGAAATAGATCCTATTTATTTTGATAAAAATTATTACTTGCTTCCGGAAAAAGGTGGAGAAAAAGCATATACAATTCTAAAAGAGAGCCTCGCCACAAATAATTTACTTGCGATAGGAAAAGTTTTCTTAAGAGACAAAGATTATTTAGTTATAATTAGAAATTACCAAAGTGCACTTTTACTAACAACTCTTTTTTACTCCGAAGAAATAAGAAAACTAGAATTTGAAGAGCTGGCCAGCTTGCCAAAAATCAGCACACAAGAACTTCAGCTAGCAAATAAGCTTCTTTTAGGTTTAAAGAAGCCTTTCGAGCTTTCTTCTTTTAAATCTGAAAGAAAGGAGCTTTTGAAAAAGCTAATCCAAAAAGAAATTAAACTACCAGCCATAACTCCAACAAAGGACTTAATGGCCGCACTTTCACAAAGTTTGGCTTTGAGCACAAAACTCAAGAGGCAAAAATGAAAAAAAATATCTTAATTACTGGCCCACCTGCATGTGGTAAATCCACATTAATAAGAGCTGTCATAAAAGGAAAAAATTTCGGCGGAATAGTTACCCCAGAAATTAGAAAAGATGGCGAAAGATGGGGATTTAAAGTTGTGGATTTGCATACGGAAAAAGAAGGAATTTTCGCTTCTGTAGAAATTAAGCCTGCAGTAGTTTCAAAATATGGCGTAGATACAGAAGTATTTGAAAAAATAGCTATACCTGCGCTAGAGTGGGCGCTATTAAATTCCGACATAGTTGTAATCGATGAAATTGGTATGATGGAAATTCGTTCTGAAAAGTTTAAAATGTTGGTAGAGCAAGCCCTAGATTGTAAAAAAGTTCTTGCAACAATTTCCTTTAAGTCAAAAGACCCGTTCATAGAGAAAATAAAATCCAGAAAAGATGTCAAATTATTTTACATAACAAAAATAAATTTTGATAGAGTTTTAAAGAGTATTTTCGACGAATTAAAAACAAATAGCTAATGGCCATCTACGACAAAAAACTATCACCAATGCTTGCAAGTTTGGGAAATTTTAGTGCTTTAAAGCAAGATTTTATTTTTGAACCAAAGCTAGATGGAACGAGGTGTCTTTTGTATAAAATTGGGAATAAAATTAAAATGCTAAATAGGCGTGGAAATTGGTTCCAAAACAGGTTTCCAGAAATAGTTGCTGATGCACAAAAATTAAAGGGAAATTTAATTTTAGATGGTGAAATTGTTGTTTTAAATAAAAAAGGCATTCCGGATTTTAATTTGTTACAAAGTAGAGATCAAGTAGAAAACTCGTTTAAAATAGCTCTTCTTTCTCGCCAAATTCCAGCAACTTTTTATGTTTTTGACATTTTGATGTTTGGCAAGCAAGATTGCACCAAACTTAAACTTATTTCTAGAAAAAAGATCTTGAGCAAAGTTCTGTCAGAGGCAAAAAGTTTGAAACATATTCGAGAAGTTCTCTTTACAAAAAATGGTTTGGCTTTGTGGCAGGAAGTTAAAAAGAAAAATTTGGAAGGGCTTGTGGCAAAAAAAGAAAGCTCAAGGTATGAGATTGGAAAAAGATCTAAAGAATGGCTCAAAATTAAAAACATCAAAACTGCTGATTGCGTCATTTGTGGATATACCACAAATCGAAAACCAATTGCTTCCTTAATTCTAGGCCAGTACTATGAAAACAAGTTAATTCATGTCGGAGAAGTTGGCACTGGGCTAGATGAAGCACAGCTAAGCAGCTTATATAAAATTCTAGAAAAAGCCAAAACCAAAAAGCCTATTTTCCCAGATCTAAAACTCAAAAAGAAAATTTTTTGGGTATCTCCGAAATATGTAGTCGAAGTCAAATTCCTAGAATACACAAAAAGCCTGCGCTTGCGAGCACCTTCTTTCATTAGACTCCGCTTCGATAAGCCGCTAAAGGATTGTGTTGTTGAGCTTTGACTTCAAAAAGAAAGCTTCAAATGATCTCCAACTTTAACATCGTGCTCGAATGGGCTTTCTAGCACATATTTGCAGACCTCTTTTGGAGTATAAATTTTCCAAGTTTTTGGGCTAAAGCCCATGGGAATTGCACTTTGAATGTCAACTATTTTGCCATCCGATTTCATGAAAATTAACTTTAGAGAGTAGTGCATTCTTGGCATCCAAAAAGACCAAAAGCTTTGAAATGGAAAAACGAATAACAAAGCCTTTTTTTCTCTACACCCACTTAGCCCAAAAGCCCTAGAAAAGCAGTTATCTGCAACTTCTACTTCTAAAAGCTCTCCATTAGGAAATTTAATTTTGGCTTTCTTCATTTCACTCATTTAATCCAAGTAACATCCACTTGTTCAGTTCTCCAATAGGGCTTTATTTTTGTATCGAGCAGGCCATAGCGTGCTCCAGAGAGGTGTTGTAACAAACCTGTCCAAGCAATCATGGCGGCATTATCTGTAGCAAGTTCCCTTGGCAAAGTGGAAAACTTTACGCCACGTTCAAAACACATTGTTTTTACCATTTCAGAAAGCCTTTTATTTGAGGCCACGCCACCAGTTAGCAAAATTTCATTTTTATCAATGTGTGCTATTGCTCGCTCCGTAGCCTCTGTTAAAATTGCGAAAATTGTTTCTTGTGCAGAATAGCAAAGATCTTCAGTGCTTTCTTTGCCAATAAGCTGTTCTAATTTTGTTAAAATACCTGAAAATGCAAAATCCATTCCTTTGATAGTGTAAGGCAGCTCGATGTATTTTTGCCCTTTCTTTGCTAGCTCTTCAATTTTAGGACCTGCTGGAAAGCCGATTCCTAAAGCTCTGCCAAAGCTATCTAAAAAATTGCCACAGCCAATGTCTAGCGTTTCTCCAAAAATTCTGTACTTTCCAGCTGCAAATGCTAAAATTTGAGTATTCGCGCCGGAGACGTACAAAGTTATGGGATCTTTAAAACCAGACCAAAGCTTTCCAATTTCAACATGTGCTATGCAGTGATTAACAGGGACCAAAGGCACGTTTAATTTTTGTGCCAACATTCGCGCACCAACTGCGCCAATTCTAAGACATTGCCCAAGTCCTGGCCCGCTTGAAACTGCAATTAAGCCAACATCTCTCAAACTCACCTTTGCTTGTTCTAAAGCACGCTCTAAAACATCTGGAAAAGCGGCGATGTGGTGTTCTGCTGCCTTTAGAGGTCTAATACCTCCTTTTTCAGAAACATACATTGATTTAACATTCGATAAAATCTCTCCTTTTTCGCTAACTATTGCACAGCCAAAAGTATGCGCTGTGCACTCAAACCCCAAGCAAAGCATTTCTACGCCTTTTCGGCTTTGATTTCCATGTAGCCGCATCGGCCACAACTTGCTCTATTTTTATGTTCTGCCATAAAAACGCCTGGACCACACTTCGGGCAAATTCTGCCGATTCTCTTAAGTTTGCCTTCTTCAATCACATACTTCTTAGATTTCAAAGTTGAAGGTCCGGGTTTGTGTTTGTGCTTTGGCATTTACTTTCCTCCCTCTTTTGTCTTATGTAGTTTTTGTCCGCTTTCTCTAGCAATTAAATATTTCGGTTCAAATTTCAACAAATCTTCTTTGCTAACATAAAGCCTTGCTGTGCAAGTAGCTTGGAATCCAAATTGTGATTTTACGCTATGAATTATTAAGTTTTCTTGGTTTGCACTTAGTGCTTTAGCAAGAGCTGCACGTACTTCTGCTCTTTTAGGTGTAGGTTCATTCGGGTGTTTTATTTTCGCTTCTATTTCGGTTCTGTTGAAAAGTGGATTTTCAACACTTCGTACTATTTCTATTTCCATTTTAAACCCTTAGAGCATATTCTCCGTTTTCATTTATATTTAGAGCTTTCGCTAGCTCAGATCCGTTAGCATCCAGAACAATTATTCTGCCTTTCCAATTTCCAATTAACTTCGAATCTGGGTGAGCTGGACATTTATCCCCAGTTACTAATTTTCTACATACCTTACATGCCTGTTTTACCATTTTACTTTTTTTCAGCTTTCTCAGCTTTTTTAGCTTTTGGTTTTTCGCCTTTGATTTCTGTTTCTAACCACTCAAGTTTTCCTAAGAATGGCTGGCGCATTGTGAGACCTATTTTAGGATTTTTTGGATCTTTATAAGAAATCGCAATTATGCGTGCTCTAACTTTATCTCCAACTTTTAAAGTCCTTCCTGTTTTCTTGCCAGATAGTGTTCCTGATTTCGAAAAAGAAACAAAATCATCCATTGTTTGACTTATATGCACCATTCCTTCAAATGGTCCAAAATCAACAAAAGCTCCAAATTTAGCAATGTCTTTTATCTCGCCCTCAACGAGTTCTCCGAGTTCTGGGTTGTAGTGTAAAACAGTAAAGTCCGTTCTATGATACGCTGCACCATCTCCGGGTATTATAATACCTTCATCAATTTTCGAAATATCTAAAATTCGGATTACTCTGCCAAGTTGGTCAAGTACTTGGCCTTCGTATTCCTCTTTTAGCTGTTGGCTTACTGCTTTTTCTAATTTTTCGCCAAAAAGCTTTGGCGGTACACGCACGACGGCCCTTACTTCTGACTTATAATACATAACATAAAAGCGAACTGTGAGATTTAAAAATATATCGCTACTCACAAATTCTCTTTTCTTTAATCCAAAGCACTTTTATACCCAAAGCTTTAGCTCGGCTTTTAAGCTCTGCATCATTTGTTAAAATCGCTGCGCCTTTTTCTTTTGCCCAGTCTAAAATAGCATTGTCTGCAGGTGGGCTCAAGTTCGGGCTAAGAAAGGCTTTTTTTCGTAAAATCAATAAAGATAAAGATGCTGCTTTACGGTCAACTTCTTTTTTAGCATTTTTTTCTAAAAGTTTTAGTTCGCCCAAAACACAGCTAGGTATAACCAACTTATTTCCTTTAAGCTCCTCGAAAATATCTAGCTTTGCCTTAGCCGCATATAAAATCGCATTAGTGTCTATGACAATGTACATTTCACGCAGTAAACAAGCGATGCCTGTCTGCACCGCTTAATTCGGCAATTACTCTGTCGACAATTACCTTCAAAGGATCTACAGAAGGCACTCTTTTTTTAATATCTTCAAAAGACTTAAACGGCTCTTTTTGTCTTTCCTCCAAAAGTGCTTGCGTGTGCTTTTTTCCAACACCCGGCAAAAGCTCAAATTGGTGTGATCTTAAACTTATTGGTCCGGCCGTATTAAAAAATTGTACGAACTTTTGCTCATTTTCCAAAACTATTTTTTGAATTACGAAAGGTAGCTCTGTTCGAGCTGTTTGTGTTAGCTTATCAAAAGGAAGTATGCCTTTTATGTAAAGCACTTTATCTCGCTTACCTTCACCAATATAAACTTCATCGTACGGCTTCAAGTCCACAGATGGCACAATTTCAAGAAGTGTAAAAAAAGATTTACCTAGAACTTGTGCTATCGGTTCTTTTTTATGCGCTGGTCGAAGGTCTTCGGCATAACCATGCTTTAGGTATTCCAATACTACTACATATTCTTCTTTTGCTCTTCTTTGTATCATGGTTAGCCCTCATTTTTAATATATTTATTTAATACCTCTTCGATCTTTTTAAGGTTTTCCGAACTCAAATTTATTTTTTCGGATAAAACTGCCTTTACCTCATCTAAATTTCTCGGCAATATATTCGCCAACATTACGGCATGCTCTTCTGTGAAACCTGGGATACCTTGGCTAAGAAGCTCTTCAATTAGTTTTTTGCAGCTTTCCTCGGACAGCTTTGCCGTTTTCTTTAAATAATCAAACATTTTATTTTGGAAATCGCTTCGCTCTTCTTTTTTGAGGTCTTTTAGCAAAGATATTGCTGTTGGTATTGCTATTGGTGCTTTATTTATGAATTCTATTGAGCTCATTTTACCTTAGCTAAGTGTACTCCTCCAACGACCAATATTTTTTTCGCGTTTTTATCCGAGACTTCTACTTTGTAACTATTGCCTACTTTTTCTAGCACAACCCCAAATCTGCCTTTAAATCGTGGGTGCGGCATTCCACTTGGAATTGCAGGTTCTATGTGAATAGCAACGCGCTCACCAGGTTCAAAAGTTTGTAATTGTGAAGTTACTTTGATCTTGCCTCGCGATCTTGGAGTTTTCCTTAATTTTTTTCTCGTTCTGCTCCTAAAAGAGCCTGCTCTTTTAACCATGGCTTAAATTGCTAAAAAGCATTTTTAACTTTATCGCTAACCAACAAACTTGCCCTTAAATAGCTTGGCAAGTTGTTTTTCACTACCTACGCTCTTTAGTAGCTTGCGCATTTGTGCATAATACTTTAGAAGTTCTCGAACTTCCGATTCTGGTTTTCCAGAACCTTTTGCAATCCTGGTAATTCGTTTAGCATCAATAATTTCAGGATTGTTTCGCTCTTCTTTTGTCATGGATTGAATAATTACTCGCCAAGATTTAATTTTTGATTCTTGAGTTTGCAAAAGCTCGGATGGTATCTTAGCCATTCCAAGGCCAGGCATTAAAGACAAAATTTGCTTCAGCGGGCCCATTTTTTGCATCGCTTCTATTTGTTTAAGCAAGTCGTCGAAAGTAAATTCTGCCTTAAGCATTTTTTTCGCCAGCGCTTCTGCTTCTTCCTTTTTAATTGCTGCTTGAGCTTTTTCGAGCAGAGTTTGCAAATCGCCAAGGCCTAAAAGCCTCGAGACAAATTGTTTAGGCTCGTAAGCTTCAAAGTCATCTATGTGTTCCCCAAGTCCTATAAATTTGACTTTGGCATTCGTGGCAGAGCAAGCCGAAAGTGCTCCGCCTCCCTTTGCACTACCATCTAGCTTAGTTACAATTACACCAGTAATACCGATAGCACTTTGAAATGCCGCAGCTTGTGCTTTCGCTGCTTGACCAATATCCGCACTTAAAACCAATAGCTTTTCTTGTGGCTTTAGTTCGGCATCTAGCGCTTTTAGTTCTGCTATCAAATCCTTGTCGAGCGCGTGTCTGCCAGCAGTATCAAATATAACAACATTAAATCTATTGTAGTCTTGTGAAAATTTTCTAACAATTTCTAACGGATCTTTGCTTTCTTTTATTCCATAAAAAGGAACTGAGATTTTCTCAGCTAATTGTTTTAACTGCTCATAAGCAGCTGGTCTCCAAGTGTCTGTTTGCACCAAACATACTTTCAGACCTTGTTTTTTAAACAACTTTGCAAGTTTTGCTGCAGAAGTTGTTTTACCACTACCAAAAAGACCTGCCAACAAAATTTTTGTAGGTTTGCCACTGAGCTCGATTTTCCCACGCTCAGCACCTAACAAAGCAACTAATTCCTCATAAACGACGTTTATCAAATGTTCGCGTTGTGTTAAGCCTGGTTTTGGCTTTTCATTTTCTGCTCTGGACCTTATTTTAGAAATAATAGAATTTACAAGCTCAATGTCAACATCGCCTGAAAGCAGCGCAAGCCTTATGTCAGATAAAAAACTATCTAAAACTTTTTTATCAATTAGGGAAATTTTTAACAATTTCCTCAAACTATCCTTTAAAGCTTCCCCGAAGCTATCTAGCATACTAAGTTAAAAGAACGGCTCTTTAAAAAGTTTAAGATGAGCTACCAAAAATTTTATTTGTAATTTCTTCTGCATCGAAAGGTATTAAATCTGAATAGCCTTGACCATTTCCTAAAAATAAAATTGGTTTCCCAGTAGCCTGCACCACAGAGAGTAGTGCGCCTCCCTTATCGTCAACATCTACTTTTGTGAGTATTATCCCATCTATCCCGATTTTTTCATTAAACAGCTTTGCCTGTGCTACTAAATCCGAACCTGCGATTGCTTCTCCAACAAGTATTGTCAAATCTGGCTTTGCTACTTTTTTAACTTTGGCTAACTCAGCCATCAAATTGGCATCTAACGTTTGCCTGCCGGCAGTATCTATCAAAACAACATCTTTTTCTTTTGCTTTAATTGCATCGAAGGCTACAGCGGCAGGATCTGCACCATACTTATGTGCAATTAATCTAACATTTAGCCTATTTGCATGCTCTGCTAATTGTTCTATGGCTGCAGCTCTAAATGTGTCCGCTGCGGCTAAAACAGGTCTTAAATTGCTCTTGATAAATAGATTTGCTAACTTTGCAATTGTTAAAGTCTTGCCATGTCCATTTACGCCCAAAATTAGCAAAACCAATGCTGAGCCAGACTCTTTTTTCTTTTTCGCCAAATCCACCAAATCAACCTGTTTCGGTTTCGACAAAATATCAAATACTGTTTGTTTAAGTATTTGTCTTATTTTCTCCTCTAACTTGGCTTTTGGCAAACTTTTGCCGAGCAAATCGTGCTCTAAGTTCTCCCTAAGCTCTCTTATTATTGGAAATGCAACATTATTTTGAATTAACTCAATTTCCAAAACAGAAAAAAATTTATTGAACTGCTCTTCGCTTAACTTCGTTTCAGTTATTAGTTTTGCTGCCTTTTCTAAAAGACCCTCTTTCTTTTCCTCTTTTTTCTTTTTTTCCTCTGTCTCGACTTTCTCTTTTTTGAACTCTTCGGCAATCTCTGGCTTTTTTTCAACTTTTTCCTCTTTTTCTTCTTTTTCTCCAGATAGCTGTTCTGTAAATTTCTTAAATGCTTTTTTTAGAAAGTCAAACATTTTAGGCTAAGCTCGATAGCTCTAGTTCCAATTTTTGAGCTTGTTCGCTCAAAGCAATCAAGTTATCATTTAATTCAGAAGTAATTTTATCAAGCTGTTCTAATTGTGACGAAATAAGCTTTTTTGTTTCTTCAATACTTTTTCTAACAAAAATATTTGCGCCAACATTCACCAATAGCTCTTTCGGGCTGGAGACTTCTGCTTCTACGAAAATACCTCTACTAACAGGTGCAAAGCTTTTGGCTTTTCCACTAACATTTCCTAAGCTACTAATTGCATCTCTGGCAACTGTAAGTTCAGCTATTTGACCCTCTACAAAATTTATTTGCTCTTCAACTTGCTTTATTTGCGAAGATAAAAGTTGAAGCGTCAAGTACTTTTTTTGCAAATCTTTTTGATCTACTTTTCCTGCCATGGCTATTCTTCTAATTTGGGTTTTAAAAATTTTGGCTTTAACAGCCCGAGACTTTCATCAACTCTAGATATTTCATAACCTGAGCTTGCAGAACCAATTACAAATCCAAAAGAATTTGCAAATAGGCCTGTTGCTATGAAAGGGTTACCTAAGTTAACAGTTCCTAAACCAATTTCAAATCCTAGCAATGCCTCTAAAGTTTCAATTTCTTTGCTAGATAAATTTGGACTAAATATTCCCCCTTTATTAGATATTACTCCAACTGAACCAGGTACAGGAGTTCCTGCTAAGCTCATTTGTACTACTTTTATACCAAGAGCACTTTGAATGGCTTCTACTTCTTTTTTCCCAAAAACATTACTAACAATGGCAACAGAGTCGTTTAACAAAATATTATTACCAAGAGCTGTGTGATTTGTTTCTAAAACAACCACTTTCACTCCCAATTTTGCTAATTTGCTTTTAATTAAAGCAATCTCTGGTTCGAAGCAAATATTCGGAATTAGCAATGTGTTTGAATTTCCTGCTCCAAAAATTCCAATTAAATCAGTACCATACAAAGTTGTTTGTATTACTTCAACATTTAGTTTTTCTTTTATTTCTTCTACTTGTTCTTGTTTCAAATTTTTACCAACGATGCAATAGCGATCCGTAGCCAAACCATAAAGACCAACATTAGGGTCGTTAAAAATATCTAAAATGACGACGTGCCCGCTTTGTTCCTTATTCCGCGGTTGGTGCATTTGACGGCGCCTCTACTTTTTCCTTTTCTTTTTCTTTCTTTTCCTCTTTTTCTTCACTTTTTTCTTCTGTTTTTTCTAATTTTTTTGCTTCTTTTTTCCCTTCCTCTTTTTTCTTTTTCTCCTTTAAAGCTTCCTTAGGCAGCTCCAAAAGATCTACTTCTGCAGAACTTTTAGTTTTATCTATGCTAACTTTTACAGAGAGCTTTGCTGGTGGATATTTTGAGCCACGAGACCAAATTGCTTGATTGACCCACTTGCTCAATTTAACTGTTTTAACTTTGGCGTGTGATTTGATAAAAGCTTTTAGCACCGTTACTGCTTTTTTTGCCCTTCTCCATTTCGAAGCCTTCAAAGCTTCTCTTCTCAAAGGAATGTTATAAACGCGCTCTTCAGCCATTTTATGCTTTTAGCTTTGTTCTCCTCCAATGTCTTTTAACAACAGTTAGCCTAGCAGGGTGAACTTTTTTTCCTTTGCCTAGAGCTTTTGGCACAATCCAAATTGGCGCCCATTTTGTTTGCCTGGCTGCACTGCCAAGTCTCTTCTTTTTCCCAGACGATTGTATTTTTGCCATCCTAGCTCTGTTTTTTTATTTTTATTGCTGCTTTTGTGAGCAGTGAGAGTCCTGCAGGTGTCACGACTCGCCCTTTTTTCGAAGTTGTTGATTTAGTTATATAGCCTGCACTTTCCAATTGTTGAAGTATTTTTCGTATAATTGCTCCAGAGGCTTTTCTGAATCGCTCTGGCTTAACTCCCCTGTTTTTAATTCCGCCGTATCTAGTTCTGAGACGTGAAACTCCAACAGGACCGAATCTATAAATTGTTCTTAAAATAGATGCCGCTCTGACAAACCACCAATCGCTTGATATTGGCGGCCTTTCCTTGTGAACTCCTGTTTTTACGAATTGTGCCCAAGCAGGCGCGGTTATTTTTTGCTTTAGCTCTTGTGCAACTTCTTTCACCAATCGTTCAGCGGGCACATCTAATGGCGATGTCATGTTTTGGTTTAAAAAAGAGCTTTTAAAAACTTTATCACTTGACGAATTTAAATAAATTGGCTAGACTTAGCTAGCCACTATTAAAGTTGTAGTTCGTTCTATTGCCGGTATAGATCTTATTTTGTCTAGCACAAAATCGCTAAGCTCTGAAATTTCGCCAAGTTCTACTTTAATCAATACATCGTATTCGCCGTAAACAAGCGAAACTTCTTTCACTCTATCTTCTTTTTGAAGCTGTTCAATTACATCTCGTTCCGAGCCAGATTTTACAATTGCTAAAATATATGCAACTACCATTTGGGCCTCCAATTCTCTTTAACATGCTCTAAAAAGGCCAAAACAAATAGAAAGGCCAAAAACATAAATGCAGATAAAACTAAAACAGATGTTAGCTGGCTCTTAAAAGCTAAAACCGAACTTAAGATTGTTAGAGCTGCAGTGCAAATCAAAAGGTTTGTTTTTGCATATAACTCCATTTAATTTAATGTGCAAGAGCGTTTTATAAATTTTTTGAGTCTAACCGATAAAGTTAAAAAAGATTTTTTGAGATTAAAGACATGGCAAAACTAAGACAAGCCTCTTCATATAGGAAAATCAAAAGGCCTTATGTAAGAATTTCTAAAGTCAAATCTAAAGCATATATCAAAGGTGTTCCTCACATCAAAATTGCACAATACGACATAGGCGACAAAATAAGATATCCTTGGGAACTTAAACTCTTGAGCAAAAAGGCGTTACAAATCAGAGATAACGCTTTGGAAGCTGCAAGACAAACAATTGTTAAGACGATGGAAAAAGTCTCAAAGACGGGATGGTCGGGAAAAGTTCTAGTTGTACCTCACCACGTTTTAAGACTGAACCCGCTTGCAACTGGTGCTGGAGCAGACCGATTCCAAAGAGGTATGTCTCTTGCATTCGGCAGGCCAGAAGGCCATGCTGCACAAGTCAAGGAAAATCAGCCATTATTTGCGCTTTATGTTCCTGAAGAAAAAATACCTCTTGCAAAGCAGGCACTATCAAAAGCTGCTGCAAAAGTCCCAACACCTTGTAAAATCGTAATAAATAAAATAGGATAAAACTTAATTTTGGATTTTCTTTTCTAGATTGTGACAGATCTTTTTAATTGATCCCACAAACTCTGCACTATTACTCTTTTCTTTAATCCTCCGAATCGAATCTCTGCAAAATCTAGCTCTTTCAAGAACTTCGCCTTCACAAGAGTAACCAAGGTTATATTTATTCTCCGCTGCTGCTGCCGCGAAAAATAAATGTTTAGCAGCCTCGTGAAATTTGCCAATTGCCTCATAGCTTTCCGCAGCACCCAAATTATGCTCGTAACTTCTATCGAGCCAAAAAGCTGTTGAATCGGAGTCTACTTTTGAAAGAATATTCGCCAAATTTGCTGCATCTGCGTAATGTTCTGCTAGCTTTTCTTTTATTTTTTGTTTTTTAGTTTCGCAATTTGGCAAATTGTTTGACTCTTCCACTTTCAGAAGTTTGGAATTCAAGAAATCAATCATTTTCTTATAGCTATAATAAGCAACTTTCAACCATGCACACTCTCTACCCTTATATTTTACAGAATTATAATATTTTGAAATTGCCCAAGCAATTCCTGCTACGAATTCCAAAGTCATTTTTTCAAGTTCGGCGTTTTTTAATTCTCTGGATAAATAAGCAGCGTATTGTGCTGCTCTGTAAGCTTCTAGAAGGCGTTCTGAAGTAATGGCGCTATTTTTTTCGGCCTTTGCTAGTTCTGCAGCCGAAATCGCGATTAGAATATAACTATGAAGCTTTGCTTCAATCTGTTTATTTTTTTCTTCACTTGGATCGCCTTGTGAAAAAAGAAAAATCGCTTTTTTTGCAAAATAATACGCTTTTCTTTGCGTCTCCAAATTGTCTTTTTTTAATTTTAATAAAAGTGAAGCTATATAACTACAACAGCACCCATATCTGCTAAAAATAATAAGTGTTTTGCAGCCATGTTTAATAATTTCATCATAATACTCATGCGCTTTCAAATTTGCTTCTAAGGCAATTTCAGATAATTCTTTTTCTCTTTCAGGGATTATTTCTGCTAGTTTTATGGCGTTCTCTGCAGCAAGTTGATAATTCCACGCTGCATACGAAATATTATTTATTTTTTCATAAAATTTTGCTGATTGTAAATTATGTTGGAGGCAAAGCTCGAGCCACTTGAAGTATTTACCGTTTCCACTATGCATACTCCTCTCTGCTAAGAAATGAGCTAAAGTTGCTGCATCCTCGTGAAGTCGAGCAAGAGCGTCAATCCCAATTCCTCGTTCGTTATTTATATATTCTATCATATAATTATATTGCACTTCTATTTCTTTTGAACTTAAAAAATCCTCGAGGGCAAATCTATTCGATATCATTTTTATCAATTAAAGTTTTAAACCTCGATATTTCTCGAGCTCAGAGAAAAACAAACCTAAAAGTAAAGACGTCTTAATTCCTTTCGCAGATTCCAATACTTCGTCGTTTTCTTTCTTCTCTGAAAATTTATCAATAGCTTCGTCACAAAATTTTATGGCTTCTTGTAGCCAATAGACTTCATTACTTTTAAAGTAAAGCTTTTGTGCAGTCTTTGCGTTCATTAAACATAATTTTGCTTCTAAGTTAAGCTCAGGTTTATTATTTATTGCACTTTTCAAAAAGCCATAACTTTTTACAGCCCACTCTCTATTTCCAGAAAAATAAGAAAGCCACCATGCTACATTTGCAGCTCTTAAATAAAATTTGGCTGCCAATTCTAAATCTTGCGCGCTTCCTTTTTCAAACTCATCGGCAAGTTTGTTATTCAAATGAACGCATTCGTCCAGCCACATAATAGAACTTGCCTTTTTTCCCAAAATAACATTTGAAATTGCCAACTCGTAAGCGATTTCTGCTGCGCCTTGCAAATTCTTAGTTTCGATGTCGTAGTTAAAACATTTTTCGAGCCAAACTATGTTATTTTCCTTATCTATTTTTGCCAAAACAGCGGCTACTTTTGCGGCAGAGCTCAAATCTTCTGCTCTTTCATAGCATTCGAGTGCGCGCTGTAACCAAAAAAGCTCTTCAGACCGAATGGTACAAGAGAGAGATTGTGCTGCCTTCGCAGCAAAAGCATAAAACTTCTTTGCTTTCTCAATTAACCCAGCATTTTTGTAAGATGCTGCAGCTTTTATGTCTGCTTCGTATGCAGCCCTCCAATATCTTTCTTTTTCGCTTTTGCCTTTTGAAAGAGCTATTTCTTCCGCAGCTGCCCGTCCTAAAAGATCTGCGTAGTTCAAATCCACTAATTTATTTAATTTAGCTTGGCTTTCTATGTCATACATAGCTTTATTTCAATCAAAACTCTTAAAAATATTGACCAAGAAGAATTTTCATGGCCTATTGCAAGTGGTTTAAACAACTTAATCGAAATTCTATCCCTGAAGCTGGCGGTAAAGGCGCAAATTTAGCTGAGATGTGGAATGCCGGCTTCCCAGTTCCTCCAGGTTTTGTTGTTTGTGCAAACACCTATAAAGAATTTTTAAGTTTGCGAAAGTTGGATGAAAAGATTTCTGAAAAGCTGTCGAACTTAGACATTGAAGACACTGAAAAGCTACAAAAGATTGCGCAAGAAATACAAGAGCTAATTATGAGTAGCTCTATGCCTGTAGAAATGCAAGACGAAATAAAAGAATTTTATGAATATCTCGATGTTGCCCAAGAACTAAAAGATTCTAAATCAGCTCATGCGATACTTTCTATAACATCCAGAGAACTTCCGTTTGTTGCTGTTAGATCTTCTGCAACGGCTGAAGACTTACCTACTGCCTCTTTTGCTGGACAGCAAGCGACATTCCTAAACGTTAGAGGTAAAGAAAATGTTGTTCGGGCTGTGCAAGAATGTTGGGCAAGCCTATTTACCCCAAGAGCGATTTATTACAGGGCTAAAAATAACTTTCCACATATGAAAGTGGCAATTGCTGTTGTTGTACAAAAACAAGTTAATTCTGATGCTTCTGGAGTTATGTTTAGCATAAATCCTGCTACAAATAATCCAAATCAAATTGTAATAGAAGCTGCTTGGGGTCTAGGCGAAGCTGTTGTTTCTGGTGAAGTTAATCCAAATACATACATTTTGGACAAAAATAGTGGAGAGATTGTAGAGAAAGATATTCCAGGGCAAGAAATATTTATTACAAGAGATCAATACACAGGAGAAACTATAAAAAAACGCTTGCCAAAGGAAAAACAAACCGCTCAAGTTTTGACAAACGAGCAAATCAAGGCGCTTTGGAAGCTAGCACTTGATGTAGAAGCTCATTATAAATTTCCTCAAGATATGGAGTGGGCAATTGAACAGAACAGATTATTTTTAGTCCAAACAAGACCTGTCACAACACTAAAAAAAGTAACTGAAAAAGAAATTAAAATTTCGGCTGAGCCTATTTTGAAAGGACTTGGTGCTAGTCCGGGCAGAATTTCTGGTCCAGTAAAAGTAATTTTTTCTATGAGTGAGCTAGACAAAGTGCAAAAAGGAGATATTTTAGTAACTACTATGACTACTCCTGATTTTGTACCTGCGATGCAAAGGGCTGCTGCTATTGTTACAGATCATGGAGGCATGACTGCTCACGCAAGCATTGTTTCTAGAGAAATGGGCAAGCCTTGTGTTGTTGGAACAAAAAATGCTACAAAATTACTAAAAGACGGCCAAATAATAACAGTCGACGGCGATCTTGGTGCTGTATTCGAAGGCGAAGTTACAGAAAGTTTGGGGGCTGAAGCCAAGACTGAAGTTGAAGAGAGCAAAGAAGTGAAAGAAGAAGTAAAAGAAAAATTGGAAATTCCGGCCAAGGTGAAAACAAAAGTAAAAGTTATTATAGACCTGCCCGATTTTGCACAAAGGGCTGCAGAAACAAATGCCGAAGGCGTTGGCCTACTACGCCTTGAAGGAATAATTGCTTCTGGCAGAAAACACCCTGCTAAATATTTAGCTGAGGGCAAATTAGACGAATATGAAGAGCTGATTTATTCTGGAGTTAAGAAAATTGCTGAAGCATTCAAAGGCAAGCCTGTATGGGTACGAACATCTGACATAAGAACTGATGAGTATAGAGAGCTAGAAGGTGGCGAGCTAGAACCAAAGGAAGCCAATCCGATGATTGGCTGGCACGGAATTAGAAGGGCTTTAGACCAGCCAGAAATTCTAAAGGCCGAGTTGCGAGCACTAAAAAGACTTGTTTCAGAAGGTCATAATTTAGGTGTAATGATTCCATTCGTAATATCTATTGAAGAAGTTGTAAAGACAAAAGAGCTAATTAAAGAAGTTGGCCTAAACCCTGGGAAGGATATAAAATTTGGAATTATGATTGAGACGCCTGCAGCAGCGCTACTAATAGAAGACTTTTGCAAATTGGGAATCGACTTTATTTCTATCGGAAGTAATGACCTAACTCAAACAATATTAGGTGTGGATAGGGGGAATGAGCGAATTGCTGAGCTATATTCAGAGGCGCATCCTGCAGTTCTTTGGGCCATGCGCCACGTCATAGAAGTTTGTAAAAAATGGGGCGTAGAGAGTTCGATATGTGGACAAGCCGGCTCTGATCCAAAAATAGCTTCTCTTCTAATTCGCTACGGAATAGATTCCATTTCGGCAAACATAGACGCCGTAGCAAAAATCAGAGAACTTGTCCAAGAGCTTGCCTAATTGCACTTCAATTGTATGTAAAATTGTATACTTGAGTAAATTATTATTCTCAAGCAAACAATTATTTATATACTTCTTTGACTAAAAGGTCTTATGCAGTGCCGCTGTGGTTTAGAGATTCAGAAACCGATTTGTATTCTTTGCCTCTCCGAGAAATATGAGGCTTGGATTGAAGAAAATAAACTTTCTCTACTAAACCAATATAAAAAAGTTGTACAAAAAATTTCTGAGAGTGCTAGACTTGGCAGAATTACTTGTTCACTATGTCGAAGCCAAAGCGAAAGAATTATTTGTGAACACTGCTTTGCGGCACAAATATTTAATTGGCTTCAAAGTAAAGAGCCAGAACTTGCGCAAAGATTCGCAATGCGCTTTTTGCTCCCACCTGAAAATTATTTAATTATTAAATCCAAGACATAGTGTTGCTTTGATGGCGAATATTCTTTAACTAGACGGACGCTTTTTATTTTCACTTTTCCATTTGCCTTGTTAAAAATTTCTTTACATAACTCCTTTAAATCTGAAGTACACTCATGGAAGTGTATAATTGTGCCTGATTTGGATGTTTTTAGCGCCCATGGCAAAAATTTTATTGTTCCTGGAAAATAGCCCATAATAATTCTATCTACTTTTGGCAAATCATAGCGCTCAATAACTTTTCTACAATCTCCTTTTATGGCGAGAATGGAAAGTCTATTCAGTCTTATGTTTTCTTGCAAATAAGAAAATGCGACAGGATTTTTTTCGATTGCAAAAACTTTACAGCTCTTATGTTTTGCTATCGGAATTGACCAATAGCCAACTCCTGCAAACATATCTAGAATTGTTTCGCCATCTTTAACAGCTTCGATCATTCTAGCTCGCTCGGCGTGATTGCCCTTAGACCACATGAGCTTTGCAACATCTAATTTAAAATAGCAGCCAAGTTCTTTATGCAACACCTCTGTATTTTTCGAACCAAAAAGTATCTCAATTTTCGGTTTTCTATAGACGCCTTTAATTCCGTGCTGTAGAGCCACAGTTTTAACATAGGGTAAAAATTTTGGGATCGCTTTAGCTATTTCTCTCTTATATCTCTGACATTGCTTTGGCAATTTAAAAAGCAAAACATGACCCAATATTTGATAACTTCTCGGCAAACAGTTTGTTGGCAAATTCGTGAATTTGGCCAAAGCTTGCTTAAATTTCATTTTGGGAAAAGTAAAACTAAAATATCTAATATGAACAAAGCAACAATTATAAATTCTAAGAAAAGTAAAATCGAATTATTTGCTTTTTCAAAAAGAAGCGTGTAAATACTTTCAATTGTTTTAAGTTTTTCATCTATAGATTGCTTTAGCTCATCCAAATAAAATCGCTTTTCTGCAGCCCTAAAAACTTTAGCCAAATACAAATCGCCAATTAGCTTCAAGCTATTTGAAATTTTATCTAAAATCTCAACTACATCTAACTTAACTGTTGTTAAATTCTTTAGTATTTTTGAATAACTTAGCTTAAACCTTTTAGACAAATCTTCATATGCACGCTCCATTGCTTGATCTAAAACATTATCATAAGTTCTCAGCTCAAGTAAATTAGCCAAAGCATACTCTAAAACATCCAAAACATCATAGCTTTGTTTTGGATCGTATATAAAAGCTGCTTGCCAATCTATGGCTACAAGTTCGTCTTCATAATAGCTTAAAACATACTTAAGTGCTTCATCTAACTCGATTTTGCTTAGCCTTGACCTTTCACATTTTAGCAGCTTTGCTATATCAGTGCTAGCTGAACTCAACAGCTCTTGAGCGGTAACAGAGCTATCTAGCTGCTTAACTGAAACAATAATATAATCCTCCCAGAAATCTAAATTGGGTGCTGGCTTTTCAATAAAAGGTTTTAGTTCTTGCAAAAGTTTTTCAACTTCTGCCTTTGCTAACTTTTGACAATCTTCATTTTCTGCTAAGTAAGAAGTTAGTTTTGCTAACTGCGCAAAAGTACCTTTGAAAGGAATTTGAAAAATAATCGAAACAATACCAAATTCGTACAGCTTTGCCTTAGTGTTTGCGTTTAAGCGTAAATCGCCAGCTTTTAGCTCTTTTTTGCCAAGCCTCAAAAGCAGCGGCGGAACTTTATACTGCAAATATTTTGGAGTAAGCCTTTCGTAAACAAGTTTAGAGACCTCTGGCTTTTTGCCAAAAATTTTGGCTATCCTATCTAGTTTTATTTCATATGCTACATCGAACAAATAATAGAGATAAATATAACCTTCTTTTATTTCTTTTATTTTCATGTCAAAGTTATATTGTGTGATTTATAAAAGCTTTTTCTCTAAAATAGAACGCATTTGCCTTGCATTCGCTAGCATGTCATGATCATTATTAAAGAAAACATAGATCTTTTTTGGTTTTGCCTTGTAGATTTTTTCTGCTACTTCGAGGAGCTCGCTCTGTGAATATTTATGAGCGTACCAAAAAGTTCTGCCATGCATTCTAACATAAACTGTATCTGTTGTTTTATAGACATCTCTTGGCAAATCAGGGCAATCGACACTAACCCATGTTAGCCCTGCTTTTTTTGCCCAATCGAGCCAGCGGGCATCAAACCATTCTGAATTTCTAACTTCAATGGCTGCTTTTTCAGAAATCTTTGCTTTTGAAACGAAAGCCTGGATTTTGGGCGCGAAAGATGGTCTCATTGAAGGTGGAAGTTGGAACAAATAAAAATCGATGTGCTCTTCCAAAGGCTCGAATAACTCTCGAAAAGCATTGAAGAGGTCTAGTGCGCCTTTTCCAAATTTTAGACGATGCGTAATACCTCTGTTAACTTTCACAACCCACCTCAGCGATTGCCCTTTCTTCGCCCAAGATTTAACTTGATTAGGAAACGGAAATCTGTAAAAACTTGCATTTAGTTCTATGGCATTTAGGCCAGAATTTGCCAAATACCAGTCCAGGCTTAGTTCAGGATTCCAGCCATAATACCATCCAGAACATCCACAAAAAATCCTTGGGCGCATTTCTTAAAGTCGCGCCATTCCTTAAAAAGTTTTATTAAAGCATTTTTTGATTTTAAGTTATGGATTTAAGTTATGATTTAGAGTTGGACAAAATTGTTGCTGCAATTAAAAAACAAAAACCAAAAAAAGTTTGCTTGCAACTTCCGGACGGACTTAAGCCTTTTGCAGACCAAATTGTAGACGAGCTAAAAGATAAATTAAAAAAAGAAGGTCTCGAGCCAGAGCTTTGGGTTTGGTGCGGAAGTGCTTTTGGTGCCTGCGACATTCCTAATTTGAAAAACTTTGATTTGCTAATAAATTTTGGCCATTTAAGATTTAGAAAATTTAACACCTAGAATAAATGACATAGCTTTATTAGGAGAGCTTTTTGAAAAATTTTTATGGCAATCGAAAGTACTATATTTGGTTTTGTTTTGGGATTGGCAGCAGTTTTAGTTTTGCTAAGATACGCAGCCATTTCGCACCAAGTACAAAGACAAATAAACATTGTTGCAGCAGGCCTGCTATTTTATGTGATCGATCTTGCGTGGTCTGTAAGTTCAATTGCAACAAAGATAAATAGCGCAACAGTTTCAACTTGGCTTGTCTTTTGCTTTGAAGCAATTGGTTTTGCCCTAATTGCTGTTGGCGCGATTTGGGCTGGTGCTGAGCTGCTTAAAAAGTGATTCTTCGTTATTTCTTCTCTTTTATTTTTATTCCTAAAGAGTAATAAAAAGAAATTAAAAACACTTCTGTAATTTTCAAATTCGGAGGATGAAAAAATGGCCTTTTTAGAAGGTGCGTTAGGAATTGGTGTCGGAATTTTGATTGGACTAGCATTGCTAAAGTACAGCGGCTACGTTGAAGCGTTGAAAAAAGAACTTGGATACATTGCGTCTGGCGCAGTGTTTTTGATTCTAGCTTCTACGCTAGAACCAATTAGCGCAGCAATACCAAGTATAGCAACAGCCATTTCGTGGATAAACATAATTTTCTTAGTGATTGCATTTATCTTAGTGTTGATCGGCGCCATCGCAATGGCAATACAGATCTTTAGCAAGTTGAAGTAAAGCGACAACTTTTTTCTTTTCTTTTTTACTTTTTGTTTAATTTTCTCTCCTCGTAATTTCGTTCTTAAGAAATTTTAGCTAAGCAATATTTATAAATAAAAGTTCTCTAAAAATTAACATGGCTACTGGATCTTTAGTTATTTCTAAGAGGGCTTCTGCAACTGCAGTTCTTTTGATCTTGCTTGCCATGGCAGGCATCGCCGTGGCTGGAAAGGTTATAAGTGGACAAGCCGGCGGCGGTAGTTTACCCATACCACCCACATGTTCTCTAAATTTCATCGATCCAACACCTGCTAATAATTCTATAGTAACAGAGAAGTCAGTTAACATCACAGTTTCAAGCAATTGCTCAATAACAAACGCAATTCTTTATTTGGATGGAACTGAGTATGATATGACGACCAACGGAAACATAGCGACTATCGAAGTTGATGTTTCTCTTGGGAAACACACTTTTTACATTTCTGCATGGACTAAAAGCGGAGAAGTGCAAACCGAGACAAGAACTATCACTGTCCAAACTAGTGAGGGTGGCGGAGGTGGAGGCGAAGTCACGCCTGCGCTAGAATTTGTTGAACCAACACCAGATAATAACTCTAAGATAAATACAGATCGCCTTTCTATAAAAGTTGTAGCAAACAGATGCCTCAAGTTAGAAAAAGCTACACTTCATTGGAGCGGCAAAGAAATTCCTATGAAAATTGGTGAAGATAATATTACGGCATATATCGATTTAAGCGGCTTGACATCTGGAACTTATGTCTATAATGTTTCTGCAACATGTTCTCAAACTGCCCAGCCAACAGAATATCAAACAGAAGCGCTTTCCCAACCCGGAATATCACCAATAACGCCCGGTCCTATACCCGAAATTTGGAGCGAAACAAGAACAGTTACTGTTGAAGTTGGTGAGGTCGGCGGATATGGTTTAGAGTTCATTACACCACCTACACCGCCCGATAACACCGAAACTTCTGAAACGCAAATCGAAATAAAAGTCGAAGCAACAAGGTGTTTTAATTTAGAAAATGCTACACTTCATTGGAATGGCAAGAACATATCTGGCGAAGTCAGTGGTTCGATAGCAAATTTCATTGTAAGCAACCCAGATTCAGGTATCCATATCTATAACGTATCGGCATATTGCATGGATATCATTAAGAGTTCTCTTGGAATAGCTAAAGAAGAAATATGGAGCCCAACACAAACAGTTACAATTACAGAAGGAGTTCCCCAATACAGGATAATGTTTGTTTCTCCTCCAACACCTGCAAATGGCGAAACTGTAAGCGATAAAGTTACTATAAATGTTACAAGCACATGCGAATGGATAGAGTATGCAAAACTTAATTGGAACGGTACGATATATAATATGGAAGGCGCTGGAAATAACTGGTACCTTGATTTAACAGGTTTAAAACCGGGAACGTATAATTATAATGTTTCTGCGAATTGCTGGGCATCAGAAGATGAATACATAGGAAATATCCAAAGTCCAACACAAACAGTTACAATTACAGAAGGAGTTCCCCAATACAGGATAATGTTTGTTTCTCCTCCAACACCTGCAAATGGCGAAACTGTAAGCGATAAAGTTACTATAAATGTTACAAGCACATGCGAATGGATAGAGTATGCAAAACTTAATTGGAACGGTACGATATATAATATGGAAGGCGCTGGAAATAACTGGTACCTTGATTTAACAGGTTTAAAACCGGGAACGTATAATTATAATGTTTCTGCGAATTGCTGGGCATCAGAAGATGAATACATAGGAAATATCCAAAGTCCAACACAAACAGTTACAATCAAAGAAGCGTGCAATTATGTCGAACCAGACATAACTGTTTACCCAGAAGAAGAAAAGAACGATGCTGGCGAAAATGCGTATTATGAAATAAAAGTTACAAATAAGAACGATTGCGAATCTAAGTTTAATATAAGCGCAGAGTGCACTAGTGGCTGTGAAAGCCAAAATTTTGCATTTAACCAATCTAACTCCCAGATCTCTCTATCTACTGAAGAAACTATTACTTTGCTTTTAGAGGTTAGCAACACAACAAATGACGAGCAGAGTTTCACCATAACAGCAAAAGACATAGTTTCAGGCAAAACCAATTCAACAATAGTTAAATTTATTCCAACAGAATGTAGTAGAGACAGTTTGCCAATTTCTGTTACACCTAAAGAAATTGTCGTTACAAAGCCAAAAAGCAAAAATGCAATATTAAGCATAGAAAATCCAAGCAGCGAATGTGTAACTATACCAAGCATTTCTACACAATGTCCAGAAAATTGGAGTTGCAAACTCACACCAATACCATTCTGGCTATGGCCAAGTCAAACTAACAATGCAACATTAACTATTACTCCAGATACAAATGCAGAAATTGGAGATTACGAAATTAACATTACAGCTAAAGTAAAAAACAAAGATAATGTCACAACAAATCAAACAAACTTAACATTTAGAATTATAAACTGTACAGATGCAGATAAAGATGGCTTTTATGCAGAAGGCGAGCCATGTGGACCGCTAGATTGCGACGATTCTGATCCAAGTGTTAACCCGAATGCGATGGTTTATTGCTTAAATCCAGGGGATGCTAACTGTGATGGCATCCCAGATAACAAAGATCCTAAATGTATTCAGCGAGCCGAAGAAAACATATTCGGCTCAACACATCCAAAATATAAAGTTGGTGATGGTAAATGTGATGGTTGGGCTGGCGAAAATGAAGTAAATAGCCCTGTGGATTGTGCTCCACAACCAGTAGAAGTTGGTAAGTGCGGAAATAATAGAAAAGATATTGGAGAGGATTGCGATGGCTATGACAGTTCTGCATGCCCAGGACTTTGCACATCAACATGCAAATGTCCATTCATGGTTGGAGATGGTGTTTGTGATACAGAAGCTGGCGAGACCGCGGCAATAAGCCCAGTTGATTGTAAAGCGAAGGGGCTGCCAATACTACCTCTGGCAATAATCGCTATACTTGCTGGCGTAGGTGGTGCACTAGCATTTGTTTTCCTAAAGAGAAAATCTGCCCTTTCAGACATAATGGCTGCACATGGAGTTGAGAGCTATTCGCCTGGTGCAAACCCAACTCCTGCAATGGAAACTGCACTAGCACAAGGCTTTAGCCCATCTGAAGTGGCTTCTCAGTTTAGAGAAGCTGGTTGGCCAGAAGAGCACGTCAAAGGTGCACTTTCAGACATTGCGGAAACACAAGAGCAACTTGCTGGTCTAGCTGAGCAGCATGGTGTACACATCCCAGCTGCTGAGGAAAAAGCTTTAGACAATTACATTAAAAACTGCATTAATAAAGGATTTACACCTGCACAAATAAAAACTGCACTTATTTCTGCTGGCTGGCGAGAAGAAACTGTTAAAGAAGTTTTGGCAAAATATACTTCAAGTCACATTAAAGCGCATGCAAAGGAAAGCGGAGTTCTAAAATCTACAGATCTAGAAAAACTAAGAGCTTATGTAAAAGAAGAACTTAATGAAGGTCACACACCAGAGCAAATTAGAGAAGAGCTGCTAAAGGCTGGCTGGGATGAATCTGCAATTGATAAAGTACTGCCATAATAGCAGAGTCCAACAAAAGCTCTGGAAATAAGCAACGCAAAGGCGGCAATGTGCAAAAAACAAAAAACAATTAAGTAATATTTATAAATAAAAGTTCTCTAAAAATTAACATGGCTACTGGATCTTTAGTTATTTCTAAGAGAGCTTCTGCAACTGCAGTTCTTTTGATCTTGCTTGCCATGGCAGGCATTGCCGTGGCTGGAAAGGTTATAACAGGGACGTCTATTGGCTCTTCTAGCAACTCTTGCGAGGTAACTTACTACAACGTTACTATTACAAGCAACCCTAAACCTTTACCTGGCGATCCCATCAAATTTTCTTCTTATTGGAATGTTAAAAGTGGAACACAAGTGTGTGACCTGTTAGAAGTTTGCTTATATATAAATTCCAGTAAAAAAACTTGTCAAACATTAACTGGAAGTGAACTCGGGGTCAAAGGTTGGGCGAATTTCACAATAAATGCGCCTGATCCAGGAAATTACGAATGGTATCTTAATGGCACTACAAATAGTGGAGATAGCAACAGAACTCAAAAATCTTGGTTCACTATATATAACACGGAAGCACCATCGCCAACTCCAAAATTAACTTTTGTTTCACCAACACCATCTAATGGAAATGTAACATCAAACAATTGGATATTTGTAAATACTACGCTCGAAAATCCTAATTGCTATAACAATAAGACGCAAAATACATATCTCTATTGGAATGGTAGTACACGTTATCTTATGAATCGTAGCGGTTCATATAACTGGTATAAGAACGTAAGTAACTTGTCGACTGGCACGTACCCATATTATGTTTCGGTGGATTGCTGTTACGATGAAAGCTGCGAAACATATACGCGGTATTCCACCGAGCTGAGAACGATTACAATATCTGCCGCACCGACATGCACAATAAATTATGATAACATTGGCGTTAACAATTCAAATCCAAAAGTAGGCGATACCGTAAAATTTTTTGCTCATTGGACCTCAAGCGGTTGTGATTTAACCAGATACTTCACATACGCTATTCAAATTTGGAGCGACACATGGAATCGGCGAGACGTTGAGTTTATAAAAGATAATTGGTCCAACCATTCATACACTTTCACGCAAGCAGGGACGTATCATTGGAACATTACAGCTTATGCGTATAATAGCGAAGGCACGCAGTTCAGTAATACAACTCCAACAAAAAATATCACAGTCCTGAGCGCCCCACCAACACCAACAAACATTCCTCCACAATATCACGAATACGGAGTGAATAATACAACGCCTAAACCTGGCGATGTTGTTAAGTTTTATGCGCATTGGACAGATGACAAAGGTTTAAGTATGGCTGGGTTAATGGTATATACCACATCTCCAAATTTCCCAGTTTGGCCGGTAGATGTCATAAATCTGAGTGGAAAAGATAATTGGAGTAACTTCACTTACACCATACCCGATACGGAAGGAAAATATACATTTTACATAACGGCGCAAGATACAGAAAATGTTACGAATCAAACTCCAAATATTACTATAACAATCGTTAAACCGCCGTCTTGTAGTGGAATTCCGCAGCTTTCCCTATTGCCGAATCCAGCGGGAATTGGCGAGCGGGTTACTGCTGATATAACTGGCCTGAGCTATTGCCAAGGTAGAAATGTTACATTAGTATTAGGCACAAATTGTAGCAAAAATGTTGTTAATAAAACTGTTATAGACAGCAATGGAACTAGTGCTGTTCTAACATTTACAGCTCCTTCCTCTAAATGGGATTATAACTATACTGCTTGCATAGATATAAATGGCGATGGTGTTTATAGTAATGATGAATATAGCACAGACACACTAAGCGTTATTGAGTGTATTCGCAGAGAACCTATTGTATTTGCTTACCCAGAAGATCAAAAAAATGATGCTGGCGAAAAGGCATATTATGTATTTAATGTAACAAATAAAGATAGTTGCCCATCTATGTTTAATGTAAGTGCAAACTGTTCAGACTGCGAAGGTTGGGCATTTACAATAAAGCCTTCTTCAAAAGAATATATTCGTGCTGGAGAAACAAAGAGCTTTTTGCTAGAAGTAAAAAATACCTCTGGAAATGTAGGAGAAACATTTGAAATAGAAATAGTTGCAAATGACGCTGTAAAGGATGGCAAATCGAACTCAACAACAGTTACATTTAGCCCAACATATTGCGAAAGGTCAAGTCTGCCAATCTCGATTGAACCTTCAGAAATTGCTACTGCAGGTCCAAAGAATGGAAGTGCGGTACTAAGCTTTGAAAACCCGAGCAGTGATTGTACAACAGTGTTTAATATTTCAACGCAATGTCCAAAAGATTGGAGCTGCACACTTCCAACGCCATTCTGGCTATGGGCAGGACAATCAGGCAATTTAACATTAAGCATTAGCCCAAAAGCAAGCGCTGATGCAGGAAATTACACAATAAACATTTCAGCCAAAGTAAAGAACATTGACAACTATACAACAAATCAAACTAGCTTGCTATTTAGAATTGTAAATTGCACAGATGCAGATAAAGATGGCTTTTATGCAGAAGGCGAGCCATGTGGACCATTAGATTGTAATGATCAAGATCCAGACATAAATCCGAATGCAACAGTTTATTGCTTCTCAACAATCGATGCTAACTGCGATAATGTTACTGACAAAAACGATCCTAAATGTATTAACAGAAATCAAAGCATATGGCAGAATTTCAAAAACTATACAATCGGTGATGGTAAATGCGAGTCTACACTTGGTGAAAATGAGATAAATAGCCCATCAGATTGCAAGCCAGCACAAACTGGTAAATGTGGAGACAATAAAAGAAATTCTGGTGAAGACTGTGATGGAACTGATGACAGTGCATGCCCAGGACTTTGCACATCAACATGCAAATGTCCATTCATGGTTGGAGATGGTGTTTGTGATACAGAAGCTGGCGAGACCGCGGCAATAAGCCCAGTTGATTGTAAAGCGAAGGGGCTGCCAATACTACCTCTGGCAATAATCGCTATACTTGCTGGCGTAGGTGGTGCACTAGCATTTGTTTTCCTAAAGAGAAAATCTGCCCTTTCAGACATAATGGCTGCACATGGAGTTGAGAGCTATTCGCCTGGTGCAAACCCAACTCCTGCAATGGAAACTGCACTAGCACAAGGCTTTAGCCCATCTGAAGTGGCTTCTCAGTTTAGAGAAGCTGGTTGGCCAGAAGAGCACGTCAAAGGTGCACTTTCAGACATTGCGGAAACACAAGAGCAACTTGCTGGTCTAGCTGAGCAGCATGGCGTAAATGTTCCAATTGCAGAGAGAAGACAAGCAGAGCGCTATGTAAAGAAATGCTTAGACATGGGATTCACGCCGGCACAAATAAAGACTGCACTTATATCTGCTGATTGGCCTGAAGGAGTTGTCAATGACATATTGGCAAAGTACACTTCAGAACACGTAAGATCTCATGCAAAAGAAAGTGGCGTGCTAAAGCCAACAGAAGATATAGAAAAACTAAGAGCTTATGTAAAAGAGGAACTTGATGAAGGACATACACCTGAGCAAATTAGAGAAGAGCTGCTAAAGGCTGGCTGGGACGAATCTGCAATTGATGAAGTGCTGCCATAGGCTTTTTAAATTTCTTTTTTACTTTTAAGCCATGAAAGTGCTATTTATACCTGTAAAAGCAAAGCTCGAACCCAGGGAAATTTTGGAAGGGGTTCAAATTCCCTTTAAGAAAATAGGGCTTTGCACAACAGCACAATTTATCTCTTACTTAAAAGAGCTCAAAAGCGCTCTTGAAGAAAAAGGATATGAAGTAAAAATTGGAAAGCCTAAAGCCACAGCAATAAAACCTGGCCAAATACTTGGCTGTGACGTTTCTGCAGCACAATCAATTGAGAACGAAGTAGATGCTTTTCTTTACATAGGAACTGGGACATTCCACCCGCTAGGTATTGCTGCCCAAACATCTAAACCAGTACTAATTTTAAATCCTTTTACAAAAGAACTCAAAGCTTTATCCGAAGATGAAAAACAAAAGTTTGTAAAAAGAAAAATCCAAACTTTGGCAAAATTTGAAGGCGCAAACAAAATAGGAATTTTAGTCTCAACAAAACCTGGCCAAAGAGAGCTTCAAGCTCAAGCTAAAAAAATTAAAGAACTGTTAGAAGCTAAAGGCAAAAAAGTATACTTGTTTATTTGCGATAACATCTTAGATTCAGAACTTCAAAACTTTATGACAATAGATGCATGGGTTAACACTGCATGCCCAAGGCTTGCAGATGACTTTTTTAGCAAACCATTTGTTAATGCCTTAGACCTAATGCGATATGTTTATAAATAGCTCCCTTGCAATTTTACCATGGAATTCAAGATAATTAAAGACGAAAAAGATTGGCTAGAAGTACAATTTGAGCAAATAGATTATGGGCTACTAAATGCTCTAAAAGAAGCTCTTTGGGAACAAGAAGGTGTAGAGCTTGCAAGTTACAGCTTAGATCATCCTGAAATTGGAAAGCCAATTTTTATTTTGAGAACAAATGGCAAAGATGCGAAAAAAGTTTGGAATGCTGCCATTGATTCACTAATTAAAAATTTAGAACAGCTTAAAAAAGAGCTGAAAAAATAAATGCTAAAACCACAAATTAGAATTCTTGGAATAGACGATTCGCCTCATTATAAAGGCCAAAGCAACAAAGTACTTGTCGTAGGTGTACTATTTAGAGGCGGGGATTACTTGGATAACTTAATAAGTACTTTTGTTGAGCTAGACGGTAGAGATAGCACAGACAAAATTGCCCAAATGGTTCGAAACTCCAGAATTCTAGGAACTTTGCGAGCAATTATGCTAGATGGGATTGCTTTAGCAGGATTTAATATAATAGATATTCATAAGCTTTCAGAAAGCCTTGGCTGCCCAGTTATTGTTGTTACGCGAAAAAAACCAAATTATTCAGCCATTCAAAAAGCTTTAAAGAAATTTAGCGATTATAGTGAACGCTGGGAATTAATTCAAAAAGCTGGTGAAGTGAAAGAATATTTAGCCAAAACAAAACAGCTAGCTAAACCCACAAAAATATATTTTCAATTTTGTGGGGCCAGCGAAGAAACTGTGCGAGGTATTCTTAAATTAACAATAAAGCATAGCGCAATACCAGAACCAATAAGGATAGCACATATTATCGGACAAGGAATTGTGCTAGGCGAAAGCAAAGGGAGGGCTTAATGGACCTCAAAGAGCTTTTTAAGAAAAAACCGGAGCACTGCTATGATGCACACCCAACGATTTTAGGCAAAGTTTGGCATTTTCTAGCTCACGAAGATAGCTTCGCTTCACTTTTGGCAGATATTTTGCTAATACTCTTAATAAGCAAATTTATTATATTGCCTGCTGCAGGCTTTATTTTAGGTACAAAATTTCCTTTTGTGGTTGTTGTTTCTAGCTCAATGGACCACCACGGCCAAGATTTCGAAAGTTGGTGGGAAGAAAACAAAGATTGGTATTTAGAAAGAAACATAACGAAAGAGATGTTTGAGAGCTTTCCTTACAAAGACGGCTTTAAAAAAGGAGATATTTTTGTTGTAAAGTCTGGAAACATTTCTATGGGAGATGTCATTGTTTATACAATACCAGGACAGCCAGAACCAATAATTCATAGAGTTGTAAATATAAGTGATGGAGTTTATACGACAAAAGGTGATGCTAATTATGCTCAGCTCGGTTTTGAAAAAGCTGTTTTTAAAGAACAAATATCGGGCAAAACCATTTTAAGAATTCCATACTTGGGCTGGGTTAAAGTTGGCTTTGTCGAGCTACTAAATAAAGTAAAATCGATGCAATAATAAAATGGACTTGTGTTTAGAGATTGGAGTAACGAGGCATGCACTTTCTAGATTAGAAAGAGTTCTTGGCACATACCCAGAAAACAAAGAAAAAGTTATTGAGGAACTAAACACGCTTAAGGAATACTACGCAAATATTAAAAAATGTAGGGATTTCATCGAGGCTATATACGTAGGAACTCCAGAAATTGGTGGCGTGTTTGCAGTCAGGGATATTGAAAAGGAAAAACAGATAATAAAAGGTCGTGCTACAACATTTCTCACTACTTATTTCTATGGAAAAGAGACTGCCAAGGTATCTTTTTACATTCTACCCTACTAAGTAAACTTTTTAAATTTGTAAAAACTAAGAAAAGAGATGCGCTTTTGCCCAAAATGCAAGACATTGCTCGTACCAGTTAATGGCAAATATAGGTGCCCTAGCTGTGGTTATGAAGAGCTAGCACCTACTGAAGAAAAAGAGCTTATAAGCAAGAAAAAAGCCAAAGTAGAAGAAAAGGTGGAAGAAAAAGAACTAACCGAAACAATGCCGACTGTTGCTGTAGAATGCCCTAAATGTGGACACAAAGAGGCTTTTTGGTTCACACAACAAACAAGGGCTGCTGACGAGCCCGAAACTCAATTCTTTATTTGTAAAAAATGCGGATATAGGTGGAGGAAATACTAAAATGGAATTTTGCCCAAAATGCAAAACTTTGATGTTGCCAAAGAAAAAGTTCTTCGTATGTCCGAAATGTGGAACAAAAGTTAAAATAAAAAGCACCGAAAGTGAAGTAATAAAAGAAAAACTGGCTTCGCCACATGCAAAACCAATTAAAAAAGTTGCAAAAGATATAGAAGGCACATTTCCGATTGTAGATGCAGAGTGCCCGAAATGCGGAAATAAAACTGCTTATTGGTGGATGCAACAAGTCCTGGAAGGTGAAGACGAGCCAGAAACACAATTCTTCAGATGCACAAGATGCAAACATACTTGGAGAAAATTAGGTTAATTTGTTTTCTTTAATTCCAAAATTGTTTTAAAAAGGACTTAATAAATTGAAACATGGACGACTTGCCAGGCCAAAGCTCTCCTGAAGCAGAAGAGAAAAAAGTACTTCGTAGAGCACCAGCAATTCCAGTTCCAATTTCTAAAATAAACTCAAGTATGGGCAGAGTTGCAATTGTTGGCACAATCGTGCAAAGAAACACAGACATTGGTTCGATTATTATTGATGATGGCGAGGCAAGCATTTTGGTTTTGCTAAATAATCCTGCAGATTGCCAAAAATACAAGGAAGGCCAAATTGTGCGAGTTCTCGGAAAAGTTTGGTCTGCTGGAGACGAAATCGAAATTTTGGGCGAAATAGTTCAAGACTTTAGCAAAATTGACTTAGAGCTCTACAAAAAAATATTTTTTAAAAGCAAGTAGCAAAGAGCTATTGCCCAAAAAATGGCTGCTTGGGCAAAAGCAAACTTAAAAGAGCGTTTTAGCTCTGCATCCGAGCTTAAAGAGCCAAAAGCTAGCCCTAAAAATATAAGTGCCACGCAAACATCAATGAAATAACTCTTTTCTAAACTTAAACAAAAAAGCACTCCTGCAAGTAATGCGCTAATTAAGAACAAGTAGTTCGGAATTTTGCCGATTTTAGCTTTAAAGGAGATTATTTCCTCTGAACAAAAACGATAGAGTAAAAGGCCTATCAAAAAGGACGCCCCGACCAAAATTGCTCCTGTTAGGCCAAGTAGCATATTTTTAAAAAGAGCGTAATATTTATAAATTCTTCCTTTTAAATTAAAACATGGCCACAATAAATAAAAAAGGACAAGGGATGCATATGTGGGGTGCAACAGATATCTTTATTATAATAATGGGAATAGCGATTGGCTTTGCATTAGTATATTTCTTAAGAGATCAATCTTTTATACAAAACTTAATTTGTTCGGCTCCTGCAACACCTCCGGCGCCGACCCCATAAAGGCTCAAAATGCGCGAAACTGAATTCGATATCTTAAGGTGGTTTATTTATGCTATAGTACTAGTGGTGCTCGCGGCAGTATCATTTGCATGGCCCGCAACTCTATGGGCTTTTGCAATAATATTCGGCATTGCAATAATAGATATTGCATATACAAGGTACTTTAAAGGAAGGGTTTGGTAATTATATAGCTGCCAAAACAAAACATTTTAAAGCGCATTTCTTGAAATTATTTTATGTTCAGTGCGAAATTGGCTGAGCCACGTCTATTGGTAAGCATAACATCGATTCTATCAGACTTCATAACAGAGGCTTCTTTTAGTTTTCAAAAAGAAGGTATAAAGTTGCTTGCGCTAGACCCTGCAAACATTGCAATGGTAGTGCTAAATATATTACCATCCGCATTTGTCGAATATAAAGTAGAACAACCAACAGATATTACCATAAATTTAGATGCTCTAAAGCAAGTTGTAAAAAGAGCAAAACCAACCGATTCGATTAGCCTATCTTTAGAGAAAAACAGGCTAAAAGTAACAATTTCTAGCAAATCTACAAAAAACTTTTTCATACCTCTTTTAGAAAGAGAAGGAAAAGAGCGAAAAGTTCCAAGTTTAGAGTTCATGTCTACGATCGAACTTGATGCTACAGAGTTTAGAGATTACATTGATGATGTTGCCATCGCTAGCGATGCAGTAACTTTTGAATCCAATAAAAATGTGTTCACAATTAGCGCGGGAGATATAGGCTCAAAAGTCCAAATTGAACTAACAAAAGGTTCGGATCCGCTAATTCAAATAGCTTCTGCGGATTCTGTTAGAGCAACATATTCCGTAGAGTATCTTAAAAAAATGGCTCGTGCAGCTTCGATTGCAGAAACTGTAGCAGTCCAATTTTCAAATGATTATCCATTAAAACTAGACTTTAGAAGCTTAAACAAAGCACAAATTTCGTTTATCTTGGCACCAAGAATTGAAAATAAGTAAACCTCAAAAGCCAAAATTAAGCAGGCAAAAATATTAGTCCTTCTTTCTTTTCGCCATAACCTATTGTCTTTTTTTCAAAATGCAATTTTGCAACATTTGCACAAATTATTGCATCTCTTATGTGCGGATTTTTACTTTTAGTTTTGAATTTAGGCCTTAGTGGCGAAGGAAAGGTTTCTATATAATTTAAACCAACTTTATCAAATTCTCGTATAAGTCTTTTTGCTCGTTTTAAAAGCAGTTCCATACCCTCAAAGCCCTTTATCGGAAAAGTTCTAATTCCTAAAAGTGCTAATAGCTTTTCAGCTTGGCGTACAGAACCGCTAAGCGGCTCTGTCAAAGGCGCATCTATTGCAATTAAAGTGGGTTTATGCTCTAAAACGAAATCGAGAATTTCCTTTTCGGTGTAAACTATTTTTGCAAAAATTTTGCCATTGCAAAGAGCTGCAATACCTGTTGGCCTATGCATAGATGCTGCAAGGTCTATCCCAACAAAACAAACCATTCAAACCAACTCCGGCTCCCAAGCTCGCTTTGCCTTTGCTTCTTTAGAACAAAGCTTTATGTACTCTCTGTACGGTCCAAATTTATCTTTTATTATTAGCTCAGCCTTTTCCTCTGGGTAAGGAATTCCAGAAGCTAAAATCCGATCAACTTCTTCAAAGAGCTCAGCTAAAATTTTTTTGAAGTATTCTTTAGATTCTGCCCCTAAAACCAAATAGTGGAAAACTTCTTTTCCTTTCCAAGCAGAAAAGCCGTACTTTGCGATTAGCATTGCAGTCTTATCGCTTGGGTCAATCACAAATGTAGAATATTTAGAATCTGGTCCGATTTCAAAAACAGATTCATGCCCACATTCGTGAGCTGTTGACCAACCATGCTTTATTCCCCAAAGACGTCCTGGTACAAAAATTTCTAGCCTATCGTCCTCTATTTTCTTCTTGCAAAAGACACAAATCAAATTGGCCATTTTTAAAAGTAAAAAGCCCTATATAAAAAATTTCTTATTAGCCAAAAAGTTATTATTTTTAAACTTCTTAATTATGCCATGTACAAAGATCTGCTCGCTCAAGCAAAAAAAGAAATTGAAATGGCAGATCACATGTGTTTTGTAACATTTCCCCTAGTCAATGAAACAAAATTCTTACTTTCAATTTTATCGCACATAACTAGTGCAGCAAAGCTATGCCTTAAAAGTTTATTAGAATTCGATAAAAAACCAGCAGGAAATAATCCTTTTTCAGAACTTTATGCCTACAAAGAGCTTGAACAAAAATATAAGTTAGACCCAAAATATTTCAGACTCTTACAAAAGCTCTTCGAGCTCCAAAGAGCAGACCTAGAATCAAACATTCGATTTAAGCGTGGTGAAAAGTACATTCTTTCGCTCTCAGGTTTTGAAAAAATAACTATTTTAGACATAAATTTAATAAAAAGATATCTTTTGCTTACCAAAAAATTTATTTCGGATTGCTCAAACATAATTCTAACGAGGCAAAATGTCTGAGATAAGCGAAATTGAAGATAAGCTAAAATACGCTGATTTCTTAATTAATCACGACCCTCCATACTCAGAAGCAGCGGTAAAACAGCTACTCAGAGCCGCAAACAAATTAGTTCACATTTACTTAAAGCTACCTAGTTATGCCTCTGTTAGTCCGATTTTAGCTAGCCAAAAATTAAGCACTGGAAATGATGTTGAGAAAAAATTTTCTGAAGATTTTCTGAAACTTTGGAAACTTTCAATAAAACCCTTTGTCACAAAAGAAGAAGCTCTAAATGTTTATAAAGCTGTAAAGGCTTTTTTAGACTATTATAAAGCGCAAAGGTGAGCTATGGCGAAAGAAGAGATATTTGTTCCGGATACATCAGTTATAATTGAAAAGCTAATAAGCAAAATGATTAGAGAAGGAAAGTTAAAAGGAAAAGTAATTATACCGCTGGCAGTTCTTGCAGAACTCGAACACCAAGCAAACACAAATCAAACTGAAGGTTTCCTCGGTCTAGAAGAAATAAAAGAGTTAAGAGAACTTGCAGCCGAAAAGAAAATTTCTCTCGAATACGGCGGTACTAAGCCGACAGAGGCTTATATAAAAGGTGCTAGAGCCGGCGCAATCGATGATCTTATAAGGGAGCTAGCTGCGCAGAACAAAGGCAAGCTCATAACTGCTGATAGAGTCCAGGCACTTGTTGCTGAAGCCATGGGGATTCCAACAATGCTAATAACTCCTGTAAAACAAACAGGGCAATTAGAAATTGAAAAATACTTTGATGAAAGTACAATGTCGATTCATTTCAAAGAAAACACTATACCGATGGCAAAAAATGGCTTGCCCGGACAATTTGCACTTGTTCCCATAACTGAAAAACCATTTAGCGCGCATGAAATAAAACTTCTCGTTTCAGACATAATAGAAAAAACAAAACTAACTGAAAATGCCTTTATAGAGCTAAATGAGCCAGGAATAAACATAATACAATTCAAAAACTATAGGATCATTGTAACAAGACCGCCTTTTTCCGATGGCTGGGAGCTAACTGCTACAAAGCCGCTAGTTAGCCTAGAGCTTAAAGACTATGGCCTTCCAAAAGAACTCATAGAGCGCTTTTCGCACGAAGCTGAAGGAATCTTAATTTCTGGTTCTCCGGGAAGTGGAAAAACTACATTTGCAGCAGCACTGGCAAAAGAATACCTAAAAATGAATAAAATTGTTAAAACAATTGAAAGTCCAAGAGATTTGCAAGTACCTGATGAAGTTACGCAATACTCAAAAGCATTCGGTTCTAAAGAAAATATTCATAATGTTCTGCTTTTAACAAGACCTGATTTCACAATTTTTGATGAAATGAGGGTAACAGACGACTTTAAACTATACGCAGATCTTAGACTGGCCGGCATTGGTTTAGTTGGAGTTGTGCATGCTACAAATCCAATCGACGCTGTGCAAAGATTTATAGGTAGAATTGAGTTAGGAATGTTTCCATCAATAATTGATACAGTCATATTTATTGAAAATGGAAAAGTTTCGAAAGTCTTAGAGCTAAGTATGGCTGTAAAAGTCCCAACAGGTATGACAGAAGCTGATTTGGCAAGGCCTGTTGTGGAAGTTAGAGATTTTGAAACAAAAGAGCTCGAATTCGAAATATATTCTTATGGCGAGCAAACAGTAGTAATACCAATTAAAAGAGAGAAAAGGCGCAAGCAAACTCAAGCCTTAGATTATAAAATGAAAGAAGCAAGAAAATACTTTGGCTTTTATTTCTATAGGCCACATGTACACAGTGTTACTTTAGCAATAAATGGTGAAAAAATTATTGATCTTGCAGTACCAAGTTCAAGAGAAGTAAAAATACACAAAAAATCAAAGCTTGGCAAGCTTCTCTCAGATGCACTTATTCAAGGAAAAGAAATTAGCTTTTATTCGAGCTAGCCATGGCCAATTCGATTACGCTAACAATTGGTTTTACCTTTATAATTGCGGGAGTAGTGATTTTACTTTTATCTTTAGCATAGTTATGCTTGTGCTAAGCCTCTTGAGCTTTTTTGCTTTCAGAAATTTTCTTAAGTAAAATTTAAGTAAACGTTTTATTTTTAAAGCAAGGCTACTATTTCTAATAAGCCCCGGTAGCTCAGTTTGGATAGAGCACTTGCCTCCTAAGCAAGGGGTCGGGGGTTCAAATCCTCCCCGGGGCGTTCTCTCTTCGAAAAGAGCAATAAAAGCAATAACTTTTAAAATCAGACGGGCTTTTAGAGTTATGCGCCGGTAGTCCAGCCTGGTAAGACACAGGCCCTCCAAGCCTGGGACCCGGGTTCGAATCCCGGCCGGCGCAGATTTAAAATTAGATTAATTTTGATTAATACATTTTTAATTTTATATTAATCGAAATCTTTATATTTTCAAAGCTGAAAGTATTAGCTATGGTCGAATTAGTAGAACGTATGCTAAGGCAAAATCCGTGGTGGGAAGGGAAAAAAATTGAGGCAATAGAAGGGCTCAAAAAGAGAGACCTTTTCGAAGATATTCTAAAGTACATCAGCAAAAAACAAATCCTTGCAATTGTTGGTCTGCGAAGAGTTGGAAAAACAATTTTATTGCTCCAATTAATAGCGCATTTGCTAAAAACTGTTGAGCCTAAGCGAATAATGTATTTTTCCTTTGATGAACTTTTAGCAAAAGATTCGAATATTATTGAAAGTGTGATTACAACGTATGAAAATGAAATACTAAGACAAGAGCTAAAAGATGTTTACATATTTTTTGATGAAATAAACCACATCAAAGATTGGCAAATTTTTCTAAAAAGATTTTACGACTTAAACAAAAATATCAAGTTTATAGTATCTGGTTCTTCCTCTATAGAGATCAAAAAAGCAAAAGAAAGTCTTGCAGGCAGACTGTTCGAATTTGAGCTAAAGCCCCTTAGCTTTAAAGAATTTCTAAGATTAAAAGGAATTGAGCTAAAAGATTTGAAATTGCAGCAACTAACTGTTAAAAAAGAACTAACAAAATATCTAATGTATGGTGGATTTCCAGAACTGTTAGAAGAAAACAATTTTGAAATGTGCAAAAAATACGTTACTAGCATAGTTGAAAAAATTATTTTCTCCGACATACCAAAAATCTATGATGTTGGAGAGCCAGAATTGCTAAAAGAAATATTTAATATGATCGCAAAGAACCCGGGCAGCATCATTGAATATAAAAACATTGCAAGCGCACTAAAAATATCTTATCAAACCGTCTCGAAATACATCAGCTACTTAGAAAAAGCATACTTAATAAAAAGCTTGCACAACTTTAGAGGAAGCTTAGTTGCAATGACAAGAAAGCTAAAGAAATTTTATTTGTTTACGCATACACTTTCTTTAGCAGTTTTCGATTCCGAAGCGGACATTTTAGCTTCAATGTCCAAAATAGTCGAAAATGCCGTCATTTGCCATTTAAACGCAAAATATTTTTGGCGAGAGTATTTTGAATTAGACATAATTTATAACAAACTGCCAATAGAGATTAAATACGGGGAGCTACCAGACATCAAAAAGAACATTAATGCGGTTAAAAAATTAAAATTAAAAGATTTGGTTGTGGTAACAAAAGATATCGAAAAAGCTGAAAAGCGCGATGGCGTGTCTATAAAATATATCCCATTATGGAAATTTCTTCTCAAAAGTCTTAACTCATAAGCTTTTTAAACCATGTCTTAAATTTTTGCTTATGTGGCCAAAAGTGAGCATTTTAATTGCCGCTAGAGACGAAGAAAAAGTTATTGGCCGGCTACTTAGCAGCTTACAAAAAGTACGCTATCCCAAAAATTTGCTAGAAATCCTTGTAATAGTAGACGGCTCCAAAGATAAAACAGCCCAAATAGCCAGAAGCTTCAAAGGAGTAAAAGTTCTAGAACAAAAAGAGCCAAGGAAATGCAAGGGAGAAGCTCTCAATGCAGCTCTACCATTAACAACTGGTGAAATAATTGCGGTTTTCGATGCAGATGCAATAGTAAGCCCAAATGCCATAAAAGCAGCGGTTAGGAATTTCAAAAAAGCAGATGTTGCCGCAGTTGTAGGTCCTCACTATTCCTACAATTGCAAAAGTTGGGTTTCAAAAGCCTGTGCAATCGAGATGTCTATTTACAATTTCGTCCGAGAATTAAGAGCAAAATTTAAACGAGATGTTCATATAGACGGTGGCAATTTTTACATACGAAAAGAAATTTTAGAAGATCTAGGCGGCTTCGATACCGAAACGTTGCTAGAAGATAGTGAACTCGTTTTTAGGCTAAAGCTAGCTAAACCACAATTAAAAGCAATTTATGAGTCTAATGCAATAGTGTATTTGCAAGAACCATCAACATTATCAGCGTTTATTGGTCAAAGACAAAGGTGGGCTAGAGGCGCAATTCGGCTATTTAAGAAATATCAAGGAATGCGCAAGCAATCACTATGGTTAGCTACTCAAGGAATACATTATTATGCTGCGCCATTTGCTACAGCTCTAAGCTTAAGTTGGCTATTCCTTCCGTTCCTAAGTAGCTCAAGAATTCTCGAAATTTTAATACCCATCAACATTATAGTTATGATATATGCTATCTTTGCAGCAGCTGCACTCGTGAAATACAAAAAAGCCAGTTTTATACCTTACATACCATTTTGGTTAAACTTAAGCGCATTGGAGCTCTTTATTTTTTGTAAAGCTGCTTTTGATGAGTTCCTTAACAAGGAATTTACTTGGTTTAAAACGCCGAGGGAATAAGAAAACCTTTTATTTCTAATTGTACTATAAAGTAAAATGCGTGTTGGAGTACTCTATACTGGCGGAAAAGATAGTACTTTCTCGATGTGGAGAGCAATGCAACAAGGCAGAGAGATAGCCTGCCTTATAATCTTAAAATCTGAAAATCCCTATTCTTTTATGTATCATGCAACAAATATTGATTGGGTACAAAAACTACACCCAAAAGCTCTTGGAATACCTGTTGTATGCCAAAAAACAAAGGGTTTAAAAGAAAATGAGCTTGCAGACCTTAAAAAAGCTCTACAAACAGCAATTAAAAAATACCAAATTGAAGCTGTAGTATCTGGTGCAAATGCTTCAAAATACCAGCAGTATAGGCTAGAAGCAATGTGTGCTGATTTAGGCCTTAGAAGTACAACTCCTCTATGGCACGTTGACCCCGAGCTTTATTTGAATGAGATTATAAAAAACAATTTTAAAATAATTTTTACTTCTGTTTCTGCTGGCGGTTTAAATGAAAGCTGGCTTGGTAGAACCTTAGATGAGCAAGCCCTTTCAGAGTTAAAAGAGCTCAAAACAAAAATTGGCATTAACATAAACGGAGAAGGCGGAGAATATGAAACAATGGTACTGGACGGTCCTTTATTCAAGTCGAGAATTGAAATTCAAGAAGCTGAAAAAGTATGGCTGAATGATCACGGAATTTATAGGATTAAAAAAGCCAGGCTAGTTAAAAATAGCTAATATAAAGGTAAACTGCCAGTAATTTTATCAATTTTCTTTTCTTCTGCAGGGCCAATTCCTACAGAAGTTTTTGTACCTGGAGGTACTTCGGTAAGTCCTGCATCTGAAATAAGTGCACAGGGAAATTTTACAGCCTGCGCTTTTTTATAGTAATTTAAAAGTTCTTCCTCAGAACTAACTTGAAGAACTATTTTCTTTGCACCTTCCGAAATCCACTCCTGCAAATCTTTCTTTTTAGCTTTTAAGGCTGCAAAAAGGGATGCGTGAGCTACTTGTGCGGCTGCTTTTCCCTCGCTTAGTTTCAAATCAGTCCTAATCAAAATTACTTGCTTTAACATCACTTCTCTTCTACTAATGAAAATTCTGCTCCACAGTGCAAGCATTTAATCCTTATATTACTTCTGCACGCTCGCGATGTTGGTATTGTACTTTTCGTAGCACTTAGTGCCGCAGAACCGCATTTTGGACAAACAAGCTCTTTTTCAGCCATGTCGAAAATATGTATTTTCGTATTATAAATTTTACCTTTATGTGAAAGTAACAAGCTTTTTTAAGAAAGGTAGCTATTTCTTAAAATGCCTCTGACAGAGTTCCTAATTTCAGTAGTAGTAAGATTTGGCCAAATACTCATCTCTCCAATTAAAAATCCAGAACTCTTGTGGATAATAATACCTATTTACATAAACTGGATCGCCACCGATTATTTCCAAGAGCGAAAAGGAACTGACTTCGGAAATGCTATAACAAATGGCGTAGTAACACTTTGGGTTGGTATAGATTGGCTAAGACAGCTTTCTCATGACTTCTCTCTAAGCATGTCTTTTTTCTCAAAAATTTTGCTTTGCATTCTCTTACTAATTTACTCAGCACTTATAATTGTTGAATGCGCAAGGGCTAGGAAAATAGCTCATTATATTGGAAGAGTTCGAGAAGTTTCCTATTTCATGATAGTTCTTACACCTATCGTTTACGGCATAATTTCAATAGATTCGGTAACTATTTGCGCAATAGCTCTATTTTTCCCAATTTGGTATGCCATTGGTGAGCTTATAGACAGGGGATTACCAGCACCACCAACAGAGGAAAGCGAAGCTGGAGAAATGCCTGAGCTAAAAGATTTGGGAGAGCTACCACCCGTTTCAGAAGGTCCTCAAGGTCCTCAAATGCCTGCTGGGCCTGCGGCCCCACCGATAACTCCGCCAGCTGGCCTGCCACCTGGAAATTTTTAATCGAAAATGTCAGAGCTACTTAGAGAAAACTGCATCATTTATTAAAAGAGAATACTCTTCACCATTTTTCTCTAAAAAGCCCAAGTTTATGAGATATTCTAATTGCTTTAAAATTCGTCCTTTGGAATCAGCATTTATACGACTACCTTTAAGCGCGTAAACTTTTTGGAGAGTAAAATTTTGCGAACACTTCATTTTAATTTCGGATAGTAAATAAAGTGCTCTCCACTGTCCTATTTCCAATTCTTCAAAAAAAGTCATGTTTAAATTATTATTATAAATTTTTCCAGATAAAACAACTTCTTCTATAGATTTTGACGTCCCACTTCTTTCATCAATTTTTAGCTGCTCTATAATACCTACTGCATGAAAATAACGTATAACTTTTTCCAAATTGTCTAAAGAGTTTTGTCCGCGGAGAATATGTGTTTTTAAGTCTTTAAGCTCATTTCTGTCTAAAATATTTCCAGATTTTTTTAATTGCTCATAAACACGCGGCATAAGACCCAAAATATTTTGATAAAGTGCGCTTTTCATAAATAATTGTTAATTATAAATTTTAAAAATTTAATTCCTCGCTTCTAAACAGCAGTAATGTATTCTAATCAATTCCTTCAACTTCTAAAATCGCACAAATTTTATAAAATTTAATTGTCTACTAAGTTGGGGGTGATGCAAAAATGAAAGCGGGAATCGAATTAGTTTCGGCTATTTTTGGAAATGATGGTGGGGGGGACCCATAGAGCCGAGCACAGGTAACATACTTGTAGATATGTTAGTTGCAGTCATAGACGCACCAAAGGTATCTTTAGAGGATTTAATATTAAAAGATTACGCATTTAAAAATAGGTACGAAAAAAAATACTACGATGTATTTAATGGCACGCTATATGTGAAGAGTAAGCAAGTATTAGAGTATCATATAAAGTAAGCAAAAAATGTTGTTAAACAAATTAACTGGGCAACGTATCACACCAAATACAATTATTTTTTCAGTGCCGATAGCAAAAACAAATAAAGGCGACATCAAAAATATAAGTAAACGATTGGTAAAATTACTAGAAAAAAACATTTTCACACAAAGTGTTATTGGCGATAGAATTTATTTCGTATGTAAATTTCACAATACCAACGATTTTTCAAGGGTACGAGAAATTTTAGAAAAGAAAAAAATTGATATCATAGCGGTTTATCGAAAATGACTATTTTATTAGCTCTAAAAAATTCGAGAGACGTAATTATCGCTTCTGACTCGCTCGTTAAAAAACTAACAGGTAAGACTCAGATGCAAAAAGTATTTGCATTTCCCGAGAAAAGATGTGTGCTCGGATTTGCAGGAATTATGCCTCTGGAAATTAATAGTTTTGAAACTTTTGAAACATTTAAAGATTATTTGCTTGCGTACTACAAACAATCTAATCCTAAATTAAATTCAGCTACTATTTTTTATGCGAATCCAGAAGGATTGTGGAGTTGTGAGGTTAATAGAGAAAAAATACGTTTTTTTGAGATCGAAGGTTACGCCATCTCCTTACCCGTCTCATTACCATTAAATTATACATGTGTGGCAGAGCGTCTGGAATCGAAACTTAAAATTGATTCAAATAAAAAGACAGATATAATTAGAAATTTCAAAGATCTTCTAATAAAGCTCGAAAGTCCGTATTCGGATACATGCTTACAATTAGCAATTGTAAATAACAAAGAAATATTTTATTACAGTGAACTTAAATCTGCATGAATACTCTTTATAGATATTTTAGTGCACGCGCTGAAAAATTTGTAAAAAGCGTTGCCAAAGTGACAGCAAGTTAAGGTTTAATAAGTAACATGGCTTTTTGTTGAAGTAAGTCCTTTTTAAAAAGTCAAATGCTTTCGTGCGAATAGAAAGAATTTACGTGTCACTAAATTTCCAATTTTTTACAAAAACTTTAGATTTTTAATTCCTTGCCAGATTTTTTAGCTAAAGCAAGCCTTCTAGCATGCTCATGTTGGTGGCAAAGTTTTGCTACACCATTTACTTTTTCATTTGAAACTGAAATTAGAACATATTCTGCTTTTCTTTTCTTATCTATAACACATACCAAATCACGATTTATTGCTCTATAAAGCTTTGTAATTAGCTTTGGTACCTCTTCAATTTTAACTACTATGTGTGCCATCTAAGTTGTCCAATACTGCACCGATTAGCAATGGCAGCAGTATTGTTGCCTCCCCTTCTATTGTTATATGCGGTGCACGTTCTTTAAGCTTTCCCCAGCTAATTGCCTCACGAGTTTGGGCTCCGGAAAGGCTTCCATCCCATTCAGGTGCAGTTGTTATATAAACTGCATAATCTAGCCCAGATTTAAATTGAGCCCACCAAATAGTGTGGTGTTTTGAAATACCGCCACCAATCATTAGCGCGCCTAATTTTTTAGCATCGAAAACCAGCTCAGCAAGTTTTTGCTCATCTGCCAATGGATCTATTTTGAATTGTTTTTTATTCGAAAATAGCCAAATTTGGCTCCCAACCGCGCCGTCTGTTAGCCCAGGCACAAATATAGGTATTTTGTTTTTCCATGCCCAATAAAGAATTGAGCTTTCTTTGTTCGGTTCTGATTCCATAAATTTGCCAAGTTCCCAAGCAAACTCATAAGAAGAAATAGAGTTTATGCCTTTTTTAGCTAATTGTTCCAAAACTGCTTGCACTTTCTCTTCAATTATATCTGCGTAAGATTCTCTTGGAATTACTACATTACCAAGCCTAAATAAGCCTTTTTTGTGCAGCTCAGCATCATCAAGTGCAAAATCGCCTTCTAAGTAGGGTTTCCAAGTTCTAGCCAAATCGTGATCTAGTAAGCCACAAGTTGTTATTACAATGTCAAATAGCTTTTTAGCAACTAGTTCCTTGATAACACCTCGCATTCCTGTTGAAATTGGTGCTGCTGGTAAAGATAAAATTCTAGTACAATCCTTATCTTTGAACATTTTTTCTAAAATTTCTGCACCAATTGCTAGCTTTTTTGCTGTAAAACCGCCTGCTTCTTTAAAGCTTTTTACAAGGTCAGCTACTTTCAAGCCTTTTTTTAGCTCTATGTCTTTTACTTCTTTAGGTTCCATCGAAAACTCAAATCAAAATAACTTTAAATAACTTTACTTCAGTTTTTTGGCCTTGGTCTTTTTAGCTTTGGCACGCTTTACTTTAGGTTTTTTTAATTTAACCTCTTCTTTCTTTGTAAATTCTGGGGCTTCTTGGGCCTCTGTTTTTGACTGCATTTCTTGTTTTATCTTGGCAAGTCTTTGTTCAAGCTCTTTCAAGCTTTGTAAAGTAACAGATGGTGCCGGCGTTACAGGCACGCGCTCTTCCGGCTTTGGTACAAATACTTTTTTCTCTTCAACAGCCGGAATCTCTGGCTTTGGAGCTATTGGCGCAGGAGCAACTTTTTCAACAGCAACAGCTGCTCCTCTCTTGTGCAAGTAAAACCCAACGCCGATTAAAATCAGAATTGTAACTAGCAAAATAAATGTTGCTTGAATAAATGGAGCTTTTGCTGGTTGTACGGCTGGTTGCACTTCTTCTTTAGGTACTTCAGGCTTTGGAGCTGGAGTTGGGGCAGGGGCTGTTACAGGTCTATATGCAATAATGGCAAAAGTACTCAGGCTATCCGAAGCTGCTTCGAAATAATAATACTGTGTGTCTTCTGAAACAAAATTAGTTGGCAATTCTATCCAAGTCTTCGCTTGTGGCTGATAGCGCTCCAATTTTACATCGTCTACACTCATATTTTTGGCTGAAAGTGCAGACTTTGGCAATTTGAATTGAATTGTTACTTTTGCAATTTTTTCTTTTGGTATGCTGTGCTCGAAGCTGAAATAGCCAAATACCACACCATAAGGTTTGACCTCTGGAATGTTACTTTCATTTCCAACTGTCAAAATTCTTGCATTTATTACAGGCGCACTTAGCTCTATTTTAACATTTCTTATAGGCGTACAATCATGCGAGTAAAGCAAAGTAATTGGTTTATCAGGCCTTGCTTCGCCATCATAAGTACTTAGCCATTTACATTCGAATGGCGGGCTATAGCCAAAGACGGCTCCTGTTGGCTGTGGCGGGACGCAATCTCCTGGACAGCTTTGCGAATTTTCATAAGGCGCGCTACAAACACTGTCTCCGCAATAAATTACGTTTGAGGATCCTTGATTGTAGTGCAGTCCATTTATGCTAAAGCTAAAATTTGGATCGCCAGACCAGCTCAAATCTGTGCTTTGGCCAGGACTAAGCTTTTTTACATCTTCAACATTTTGTGCAGAATTCAAAAGTCCTAGTAAAATGTAATTTCCAACATAATTTATTTTAGAACCGCTTTGATCTCGCGCTTCTAGCAAAGTAGCAGATATCTTTCCTGAGCCTTTAGTGTAAAGTAAAATAAAAGAGCCATTCAAATATGCTGGAATACTAAACACTTCAAAATTTGGATTGCTCAAGTCGGAAGTTTGTGAAAGAACTAAAGTCAAATTTCCAGGATAGCGAGCATTTAAGAAGCTTAAATCTACATCTAAAGTAGTACAATTATTTGAATCAAGAGTTGTTATTTGCGCTGGCAAAACGTGCAAGAAAAGTTTCTCATTTCCAACTTTATAACATAAGCCAATAAATTTATTCAAAAGATCTGCGCTATTATCCGCACATATTTTTACAAAAGCGTTTGGATTTGCTACAGAACCATCTGCATAACTTTCTGTTTGGCTATCATAGTTTAAGTTTATGCTCGAACTGCTTGCGTCAACTAGCTCTACAGTTGTTATAGTTGCTGTTGCGGACACTAATAACGTGCTTAGCAAAACTATTGCTAAGCATCCTACTTTAAGCAAGCTTGCCATTTTTATCCTTTTATCCATTTTTGAACATTTCCAAATACTTGCACAAATAGCTCTATTATTTTTCTAACAGAATCATGATTGTAAACTTCAATACTATTTCTTTCTGCATCTGAAGGGTCTAACACTGTATGGCTCGAGAGGCTTAAATTAATTCTATCTACTAAGCTACCTGTTGCAGGATCGTACAACTGCAATTTTTGACTTCCATTAAACAACTCTAAGTATAAACTATAATTTCCTACATAATCAGAGATGTTTAAGTAAGAGTATTCTGAAGAGTATAGCTTATTCCCAGTAGGGATTAGCGTAAAGCTTGTTGCACCGCTGCTATTTGTTCTAACCTCTGCAATTGAATAAGAAATCACTCCTTTCTTTTCAGAATTTTCTGTGTAACTTTGTACAGGAGCAAATAAACTCATTCCGTTTTTCTCAACAATTTTCAAAGTAAGGTTTTGTAAGTTTGTGTTTCCATCAGAGTCTTGAACAAAAACAGAAACATTATATGGCCTTCCAGGTCTCGGGAATGTTTTTGTGGCCGTACCATTAATTAAAATTGTTACATTATATGTTTTCATAATTTGAAGTTGTGCAGTGAAATTATCATTGCCATCATTACAATCACCAAAGTTAGAATCTTCTACCTTAGCAGTTATGTTATATAGTCCAGAATGCCATCCAATTGTATTGACGTTTAAAATTGCATTAGTACTTTGGCCTGCTCCTAAGCTAGCTATAGTTACATTTCCTAAAAATTCTGAGTAGTCCTTCCAAAAAGAAACATTAAATGCGTGCGATACATTAACGTTATTTGCATTTTTAACTGTTGCATTTAGAGTCACAATTTGACTTTGATAAGTTGGATTCGGTAAAATGCTAAGCCCAGTGACAGATAGATCCGGTCCTATACAAAATGGATGCGGTATTCCATTTACAACCAAATATTTTATAATTATATCATTATCAGACGGACCTGTTACGCCAGTAAACAAAGAGTTTAAAATGCCTGGAGATGTTTGATTTGCGCCGTAGCAATCATAGCCAACATAGCTACTTGCATTTAAGTCACAAATTGCTACAAACAAATAAGGCTTGTTAACGGTAATTGTTACATTTGTTGGGCAACCCGCACTTACATTTGTACAACCTTCTATTTTAGTTACATTAACACTGACATTTCCAGTATCTTGGTTATAGCTAAGTTGTACGCCAGAAATATCTCCGATGGACTTGCCATTAAAGCCGTAACGGCCAACTAGCCAGCTCGTTTGGTCAATTAAAAAGAAAGTATCTCCAGAATCTATGTTTTGATCATCTGATATTACTGCATAGACATATGCTGGGTAAACAGCATAATCAGAAAGGAAATTGAGTGTATCCTCAGTTTTAAAACAATTACTCTCATCAATTTCAGAAAAGGCGCTTAAATTTGATGTACTCGTTGCAGCAATCGGTTGAAAGGCACTGTAATTGCCAACTTTGTAAACGAAACCGCCATAATAGCCAGTTAAATTCGAATATTCAGTAGAAATGAAGTTTTGTAGCGAACGTGGATGTGGCACTGGCGTTTTCCCATAAATACAAACTAACAAAGTTACATCAGGATTTCCTGCCGCTTTGTCTACATAAGCTTTCATTGTCGAAGATTCGTAAGACATGTTAACCGGCTGATTATTATCCACATTAACTATACTGGCGTTGAGTATTTCCGCGTGAGCTGAAGGCAAAATCAAAATTCCGAGCATAATTAGCAATCCGTAAAACAAGATTTTAGTGGCCATTTTTGCTTTATTTATTTCTTTTTTGCTTTTTTTAAACTTTTTCATTTTACCCCGCTAACCAATCTCTTATTCTCAAATAAACTTTTGCTATTTGATCTTTAAACCATCTGATATTTTCTTGATTTGGTATGGTTGTTGTGCTCCCAGAGGCTTCTGGGAAATTACAATTATTTCCACATCCCAAGTTAACTCGCACTCCTTCCATATCAAGCCCTACTACATCAACCCAAGCACCATAAGAACCTATTGCACCTGAGTTTATTCCTACACCTCCAGTTAGTACAATTGTTAAATTGAGCTCTCCATTGCTATTTGTTTTCCCACACCCATATGCATAATTGCTTACATTTGAATCAACATATTGCGGTAGGATAAATGGTGGAAAGCCATTTCTTTCTACGAAACATACCTCTGCATTGGCTACCGGATCAGAATCATAAAGCACGCGCACATTGAAGCCGTACGGCTTACCTGCTGTTAAATTAGATAAATCAATTGAGCTTTCATAGCTTCCATTATTCATCCAAACTGTTAAGTTTACTATTTCTCCCCCTCCCGCAGCCAACCAATCTTTTATTCTTAAGTATGCAATTGCAACTTTGTCTTTAAAGTATCTAATATTTTCTATGTTTGGTGGGCTAACTTTTCCAGAAGGTTCTGGCAAATTCGGATATGTAACTTCTAAACTTGTGTTGTTACACTCAACTTCGTCGATGTATGCCCTAACAGTTATATTATATGACCCAATAGCTTCACTGTTAATTCCCATTCCTCCAGTTGGAACTGCTGTAAAGCTCACAATTCCATCAGCTCCGGTAGATGTTTCACCTCGCATCCCAACAGATATGTTGCTTTCTTGGAATTGCGGCATAACAAAAATTGAATAGCCATTGCTTTCCTCTATAGCGACATAAGCGTTAATTGGGCTTCCGCCTTGATCCACAAGAACAGTTACATTGTACGGCTCACCAGCATTTGTAAAGTTACTTACTTGCGCGCCATTTATTAGCACAGTTAAGTTGCAAGCAGGCTGCGGCGCTCCTCCGCATCGATAGGTACATCCAGTTGTGCCTGTATCATTCCATCCATCAGGATTACTACAGGTGTTATTACTTCCATAACTTGAAAGCCAATCACTTGAATTAAAGTCTAATTGTGTATTTCCACAGACAACATTCCTGTTTATTGTTGAATTTGATTGTTCGGAGAAGATTCCAATACTATTATTTAAAATTCCGTTATTTTCAATTGTGTTATTTGAGGAATAAGATAAAGCGATTCCATAATAATAGTTATTATTCGCTGTGTTGTTGGTTACGACATTGTTGTTCGAGGAAGAAGATAAAAGAATTCCATAACTATTAATATTCGCTGTGTTGTTGGTTATGGTGTTGTTTGAGGAAGACTCTAAAAGAATTCCTTCAGAATTATTATTTGCTATGTTGCTGGCTATAGTGTTGTTTGAGGAAGAATATGAAAAAATTCCATAATTACCGTTATTATTCGCTGTGTTGTTGGTTATGGTGTTGTTTGAGGAATAATATAAATGAATTCCATGATAAGTGTTATCATTCGCTGTGATGTTGGTTACGACATTGTTGTTCGAGGAAGAAGATAAAAGAATTCCCATTCTAAATTTAGTAATTATGCAATTTTTAATTGTGTTTCCTGTTTTTCCAACTATATAAATTCCTGCATCTGGCAAATTTTCATCTATACTATTTCCTTCTATTATGTGTCCTTGGCAATCAAAAATCTTGTTACTGAAATTTGCAGGATTATCAATGCAAGTTCTTGCTTGGTTATAGATGCTCGTGTTCAGGCGGACTTCTGTGCAAGAAGGATCATTTAGTTTATTCTTGCAATCGTCACAGCTGCTACAATTACAAACGCCTGCTTCTTGTATTTGTCCTAGAGGAGCAAATATGCTTCCAAAGTTTGTTATGTTTGCATAAACATAGTTATTGACTGTGTCGACTCCACAGCTATTTGCAAACACAGAGCAATTAGTTTCCCAAGTCCCACCACTATACTTGGCTATTCTCAAAGTGCTTTCGTCTATACCATTTAGATCTGAATCGTTATAGCTAATGTTTAGGAAGAGCCAAGAAGAACTGTTGCCTGTTATGTTCAGATATTTGCTAATGTTGCGATAGCCATTTGGATCTGGAATAGAAACGTTAACTCCTGAAATATTAACCTCTATTCCAAAGAAAGAAGCTCTTGTTGGATATTTGTCTAGAGTTTCGCCTGCGAATAGCTCATTTGCAAAAGTATTATTGTCGAAGTTCAGCACGGCTTCTCTTACTGAATTATTATAGTATAAGTTTTCTCTGAAAATGTTGTCTGAAGAGTCTAACTTTAGACCAAGATTGTTTCCATACAATTTGTTATTTGTAAATTCTGTAAAGTGAGAATCTGAGTAAACATAAATTCCGATTTGGTCATTCCACTTTATCTCATTACCTGTTAGGTTTGTATAATTAGATTGTAGAATTTCAAAACCTTTTGTGTTAGATTCAATTATATTTTCAATGAAAGAATTTTCTACTGCTTCAGATAGTATTATTCCTGTTTCGCTGCTAGAGCTAATTGTGTTTGATTTGAAGGTGTTTTGATTTGAGCCATCTATGTAAATTCCATTTTGTTGCGGCCCAATTACGGAGTTATTTTCGAAGTAATTTCCAGTAGAGCCGGAAATACTAATTCCAGTTATGGTATTAGATGTTATGTTGTTGAAAGTAAAGTTATTATAGTTGGAACTTTCCAGGTAAAAGCCATAATTATTCAAGTTTAGTGTGTTGTTAGCTATTACATTTGCATTGCTATTAGATGGGCCGAAATAAACTCCGTAGTTATTACCGCTTACTGTGTTGTTAGTTAAATTGTTATTTGACGAGAAACTTATATCAATTCCATTGAAACTATTATTGACAGCTAAGTTATCGGTCAAAGTATTATAGTCTGAAAGATATAAATAAATTCCGTGATAACTGTTGTTATTCGCTGTGTTGTTGGTTAGAGTGTTGTTTGAAGCTTGATATAAATAAATTCCATAATTTGTATTATTGTTTGCTGTGTTGTTGATTAAATTGTTGTTGGAGGCAGGAGTTAAACATTCGATTCCTTCACGATTGTTATTCGCGGTATTGTTGATTAAATTGTTGTTGTTAGAAGCGTGTATGTGAATTCCGAGATCGTTGTTATTTGCTGTGTTGTTAGTTAAAAAGTTATAATCTGAGTAATATACATAAATTCCCTTCCAGCTATTATTTGCTACGTTATCGATTATAGTGTTGTTTGAGGAAGATTGTAAATAAATACCATACAAGTTACTATTTGCAGTATTATTGGTTATATTGTTATTTGAAGAGCTTATTAAAGCAATTCCTTCAATCAAATTATTATTCAAAATGTTGTTAGCCAAAACATTATTTGGAGCGTAGTGTAAATCAATGCCGTGACCACAATTCTTTACTTCGTTATTCACAATGCTATTATTGTGAACATTTTCTGGATAGCCATTTTCTCCTCGATAGCTGTACAGTTCGATTCCAAAGTCAAAATCAGTAATTATACAATTTTTAATTGTATCATTATTTTTATACCCATTCACATCATTTAAATAAATTCCATAATCATTTCCTGCACCATCCCCATCAATTGTATACCCTTGACAGTCAAAAATTTTGTTACTGAAGTTTTCTGGATTGTCAATGCATGTTCCTGCTTGGTCATAGATGCTCGTGTTCAGGCGAACTTCTGTGCAAGAAGGATCATTTAGCTTATTCATGCAATCTGTGCAATTGCTGCAATTACAAACGCCTGCTTCTTGTATTTGTCCTAGAGGGGCAAATATGCTTCCAAAATCAGTTATGTTTGCATAAACATAGTTATTGACTGTGTCAACTCCACAGCTATTTGCAAACGAACTGCATCTCTTTTCCCATCCAGAATCGTTGTAACGTGCAATGCGCAATGTATGTTCTTTTATATCTCCTCTAAGATCGGAATCGTTATAGAGCATACCCAAATTTAGCCAGCCAGAACCGTCTGCAGTAATATTTAGATATTTACTAATATTTGTGTAATTTTCAGGGTCTGCAGGTAAATTGTCAAAAATGCCTTTGATAGATAAGTTTGAATTGTCGAAATCAAATTCAAAGTTTACTTGAGCCGAACCAAAATCGACAAGGTCTCCAGAACCAGAAGACCGATTGAAATAAGCATCGTAACCAGTATTATTATAAAAAGTGGTGTTAAAAATTGTAACTCCGCCTCTTATTTTAAGTCCTTGTGAATTCATAGATATGTTATTATTTTCCAAAAAGATCTCAGCACCCGCTAAGTAAACTCCAACGGTTTCCCAGTTTTGCCGATTATTAAATATCTGTGAATTATTTATGACGGGGCTATTCAAAGTTGCTATTTCGCTTTCTCCATGAATGCCATAATACACATTATCATGAATTGATAACTTATCTAAAGTTATCCCTGATCCTCCGGCTATGTAAACTCCTTCATTCCAATCGGTTAGTTCTACATTATAGACAGTTACAGGAGCAAATGGTTGGTAAATTCCAATCCCTTTGCCAACATCAACTCCGTCTATTTTATATCCGCGGCCATCAAAGAAAACATTAGGAGCACTTATGTTAATGCAAATATCTACAGCTTTATTAAGCAAATCTCCTGTTAAATAATAATTTCCGCTGTCTGTGATATTCATACAATCGCTTACAGGAATACTTGTGTTGCCGAGAGGCACAAATACGCTTCCAAAATTGGTTATGTTCGCCCAAATAACATTATTATCCACATCAACACCACAACTACTAGAAAAGTCTTCACAGTTAGTATACCAAATGCCGTTGTCTGAATATTTAGCAATCCTAAGCGACGATTCTGAGATGTTCTCTATATCTTTATCAGAATAGCCTAAAGCCAAATAAAGCCAGCCAGCTCCAGAGATGTTTAAGTATTTTCCACTTATGTTCCTCAAACCACTCGGATCTGGCGGTAGGTTAGAGGTATTCAAATATCTAAATTGTACATTCCCACTTTGCGAAAAGTTAAATTTAACTATTCTGTCAAGGTATTCAAAAGTATTTTCATAGCCACTATTGTTATTTCCGCCGAGCCTTACAAAATCATGCCAAAAAGATCCAAACGGCTCAGCTGGGTTCCAAAAGTAATTATCAATAAACAAATTATTATCTCCGGTTATATCTACAAGATCTATGCAGTCGTGAATGAGGTTTCCAATAAACTGGCTATTGTTAACATATCCAACAACTGCGTATTGAGTCCAAGAAACCCCAGAAATATTTGAATAATAAACTGATATGTTATCTCCTTCCCATAGAGCCAAGCCACTGTAAATTGGACTTTTTGTTGTAAGGTTTTGCAATGTAGAATTATAAAGAGTATTGCCATAAGTAACATAAACACCGTAGCCACAAGAAGATATAGGATCTTCTGCACCAAGTACAATATCAAATACAGTTAAATTAGATAAGCTTTGAACAATATTTAGTGCTCCAGCGTTGCCATTGCCAGAACAAGCAATATATTTTCCTAAACCATTCAAAATAATGTTTGAAGACTCTATATTAATTCCGCCCCCACACACCAAATCGTTCATCAAATAATAATAGCCTGGAGTATCGAGATTGGTACAATCATAAATTAAATAAGCGCCTCCTAAAGGAGTAAACAAGCTTCCAAAGTCTGTTATATTAGCCGAAATAATATTATTTGTTTTATCGATTTCGCAAAAACTAGAAAATGCAGAGCAATTTAATTCCCAAGAGCCATTATAGCGTGCAAAAATCAAAGTTCCCTCATCAAATTCAGGTTCTGGGTAAGTGAGGTTTAAAAAGAGCCAGGAATTTTGAGTGATATTGGTAGCATTAACAAATACGCTAATATTTTTCAACTCGGCTAGTGGTGGTTCTGGAACGCTTTCGATTCCAATTCTATTTATTACAAAATCAGCACCACTTATGCTGCTAATATTTGCATAATCTAAAGCGAAGTTCGTTCCGTTAAAGCCAGTAGTCTCGTTTACAACTAAATTTCCAAGCAAAGTAATGTTTTCTAAAGAAGCGTTATTTGTATTTTCAAACACTAAATTTCCAGACAAAGCAACATTTTCTAAAAAAGTGTTATTTGTATTTTCAAATGTCAAGGATCTTCCACTTACAAAATTATTTTCGAAGAAACAATTATTAGAATCATTAACAAAAATATTCACGCCGCCATCGCCGTAGGAGGTAAAGCTATTTGCACTAACATTAACGTTGCTAGTACTTAACAATTTCAGTGTTATTTGATTACTTGAAATGTTATTGCTAGAGATATTAATATTATTACCGCGAACAGACACGCCAGTCCCCTGCCCATAAATCACATTTCCACTAATTTCGCCGCTAGAAGCCGAAAAGTCAATTGCTGTAGTCCAACCATTGAAATTAATATTTTTAATAGAAACGTTCGACAAAGGTAGCATGCTTGGATAAACTCTTATTGCTGTGCCGCAGTCAAGGCCGCTACAAGAAATGTTATGGCCTTGGCCATCTAAAACTACATTGCTTGCATTAATGTTTATGCAAGGTCCCACATAACCACTTACTTGAATATCTCTGTCCAAAGTATAAACGCCTGAAGTTGTTATATTTGTGCAGCCCGTTATTCCAAGCGTTTCAAATTGAATACTTTGTTGTGTGCTAGTAGTTTCGGTGCTAACAAGCCCGTAATAAATAATATATTGTTGAGACGGCTGCTCACTTTGAATTTCAAATTTTGCTGGCCCACTTAGAGAATTTTTAAAAACAACATCAGTTTCCTTACAAAGTCCGTCTTCATAAAGCTCATTTTCGGTGCTGAAAGGAACGGGCTGGCCATCAGCCGTTTCTACATAAATGCCGTCTCGACAAGAACTCGGCTTATATTTATCAAAGGTGATATGAGCGCGTATTTGCTGTTGCGAAGGATCTGCAGAAATCACTAAATGGTGCTCCCAACTAATACCGTTTACAGTCACAGCACCATCTAAATGCGCATTGGCTAATGGCTGGGAGAAATTTAAAGTTGTAGAATTAGAATTAAAGAGGTATAAAAAAGCTACAAATGCTACAAAAAGTGAAGTGAATAAAATTAATAGGCCAATGTTTCGCTTTTCAAGCGTATTGTTCGATTTTACAGTTGAGCTAAATTTAGCAGACTTAACTCCGACCAAAGTGCCTCCCTCCTAAATTTTTAGGCTTTGGCCCTTTTTAAATATTTTTCTTTTTAAATACTATAACTCGGCTTACAGAGTCTCTGTGGATAATTTCATAGCCAATATGCGGCAAAAGAGCTTTTGCAAAATTTTCTAAATCGGCCATTGTCGGCATATTCTCAGCTTTAAGTCTAGCTCTAGATTCGCCAACCCATGTATAGCCCTTAAATTCGACAAATTGCGGCTCTGCTAAATTAATTAGCTTTGCCCAACCTTCAGGATCTTTTAAATTTAGACCTTTAACCAAAGTCATTCTAAATATAGTTCTCGCGCTTTTGAACTCTTTCATCAAAGCAAGTGACTTGAGAACTTTTTCCCAAGCATCTGGAATTGCAGGCCTACAAATTTCAGCATAGCCTTTTGGATTCGTAGCATAAACAGAAATGTAAAGATTTGTTGGCTCTGCGCCTTTCTCAAGAAGCTCTTTTAGCTTTTGTGGCATAGTTCCATTTGTAACTAAAAAAGCTGTCATTCCTCTGCTTTTAATTTCTTGAATTAGCTCTGCAAGATAAGGATAAAGTGTTGGCTCGCCATCGAGAGAAATCGCAACATGTTTTGGCTCCATCGCTTCTTCAAATTTCGCTTTGTCACACTTCGGATTACCCTTCCACCCAGAAAGAAGTTCTCGCTGTGCAGCAATTGCTGCATCTAAAATCTCTTTTGGACTATCCCATTTTGGATATGCTTTCGCTCTATTTGGGCCAAAAGACCTCCAACAAAATTGACAACTAAAAGTGCAAAAATCTATACAAGGCGACATTTGCAAACACCTATGAGAAGCGATACCATAAATTCCTTTGTAGCAATTTCTTCCCCCTCTCAAAACAGATTTTGCCCACCTACAAATCTCAACACCTGTATGCTGATTGGGACCTACTATCCTGTAGCCAGCCCTTCTATATTTTCTAAGTCTTTCTGGTGTATGTTTTACAAACTCAGACATGAAATTAAAAGAGCGAACATATTTAAAAGTCTTGGCATAGCCGCTGTTAGCGCTTTTGAAGCACTAAAAATTTTCGAGTTAGCCCACCATGAACTTTCATTTGAGTTTCAAAAACAACAGACCATTTCGCCTTGTCTATAAATTTTTTGGCAGGAACATAATGTGGATAAATAATAGAGAGAAATTTGCCCTTTTTCAAAACTTTAAATGCTGAGCTAAAAAAACCTTTATATAGCGCATTTAGGCTTTTAGCACCAATTTTTGTAGATCTGCCATAAGGCGGATCTGTTGCAATCCCATCTATAGAATTTGGCTTAAAATATTTTTGAAGTTCAAGCGCGTTTCCAACAAGCAACTTAGCTTTGACGCCATAAAAATCTAAATTTGTTTTTGCACCAGAAATCATTTTTTCATCTAAATCGATGCCAATTGGCTTACACCCTATCAAGCCAGCCTCTATAAGCACAGAGCCAGTACCACAAAAAGGATCAAGTAAACTTTGCCCTTTTTTAACTCTGGATAAATTTACGAGCAAAAGGGCTAGCTTTGGCTTTAGAGACGTTGGGTGGAAAACTGGTTTTTGAGCCGGCTCTCTACCTGCAAATTTTCCTTTTTTACTTTCCCAAAACTTTTTACAAACAAAAATGTCTTTTTCTCTTATTAAAAACAACACAATGGTTTTTGGTGCGCTCAAAGAAACTTTTGGAATTTTACCTCTGTGATGCCATAAATAGTCATAAATTGGTGCTGCTAGTTTTGCTTCTAAACTTAAAGGCCCATGCTCTGTCAAATTAATTACTCTAACACAAAATGGAGATTCGACAAAAGACCAATTAACTTTGCTAAGCTCTTCAAGTAAAAGGCTATTTAGCTTTCTAACAACTAATGCTGCAAACTTAATAAAAGAACTTCGCTCTAAAGTACTCTTCAAAGCTTGCTCACTAATTTTCGCTTTTGCAAGAACAAAGGATCCAAATTGCTCAACAAGCTCTAGCTTTTTTGGCCAAAGCAGCGCTCCTAGCTCTTGCAAACCTAGTTCAATCGATTCCCCAGATAATTTAAAAAGAAAAAAAGGCATTAGCGTCTAGACTTTTCTAATTTTTCTAAAGGTCTTTCTAACTTGTGTAAAATTCTATCCATGTGTTCTTCCATTCTCTCGAGTCTTCTATCCAAAACCACTAAATACTTCAAACTCCAAATTACTCCAACTAAAAGACCTAATACGGTTGCCCAAATAATTAGCTCTCCTGGATCTACCGCCATTTTTACCTCCTAAAAATAAAAAGAGCGCTCTATTTAAAAAGATATCTATTAAAAAAATTTGAAAAAATTAAAGTTCCTCAATATCTTCTTTTTCTTGTTCTTGAGTTTGACTTTGTTGAGGTTGGACTTCTGAGCGTCTCCAAACTTTTGCAAAGCTTGGCGTAGCTAGCAAAAAGTTTTCTCCGAAAGCAGCGATGTCTCCGCCATTAGCCTCTACAGTTTTCTTAATTTTGTCAACTGCTCTCTTTAGTTCAGATAAATCTTTATCTTTTAGCGGTCCAATATCAACAACTGAAATTGTTGTACCTTCTCTTATTGCTTGCAAAATATCTTTTATATCATCATACTGTGTGAGTGTAAACGGTCTTACCAAAACTTTTGAACTTTTGTCTTTAACTTCTGCTTCTAGCTCGACATAATCTTCGTGCAACTCTGCATTTGCTTCCTTTGTAGTGAATATTTTTTTCAACCCATCCAGTAGTGGCATAGCGATCACCTTTGTTAAAACTCGAAAATTTCAAATATAAAGCTTTGTATTCTTTAGTAAATATATTTTACAGCTCTTTCAGCGCGTTTTCTAGCAGCGTGCTCAAAGACCAAATTTGTGTTCGCACATCTGCTGTTAAATTTGCATCTGTTGAAAGTTCTTCTACTTTTTGTAAAGCAGAACTAATTTTTACTTCAATATCTTTTTTATCGTTTAAACTCTCATAAATTTCTTCTAAAACATCATGAATAGATTTGGAAATGCTGCTATCTTGAAGAAGTGCTTTTAGTAACTCCTGCGCGTCGTCAAGCGAGGACATAACTTTCTTTTTTAAAATAAATTTTTAAGCTTTTTCTAACTTTAGTTTTTCAGAAAGTTCTTTTTGTAGTTCTTGTGCTTTTTCTTTTGTTTTATTTTCTTGCTTTTCTATAGCAGAAATTCTTAGTTCTATGTCGTCTTTTCTTTCTTGTAAGCTCTTTTTTAGATTTTCTGGGCTTTTTTCAACTAAAATCTCGCCAACTAGCTCATATACTGGTGGTTTTGCAGAGTTAAGTTCTGCTAGCGCATGTTCGAGCTCTGCAAGCTGAAGCTGTAACTGTTGCTTTTGTGTTGCAAAAAGAGCCAGCCTTTGCTGTAACAGCTGGAATTCTTGAAATTTGTTTTGCAAATCTTCTTTTTCTGCCATTTTCAAAATTACTCCTTTGCCTTTTTATGTTCTTCGGCTTTCCAAGCTTGCTCGGCTGTAGCCAAAAGGCCTGAAAGACTATTTACCGTTGCTCTAAAAGCAATTGCATCTTTTGCTTCTATTTTAATTTTTAGGTCTGAGTTTAGTTTTATTTGATAGCTTGCTCTATCAGTGCTAAATTGCGCTTCTGGTTCTAAAGAAGCTGCACAAGCTTTCAAAAATGCCTTTTCGCCTGAAATGCGAATTTCTGCAGCGTACATTATCTCGCCTTAACTTTCTTAATAATTCCTTTTGGTCGGACTTTGAAAAGAACTCTTGCAGAACAAAATGGACAAATTATTCTTTTATTTATGTCTACATCAGGAAGATCTTTGCCGCAATAAAAGCACTTATAACCCATATCTCACCTCAAAGCTCTTTTTGAATAATCAAAGCCTTGTCTAAGCCAGGCTCATAGGCATGGCCTGCAAATTTGGTCTTGCAGTTCTTGCATTGCCAAATTCCACAAGCAATCCTTTTGAGGGTTAGTTTTAGGCAAATCGGGCATTTGTGCTTTGCACGTTGTATTGCCTCTATTTCTGCTACGGCTTTTCTTATCTTTAAGCCGTACCTTGCGCCGAATCTGCCTGCAGCACCAATTTTCTTCGTATGCGACATAACTCAATTTCACGTTCCTAGCTTTAAAAGCGTTACGCCAATAACTTATTTCATTTTGCCCTACCTCTTTTTGGACGTGCCTTTCCAATCTACTTTCATAATGTTTATGAAAAGAATTTTAAAATCTATAAAAATGCCGGAGGCCTATTATGTTTTTATCGATGAAAGCGGAGACTTGGGGATGCGCGGCTCAAAATACTTTGTTATCGCCGCAATTATGACAAGCAATCCCACCACATTAAAAAGAATAATCAAAAAATTAAGACAGAAAAAGTTAAAGAAAAAAATTAAAGAGTTGCCAGAAATAAAAGCAAATAATTCAAAAAGGACGATTAGAGAATACGTTCTTAAAGAAATTAAAAATTCAAATTGCGAAATATTTGCGGTTGTAGTAGACAAATCAAAAATCTTGTCACGGCTATACGAGGTCAAAGACAAACTGTACAATTATTTGTGTGGTCAGCTTATAGATAGAATAACGCGTGCAAAAAACTTAAGCAAACTCATAATTACAATCGACAAAAAACACACAAACAGTTTAATTAGAGAGGATTTTAATCATTATATTCAAAACATAATAGAAACGAAAAATCATAATCTACCAGTAGGAATTTTTCACAAACCGTCTTACGCCTCTGAAGAATTGCAAGTCATAGATTTTATAGCATGGAGTATCAACAGAAAATATAGTTTCGATGACGAGTATTATTATAAAATTATAGAAAATAAGATTGTAAACAAAGACAACATATTACTTTGGAAATAAAAATGTGGACCCAAGCAGAGAAAAATAAAGTGCACCATCCGGTACACGACTCTACTTGGTCTTACCCACATATTATTTACTACACCTTAATTATTAAAACTTTCGGTTTTAATATCTATGTGCACAAAGCAAATCTCCAGTCAAAAAGGTTTAAATACTTTTAAAACATAGTTATAATATGGACAAAAAGGTTTGGGTTGGATTGTTGATTTTAGCGACAGTAATGGCTTGTGTGCCTTTTGTTGCCGCGAAGGAAATTCATATTACAACTTTGAAAGATGGGCTGACTCCAGCGCCGTCGCCAGCACCAGGGCACGAAATCAAAGCGGTATATTATCCAAATATTTATCCATCAAATCCAAATTGGATATATGGCCCAACCAAGGGCTATTTCTGTCATAATTTTATGGTCTTTGAAGTTGGTAGAGACGCAAATGTTGTTTTAAACATAACTTCGAATGAGAGTAATCTTATATTGTTTAATGTTAGTGGTTGCATTGATAAGCAAAACGACATATTAGGCAGTGGTGGTCCAGACACACCCATTGTATATCAATTTCCATTAGCAGGTGGAACAGCTAGAACTTTCTCGCTACTTGTAAACACTACTGGCCCTCGTGACTTTTATGCAAATTTAGCAGCATATGCTTTGGAAGACCCATATACATACAACTCAAGTGTAACAGTACATGGCAGGTGGGACCCGAAAGATAATCCCATTTTCTTTGGCAAGTAAGCCTTAGATTGTATGGTTTTTACTTTTAGAAATCAGTATAAGTCTGCTTAGCCAAACCGCCGGCGGCAGGATTTGAACCTGCAATCCCTTGCGGGACGAGCTCTCAAGGCTCGCGCCATACCGGGTTAGGCGACGCCGGCGCGAGATTTATATATTTGTATGTTTATAAATTTTTTAGGGCAATGGCTAAAGAGCTTGGCTATAGGTTTTTGGAAAACTTGGTAACTGCAGATGTTGCTTTCGAGGCTTTTGGGAAAAATCTTAATGAGTTATTTAAGAACTGTGCTCTTGCATTAGCAGAAACAATGGCTGATTTGCGTACAATTAAGCCAAAAGTCCAAAAATTAATAAAACTACAGAACAAAGACTTAAACAACTTATTAATAGATTTTCTAAACGAACTTGTTTATTACAAAGATGCAGATTATTTACTTTTTTCAAAATTTAAAGTAAATGTAAAAAAAGAAAACCAACTTTGGAAACTTGTTGCTGAGTTAAGCGGCGAGCCAATTGACTGGAAAAAACATAAGTTAAAAGCTGATGTAAAAGCTGCTACTTGGCACTTATTTGAACTTCAAGAGAAAAAAGGAAAGGGTTGGAGAGCTCAAGTTGTTCTAGATATTTGAGAAAGTGAACAAATATTTAAAAGAAATTAGAGCTTGAGAGCACTAATGGAAATTTATATGTTAGACGGCCCTCCGATTGCAATTTCTGCAACTGCAATTGAAGCGTCTAGGTCCAAAGAACCAATTCTAAAAATTTGGGAAAAATATAAGAAAAACATAGAAGAAGCCAAAACCCTAACTAATAAAGTTATTTCTTTCGGTCATAAAATACCCGAAGAGTTTACATCGCCAAGTTATGCAATAGAAAGGCTGACAAGACTAGCTGCGCTTTATTTTTGGGCTCATATAAATATCCAGAACTTAATATACTGCGCTGGAATAGAAACCTCGCTAAGACACGTTAAAATTGAAAAAGATCAATTTTGTGAAGAAATTAAAAATCGGCCAGAATTTTTAGAGAGCACTTTTCAGCTATACCAAAGTGCAATTGCGCAAGGAGTTCCCATAGAAGATGCTCGCTATTTTTTGCCAGAGGGAATATCAACAAGAATAGTTTTTAGCAGCTCACCGAGATATATTGGAAAACTTTCTGAAATTCTAAAATCCTCGCAACTTCCCGAGCTTCAAAAAATAGGAAACATACTAGCAAACAAAATAAAGGAACTCGGCTACATATTAGAGCCGGAAAAGCCCAAATATGTTTGGCATTTTTGGGAAGGTCTCTCAGACACAGAATCTTCGGAAAAAATTATTGAAACAAAGGGGAGCCTTTCTATGCTTGCTCAACTTGTTAGGCAAAGACAGCTACTTTGCCATGTTGGCTCTTTGGAAGATATAGCAAGCAGAGCAGAATTTGTAGTTCCCCCTTCTTTTTCAAAAGAGCTGAAAGAGGAATATTTAGGTTTAGCAAAAAAAGCTGTTGAGATACAAAAAGAACTTTTGCGCGAGAAAAATCCAGAATTTACATATTTTCTTCTTTTGGGCCAAGTTGCAAATATCAAAATAGAAACTCTCAACATGGACGCGCTAAAAGAGCTTTCTTACGCGAGATGTTGTGGTGCATCGCAATGGGAAATAAGACAGCAAGGGCTAGCCATTACAAATTATCTTTCTGAGGTTGGCCAGAAAGAAATCGGACCTCGCTGTTATAGAGAAAATATCTGTAAGGAACCTGGCGAAGCCAAAAACCAATGTCCCGTCTTTAAAAAAACAAAAGGGCACTCAAGGCAATTGAGCCTAAAAGAGCTATCCGAACTTCTTTCTACACCCTATGAAATCATTAAAGTTTAATCAAACACAGAGAATAAAGATTTAAAAGATAATTTGATTTTCAATTAGACGCCCCTGTAGCTCAGCTGGTATAGCATCTCGCCAGCTGAAAACAGACTGGCATTTGAGCGTATCGCTACGCGATACACTATGAAGAAGCCATAGACGCCCCTGTAGCTCAGTGGTAGAGCGTCTGCCTCGTATCGCAAGGTTCTTTGCGGAACCAATGCGTTGGTAAGCAGAAGGTCGCAGGTCCAATCCCTGCCGGGGGCACTCATAAAATGAAAGCCTTTGATGCGCATTGCCACCTCTATGATGAAAGCTTTGATAAAGATCGAGATAAAGTAATTTCTGATGCTAAAAAAGTCCTTTGGGGAATTCTTGTCGTTGGCGAAGATCCAAAAAGCAATAGAAAGATTGCTGAACTTGAAAAGCAATACAAAGGTCTTTGGTATTCCGGCTATGGAATACATCCAGAATTCGCAGATAAAATTGAAGAGGACATTTTAGAAGAAGAGCTAAAGTGGATTAAAAGCCAAAAACCGATTTGCATCGGAGAAATTGGTCTAGATAAATTCCTAATTAAAACTGGAAGGCAAAAGCCAGAAGTTTGGAATGCTCAAATAAAGCTTTTTCAAACACTTTTGTCTCTGGCAAAAGAGCTTGATTTGCCGGTCAATGTGCATTCGAGATGGGCTTCAAAAGAAGTTCTCGAGCTTTTATTTGAAGAGAAAATGGAAAAAGTTTTGCTTCATGCATTTCCAGGAACTTTAACAGAGGCACAAAAAGCAATGGCAAGAGGCTATTACATATCAATAGGTACTAGCATATTTTATTCAAAACAAAAACAAGACTTGGCACGCCACCTTAAAATGGAAAACATAATTTTAGAAACAGATTCTCCAGTTCTAGCACCAGTTAGAGGACAAAGAAACGTTCCTGCAAACATAGCTTTAGTAGCCGAAGAGCTTGCTAGAATAAAAGGTATTCCGAAAGAAAAAGTAATAGAGCGCACAAATCAAAATGTTAAAGAGCTTTTTAGCATTTAATTAAAACATCCAACTACTTTTTTTGAGCAATTCAACCAATATAAGGCAGCTTTGCTTCCTTTTCTTTCTTTGTAGCAACTGCAAATTGTGCTTTCTTTACAAGCTCTTGTAGCTTTCTTTCAAATTCTTCAGCTCGCTTTAACAAAGGCTCATAAGGTATGCGTAAGTTCAAATAGCCATCTAGAACTTGAATTGCTTTTGCCGCGGCTCGACTATCTGGCAGATCACTATGAGTCTCGGCGAAAATAAAGCTTGCATTAATATCCTTTCTGACTTTTAACAACAAAGAACCTGCAACTCCAAAAATAACTCCATCCTTTATTTGTTTTAGACCTAAACTTTCGAATTTCTTATTCGGCACACCATTGGAATAGTAAAATGCTTGTGGCTCGCTATTTGTTGGCGGCGCACTAACTCCTTCGATACAAATGAGCTCTTTCGCAGAAATTTTCTTATACAGCTCTAAAACAGCATCTGCAATTTCCCACTCTAATCCAGAAATATTGCTCAGCGCTTCGATTAGAACAATGTTATATTTATCATTGTGGAAAATCTCTATGGGCTTTATTACTCGACCTTCGTGTACAAAAGCTGCTGGAAGTAGCTGTGGAGACCAAATTTCTCCGATGGAATGAGTTTTCAAATGGTCAATTAAGTATTCTGCTGCAATTGTAGCTACATAGCCGAAACCTGGGAATCCTACGATTATTGTAGCTCCTTTTTTGGGCTTAACTTTCAAAATCAAACTTGTTTTCTTTGAACTTGTTGTTCTTTTAAGATGCGGTATTAATGTATCATCTGCTAGAATAGAACTTGCATCGATTGCTTTCGGCATTTTTGGCATAGTTTCTACAGGAGCTATTTTAATGGCCATGTTTTATTATTAGAATCTTCCTTTTTATATCTTGTGCTAAGCGCAATATTTAAAAATGCTATTTTACAAAAAATATTTGCTAGCGGTCAAAGTGCCGGGGCAAGACCCGTACCCTTTCCGAACACGGAAGTGAATCCCGGCAACGTTTCGCTTTGTACTGCCGAACAGGCGGGAAGAGCGGAAAGCTGCTAGCACTTTTACAATGTTAAAACACGCCTGGAAAAAAATTGCTTCTGAAAGAATAGCTATTCTTTTTCGACAAGCTGAAGATGCTGCTAAATCAGGAAATTTAGAACGCGCAACAAGGTATTTATTTTTAGCCAGAAAGCTTGCAATGAAATACAACTTAAGATTTTCCAGAGAGCAACGAAGAAAATTTTGCCACAAATGTTATACTTGGTTACAGCCTGGAAAAAATTTAGAAGTTAGAATTAATTCTAAGTTAAAAGCTGTCGAATATATATGTAAAAGTTGTGGGCACATAAACAGATATCCTTACATCAAGGAAAAGAAAGCCAAAAAACAAGTGCACCAGAGCGAGAAAACAAAAAAATAGTGTCGTGATCATTGTTCCAAATTGGTATTGTGGAATTCCAATAAAGTTCGCTTTCACTATCTTGGCCAGAGCCCGAGTAAATTTTTATAGAACTATTTGGTTTTAACAGCACCGAACCAAATGTATAAATGTGTGTTGCTTCATCTTTAATTTTCCAGCCAGTTAAATTGATTGTTTGGTTTCCAAAATTCTTAATCATAACAAATTCGCCATTTAAATTTTCAGAATCATTACCAGGAGCATCATAGCTGACCTCTACTTCAATTGGGTAGCTTTCGATGCTAGACCAAAGTCCTCTTTTGTTTTCTTTTGCTTCTATTTCTAAACAAGAAAATAACTTTTGATAGCGCTCACTTCGATCTGTTACAAAAAGTGTTGCTAAGCCGGTCCTAAGCAACTCTGCATTTACAAAAGAGTCCTCTGTAAATACATAGCGCAAGGACCTGTTATATTTGTCCCTATCTCCAACTGCTGGGTCTCTTAACAAATAAACTTTTTTGTTTAGAGTTTGGTTTTCCAAAAAGCTCTTTGCCTCATCCGAAAATAGCATTCCTTTTTCCGGCGCATTTATGCCCAATAAGCGAACTTTCCGGCCGTCTGCCAGCAAAAGCGTATCACCGTCGATAACTTGCGCAACTTGAAAAGATCTTGCACTCTTTGCGGCTTCAACCTCACTTGGTAGTTCAGAAATTAACTCTTGACAACTTTTTTCTTTTTTAACTTGCACGCAACCACTCAAAGATAAAATTGCCAGAAACAAAATAGCTATGAAGCACATACATTTTGTAGACCCCAACATAAATTTTTTATTAAACTGGTGTTTAAATTTTTTATGAAAATTGTAACTGTGAAAATTAAGCCGAACGCGAGTGAAACAAAAATTTTGTCTCAAAACGAAAATAAATTAGAAGTTGCAGTTGCGGCTCCTCCGGAACAAAATAAGGCAAACATAGAACTTTTGAAATTTCTTACCAAGCATTTCAAATCAAAAGTCAAAATTATTAGAGGTCTCCACTCTAGGGAAAAAATTATTAAGATAGATTGAATTTAAAATTAATGCCGATTCAAAAGTTCTAAATTTATTTCCTTTCAGCAATCTCTTCCTTAATTTGTTCTATGAAATCCTCAATTTTCACTCCGAATTTTGGCTTTTGCCCTCTGGGCCTCACTGCAAGAGTGTTCGCTTTTTCTTCTTTATCGCCGCATACAACAATGTATGGTGCCTTCTCTATTTCGGCCTGGCGAACTTTATATTCAACTGTTTCTGGATCATAATTGCTTTCGACTCTTATGCCTGCTTCTCTCAGTTGTTGTTCTACTTTCTTTGCATAAGGAATATTTCGATCTGTGAAACTTAAAATTTTGACTTGAACTGGCGCTAGCCAAATAGGGAATGCTCCACCATACTTTTCTATTAGCAAACCCATAAATCGCTCTATAGAGCCTAAAAATGCCCTGTGTATCATAACAATTCTATGCTCAGCATTGTCTGCGCCTTTATAAGTTAGGTTAAATTTCTCAGGCAAGTTGAAGTCTAGCTGCGCAGTACCACATTGCCATTCTCTACCCAAAACATCTTCTATTAAAAAGTCAATTTTTGGCCCATAAAAGGCGGCTTCGCCAATTCCCTCATGATACTTCATACCTTTTTCTTTCAAAATTTCGCGTAGCGCACTTTCGGCAGTTTCCCAAATTTTTGCATCACCTAAGTATTTCTCACTTTTTGGATCTCTTAGCGAAAGTCTTGCCTTTATTTCTTCGTCCTTGAAACCAAAGGCTTTGAGCATATAAAGATTGAAATCTATTGTCTCAGCCAAAACATTTTTTATTTGATCTGGTGAACAAAAGATATGTCCATCATCTTGAGTAAATCCTCGCACGCGAGTAAGCCCATGAAGCGCGCCACTTGCCTCATACCTATAAACTGTTGCTAGCTCACAGTACTTTATTGGAAGTTCTCTATAACTTCTTGGCTTTGACAAAAAGGCATGAATGTGGAATGGACAATTCATCGGTTTAAGCAAATATTCTTCTTCATCAATTTTTACTGGCGGGTACATCGAGTCTTTATACATTGCCCAATGTCCAGATCTAATCCAAAGAGACTTTCGCCCGATATGCATTGTATAAAGAAATTGGTAGCCCCTCTTTTCATGCTCTACTTTCCAAAAATCTTCTATTATTCTTCTCAAAATTGCCCCTTTTGGTAAAAATATTGGTAGCCCAGAACCAATAGATTCTGGGAAAATTTGGAAAAGCTCGAGCTGTGGGCCAAGTTTTGAATGATCTCTTTTTTCTGCTTCCTCTCGTTTTTTTAAGTAATCTGCGAGCTCTTTTTCAGTAGGAAAACTAATTCCATAAATTCTTTGCAGCATCGGCTGCTTTGGATCCCCTCTCCAATAAGCACTTGCAATACTTAGAAGTCTTACAGCTCCAATTTGGCCTGTTGACTTAATCACAGGCCCTTTGCATAAATCAATAAATTTGCCATGTTGGTAAAAAGATACTTTTTCTTCAGGAATTTCTTTTAAAAGATCTAACTTATAAGGTTCGTTTTTTAATAATTTTTTTGCCTCATCTCTGCTTAAAAGAACTTGCTTAAATTCTAAATTTTCTTTAATTATTTTTTTCATTTCAGCTTCTATTTTGCGTAGATCTTCTTGGGTAAATGGCTCTTTTTTATCAAAATCGTAATAGAAACCACTATCTATTGCTGGACCAATTCCAAGCTTTACATCAGGCCAAAGTCTTTTGACAGCATCAGCAAGAACGTGCGATGTTGAATGCCAAAAGGCTTTTTTATCTTCTTCAGTTTCGAATTTAAATTTTGGTTTATCAGCCATAGTTTAAACCATAAAACCCAATTTAAAAGATTTTTCAAAGTTATGATCTGCAAGGTACTCTAAGGCGCGTTTTTGAAAATTAAATAAACCCTTCCGAAAGTAGCCAATCCCGAATGGCTTTTGCAACATCTTCTTCTTTTCCTCTATAGCTGTGATCTCCGCTTTCAATTTTTACTAATTTCGAATCTTTAATTACTTTTGCCAGCCTCTCCGAATTATCAAATGGAATAACTTCGTCGGAAGTTCCATGAACAATTAAAGTTCTTGCTGCAATCACAGAATATTTATCTAAAAAGCTTACTGCTGGTGATAGCAAAATAAGCCCTTTACTGTCTTTTTCTTTATACTCATATTCCAACGCAACTTTTCCTCCCATTGACTTGCCAATTAGCAAAAAATCCCCTGCCGGCCTGGCTTTATAGAGTCTATCTTCTGAAGCGGATGGCAGCTCTATATATTCTAGCTCTGGTATTTTTGCTTTAATTGTTGCAAATAGCTTTTTCGCTGCATCTGGATTTGCTCCTGGTATCAAAATCGCTTTCATAGATACAAAACAAAGGGGATTAATTTAAATTTTTTTTACCTTCTTAAAAGTTTTGCCAAAATATTTTTAAAAATCCGCAATGTTTTTTTGAAATGAGAAGAAAGAGCGTAATCGTCTTCGCGCTTATTTTGATTTTTGTAATAGCGCCTTTAATTTGGGGCTATTTAGTAGTTAAAGATGCTATAGAATTCAAAGAAAAACTAGGTACAAGCAAAAATTTGATTTTGCTCTCCAGTAAAGGTACTTTTCTAGCAGGTTTTGAAATCACGCCAGATACCAAAAGCCTTGTTTTCTTGAACTCCACAGAGCTAACAAAACTTCAACAATCTAAAATTGAAGAATACCACGACAGTTACTATAAAATCATTGTATTCGATGAGAGTGCTTTGCAGGACTTACCGGAAAAACTCGAGTTTGACAACCAGACATTTGAGAAAGAGTTTTTCATAAATTTGCTCTTATCTCCTGATCCAATAGATTATTATGTAAAGAATAAGTTGGGGATTGAAAATAATTCTGCAGATTATTTTTCAGCTTACAAAAACATACAATCCGAAACCACGCAAGATATGACGCAGCTAAAAAGTATGTTGTTCGCGCAGGGAATTTTATACTTGTTTGAGAAAAATGAAATGTATATATTTTATGCTATAAAAACCGGAAAAGCAAAAGTTTATCCAGAGACGCCTCTTTTTAAAACTTTAAAATTTATACCGAAAGGGTTTTTAGACTTTCTGGCAGAAAAAATATAATGTACAAAACATATGCTCAGAAAATCTTAGATGGAAAGTACAAAATACCAATAAGCTCTTTTCAAAGCTACGATTATTGTCCAAGACAGATTCATTTAAGATTTGTTGCTGGAATAAAAGTAAAAAGCAACGCGATGGCTTGTGGTGAACAAGTACATGCTGCATTGGACGCAGAACATGCAGCGGTCGCCACACCAATGTCTCTTGAAGAGATTCTAGAAGTTTCGTTAGAGAAGCCTGAAGAGACTTTTGTTATGAGAGGTCTAAAAGTTGAATGCAAAAAACTTATTGGTGAAATAGATGAGATTCAAATTAAAAGAGATTCGATTGTAATAATCGATGACAAACCAATAAAAAACAATAAAGTATGGGACGGACAAAAAGCACAAGTTTGGGGCTATTGCTACGCGTACGAAGAATCTAAAAACCCCGACCGTCCAATATTCGGAGCTGTTAGAGACACTAATAGTTTAACAGTTGTTTGGCAAGAAAAATACACAGATGCGAGTAAACAAATAGTGGAAAATTATATTTCAAAAATAGAAGAAATTTTATCAGGCAAAGTAATTCCGCCATTTTTAGGTTCTGCGAAGTGTACGAATTGCACTTATAGCGGAATTTGCGAAAATATTTAAAAATCAAAACACACTTGAAGTTATGCCAAGCACGATTTGGCTTAAAATAAGATTGTATCTAATGCTAGTGCTATTTTTTGCAATTGTATATGCTTTTGTATCTGCAATAAGTTATTTGTTAGGCATTACAAATTTCTTATTTTACGGAATTTTGGCCATTGCACTAGTTTCTTTCCAATACTTAGTAAGTCCAAAAATTGTAGAATGGACAATGCAAGTTAGGTATGTTGATGAAAAGGAAGAACCAGAATTACATAGAATGGTTGCAAAGCTTGCGGAACGTGCAGGCATACCAAAGCCAAAAGTTGGAATTTCTGCTCTAAAAATTCCCAATGCTTTTGCTTTCGGCAGGTGGAAATCTGACGGAAGAGTTTGTGTCACACAAGGAATATTAGATCTTTTAGACAAAAAAGAACTAGAAGCTGTTCTCGGGCATGAAATATCACACTTAAAACATAAAGATGTGGTGATAATTACTCTTCTTTCAGTAGTTCCTATGATTGCTTGGTATTTGGCGCAATCAATGTTCTGGTCCAGAGATAGAAGAGGAAATGCTGCAATTATTGGCATTTTCGCATTTATAATTTATTTCGTAACAAACTTGTTAGTACTCTACGCTTCTAGAATTAGAGAGTATTATGCAGATGCAGGTTCAATCGAACTAGGCAATTCGCCGCATAATTTAGCCTCTGCGCTTTTTAAACTCGTAAAAGGAAGTGCGAGCTTGCCAAAACCTGCTTTAAAGCAAGCAGAAGGCGTCAAAGCTTTCTTCTTAAATGATGTTAGCAAAGCACACGATGAAATTTCTGATCTAGCACAGCTCGACTTAGACAAATCAGGAACGCTAGACCCAGAAGAACTTGCCGCACTAAAAGAAAAACACATAAAATTGGGTGCTTTAGATCGCCTGCTAGAGCTTATGTCCACGCATCCAAACATGTTAAAGAGAATTAAAACTTTAGCACAATACGAACATGGCTAACGAAGTTAAAACTGCAAAAAGTTTGGGGTTACTTACAGAAGAAGGTCTCCCTGTTTCAGACATAGAATATGTTAGGTCACAAATGGATGATGCTTTCAAATATAAAGAAGACATAAAGCTCGAAAATATTGTTTTACCTAACTGGCCTTGCAACACCTATGTTGCTGCGAACTTTCTAGTAAATTATTTCCAAAAAATTCTAGAACCAGATTTAAAACTTGAAGACATTTTACCAAAAAAAGTATATGTGAGCGGACTCTCAAAAGAATTTACAGAGGAAATAGGTTGTTGGGCTCTAGACAAAGCACGGCAAATTGGAATTGCGGGCTACCTAAAGCCGAAGTCTCAAACAGAGTCACAAATAATTTGCGATTTTGAAGGCATGGTTTACTCAGACAACAAATCAGATATTAAAAATTATATTTTAGAAGTTCATAATTATATTTTAACCTTAAAAGTTTTAAAAATTTTAGGTGAAGCTTAAATTAATGAAAATCTACATTAAAACTTGGGGATGTTCTGCTAATCAATCCGATTCGGAAATAATAGCTGGATTGCTCGTAAAAGCGGGCCATGAAATCGTGCAGAATCCAGAAAATGCTGATTTAATAATATTAAATACGTGTGTAGTAAAAAATAGAGTAGAAGTTGATGAGCTTAAAGATGTTGAAAAATTCAAAGACAAAAAACTTCTTGTAACTGGTTGCATGCCTCAAATAAAACATTATCATAAATTTTTAGAGAGTGCTTCTTTACTTGGCCCATCAGAGCAAGATAAAATTGTAGAAGCTGTCGATCGAATCTCCGCTGGTGAGCGAATAGTTTGGTTCTCAAATAAAAAATTAGAGAAAGTTTGTTTTCCTAAGATTAGAAAAAATAAAGTAATTGAAATTTGTCAAATTTCTACGGGCTGTGCATCCAATTGTTCTTTTTGTGCAACAAAACTGGCAAAAGGAAAAATATTTAGTTTTTCAGAGGAAAAGATTTTATCTCAAATTAAAAGTGCTTTGGAAGAAGGCTGTAAGGAGATTTGGCTAACTTCTCAAGATTGTGGCGCTTATGGCTTAGATAGAGAAAGTAACTTACCTGAGCTTTTGAAAAAAATTTGCTCAATAAATAGTGACTTCTTGGTTCGTGTTGGAATGCTAAATCCCCAATGGGCAATAAAGTATAAAGAAAAGCTCATAAAATGTTTTCAAAATGATAAAATTTTCAAATTTTTACACATCCCAATACAATCTGGAAGTGATGTTGTTTTGAAACACATGAATCGGGCCTACTCTATAAAAGATTTCAAAGCGACAATTTCAGATTTTAGAAAAGCAATTCCAAATTTAACAATTAGCACAGACATAATTTGCGGCTATCCAACAGAAACAGAGAAAGATTGGAAAAAAACAATTTCGCTTATAAAATGGCTAAGGCCTGATGTAATTAATATTTCTCAATTCTGGCCAAGACCTGGTACAAGAGCAGCTGAGCTAAAACAACTGCCAGGCAAAGTCAAAAAAGCTCGTTCAAGAGAGCTAACAAAACTTTATGAAAAAATTGGACTTGAGAAAAATAAAGTTTGGGTCGGCTGGGAAGGCAAAGTTCTAATAGACGAGCTTGGACCAAAAGGAGGATTTGTGGGCAGAAATTTTGCATATAAGCCAATTTTGCTAAAATCGCCAAAATTATCCATAGGTTCTTTTATAAATGTCCGAATCATAGATGCGAATTCAAAATATCTTATTGCTAAGCCAGTTTAAACTTTTTTTGGCCAGAAAATTGCACCTGAATAAAGTGCTGCAAATCCTGCTAAAATCGTAATAGTAATAAATAAGATGTTAACTCCGAAATAACTTGCCAAAACTCCTCCGAATAACGGACCTATCAACAATCCTAAATCTTTTGATGTATCAAAAACGCCAGACATTTCTCCATAAAGATTGCTTGGTACTATTTCTGTTAAAGTCGCTTCTATACCCGGCATGACCCATGAAACTGCCGCACCTGCCAAAAGTGCGAATAAAACAAACATTTGCCAAGAATTAGATAAAAACATAAAGTAAGTTGCTGCAAATAAGAGCAAAAAGCCGGAAGTTATTATGTAGCGCTTTCCAATTTTATCCATTACATAGCCTGATGAGAAGTAAAGCGCGCCTTCTCCAGCCATCATTGCACTAAGCAAAATTCCTGCTCCAAATTCATTAAAGTGCCAAAGTTCTATAGATGCGAGTGGGACGAAAGCCCATTCAATTGCTAGCCAAAAATGAAGTATGAAACAAAGTACATAAAGATGTTTAGTATGCTTGTGCAATTGTATGAATTCTTTAAAAATTGTATAAAGCAAAGTCAGCCTGGCTTTATGTTTGTGCCCGCCTTCCTCCCTTCTTATAAGTTCTTTTTCAGTTTTTGTTTTTCGGCCAAATACCAAAAGAGTTGCAATTAAAGCAGCAGCTAAAAAGCCAAACATTGCCAAAAAATTAAATCTTAAAGAAAAAATTGTTGCCAGTAGTCCTGCCAATACTGGGCCTGCAACCCAACCCAGCTGACTAATGGAAAAATAAATCCCCTCTGCTTGAGAAACCATTTTTCTAGGGCTGAAATCCCTAATTAGTACTGTCGATGGTACCCAAAAAGCGACTTCAACAAAACCAAAAATAAGAGAAAGTATTGCAAGAAGTGGGACATTATTAGCAAAAAAGAAATAAGCTAATGCAAACATTGAAAGAGCGAATAAAGAAATCAGGAGAATTTTTACTCTTCCATACTTGTCAACTGCGAGACCAGCAGGTATTTCTGCCAAAAAAGAAGCCACATAAACTAATGAAACGATCAAACCAACAAAAGCATAACTTTCAGTTTGCCCTTCTGTAAAAATAGGTAATGCAAATTCATAAATTGCTAGCGCAAATATAACTAAAGTAGAAATTATTGTTGTTTTAAGAATTCCTGAAAAAAGAGTCAATTTCTTTTCAAGATTCATTCTCAGAATTTTAATTAGGGTTTATTTAAACTTATTTGCAACAAAAAAGTAAAAAATAAAAAATCAATTTTACTTTTTCTTCGCTTTCTTAGTTTTCTTCTCCAAATGCTCTAATTTTACCTTTTTAACAACCGGCTTCCAAATTTGCGAAGGTAGCCAATCTGGTCTGTTTTCTGGAGCTGCAACTCTCTTCCTTGCGCCCTTGAAGACGTGTATTCTATCTGTTCCTCTCTCTCGTAACACGATGTTCGTAAAACCTCTTGTTGCAGCTTTTAGTGCGGCCCTTCTCGGAGAACTGCCGGTAAATACGTGGTCTGTATCTTTGTTGTTTTGCATCAAAACAAAATATCTTGCAACCATGTGCACCTCCCTCTAAATTTGAGAAAACCAGACTATATAAACCTTACTCTTGATTTACGATTTCCATAAACCGTGAAGATTGCAGTAGTCTCTTGCCTCGACCTTTTCTGCTTTTATCTCAAACTCTGTGTCCGGTTTATCGCCAGGTTTTAGAAACCTTCTATAAATTACGCCATCAGCGATTACCTCTATCCATTCGATATAATGTTTTTCTTCCATTGGATGTGGGGTTGAACCGACCTTTACTATTACTCCATTTTTAGTTTTTTCGATCACAGGAACATGTTTTTCTTTCCCAGCATCTTTTGTTTTTTCTTTCAGCAATTCCATCGGTTGTCCACAACAAACGAGTTGACCCACTCCAGAATGTAGAACTTCCACTATGTTGCCGCAAATATTACATTTATAAATTTGTTTTTGAACTGTCATACATACTTCACCTTTTATTTAATACTCTTCGCACTTAATTTGGTAAAAGCTTCTCTCGTGATCGCAAGATGGGCATTTTTCTGGAGGCTCCTCTCCAAAGTGCACATAACCACACTCTCTACACACCCACCATACTTTTTTGGCTTTCTTAAAAACAGTTCCTGCTTCTACTTCTTTTAATATTTTCTTATACCTTTCTTCGTGATGTTTTTCTGCTGTTGCGATTGCTCTTAGCCTCTTAGCAATCTCAGGGAAACCTTCTTTCTCGGCTATGTCTGCAAATTCTGGATACATCTTTGTATACTCGTAGTTCTCGCCGGCAATAGCCGCCCTCAAATTTTCTGCTGTACTACCAAGTGTTGTTGGCACAACAGCATCGACTTTAATTTCGTTCAAATTTTCGCCGCTTTTCTTTTTTAATTCATTGATTAGCCTAAATAACCAGCTCGCATGTTCTCGCTCGTTTTCTGCCGTAATTAGGAAAATCTCTGCTATTTGTTCAAAGCCTTCTTTTCTAGCGATTTTAGAATAAATAGTATATCTATTTCTCGCTTGGCTTTCCCCAATAAATGCTTTTGCCAAATTTTCAATTGTTTTTGCCATGGCCTAAATTATGGTAACTTTTTTTAAAAGTTTTTGCTAGCCAAAACTAAATTTTGCTAGGTTTTTTAATTTTCAGAAACGCATAAGCTGTTCCAGCACCAGCAGCAGTGCTAGCCAAAGCGTGAAAAATTGCAGAAACTACATAATCGAAAACTTGTTCTGGAAAATCGTGATAAATTGCGCTCAAAATAATATCTGGTAAATTTAAAACCCCTGTGACTAAAAAGCCCGAAATACCTCCAACAAGCAAAAGGGTCTTCTCGTCAAGTTCAACTTTTTTCCCTTTAGTATAACCAAAAATTGTAAACCATCCAGCTATTGCACCTCCAACGAAAGCCAAAGGCAAAAACGTGCTCTCGTCCTCTGTAAAAAACATAGTTGAAGTGTAAACAAAAAAGCCTATAAAAAATCCAATAATACCAAACACAATTGCTAGCAACAAACTTGGCTTTTTCTCTTCCTTTGGCATTTTCTCACATTTATTATTTTTTTGTTTAAATATTTAAACTTGGCGCTTCAGGGCAAAGAAATCTATAGCTGCTTCAAAAAGTTCTCTATTTGGCAAATGAGAAAAGTATTTTCTGAAATTTTCTTTTGCTAAATTTGCAAGTTCTGCGGCACGTTTTTCAGCATAATCTACCGAACCTTTTTCTTTCATAAGTTCGATTATATAACCAACTTCACTTTCCGTTTTCTTTTCCCTGGGTTTTGACATAATCTCTAGTACTTTTCTGTGCTCTTCTCCCTGAGTGTTTTTAACTAAATGAATAAGCAAGAGGGTTCGCTTTCCTTCATAAATATCTCCACCAATTTCTTTACCGTAAGAATTGCCCTGTCCAACGATGTTTAAAATATCATCTCTTATTTGAAATGCTATACCTAAAGGTATTCCTACCTCGTCTAGTTTCTGTGAAGTCTCCTCTGGCTGATCTGCAATTATCGCGCCAAGTCGTAAAGGCCCTGCAATTGTATAAACTGCGGATTTGCCATAAGCAATCTCTTCAAAATCTTTATCTACTAGCTCTTCTAGAGATCTGTGCAAAGTAGTATATGTCTCAAGGTGTTGACCTCGAGCAGTTATATCCAAAAATCTATAAAATTCTTCCATAATTCTAAATGTTTTTTGTTCTCCCAATAGTTCTCTATTGTCTAAAAGCATTTTCCACATCAATAAATGCAGTGCATCACCAGCATTTATCGCCAGCTCAGTACCATAAATGCGGTGAAGTGCTGGCTTTCCACGCCTCATTTCAGAATTGTCCTCAACATCATCATGTATTAACAGCCAATCTTCTGAAATTTGCATCGCTGCAGCAGTTCTAATTGCTTTTGAAACATCTCCGCCAAAAGCCTCG
>Ga0207433_10000382_pt1 | contig 102032 bp, 142 predicted proteins | sample YelNatPaOPGAMG01_FD_187559 | JGI IMG/M metagenome (GOLD analysis project Ga0207433, IMG submission 187559) | Hot spring thermophilic microbial communities from Obsidian Pool, Yellowstone National Park, USA - OP-RAMG-01 (SPAdes) (version 3) | ecosystem: Environmental > Aquatic > Thermal...
AATCTATTACCGCATTTGGAGCAATACCCCTCAATTCTTAAAGAATATCCCTCTTCCAGGCTAATAAACATTGGAACGAGTATTCCCTGGCATTTGTCATCTCCGCATTGAAAAAGGAGCCGTTTACTCTTCATAACCCCTCCTAAATGGTCTATTAAAGAGCTTTCTATAAAGGAGGTAACGTTGGTGAACCGTTAAGCTCTTCCACATTCTTCTTTCCGTTGCCAGAATTTTTCTCTCTGACCAACGGGGATAGAGCACGTGAAGACATTCGTGAAGATAAATACTGGCCGGACTTACTCTGGATTTAAGAGAAATAAACATCTCATTTTTACATCCTACCAAAACCATTCCTTTAGCCCCTCTTGGCTTTTGAAAAACTACTACGGCTTTAACGCTCATAACCTTGTCAAAGAGTTTCATTTCTCACCTCCATTGGTTAAACGAATTCTTCTCGTAAAAGTAATTCCCTGCCGAGGATGCACTGACAACAGAACCTGCACGCAAGAGCCCTTAAGTCCTAAATTCTTGCGAACATAATCATCATCGGTAACCCAAGTACCATTAACAATAAACTCCTTGTCATTCCAGTCCTGATGGACGAAATTATGGAAGTGCCCAAGAACCATTACGTCAAAACTTTGAATACTTCCTTGCCATCTCATAAGTCGTTGGGTGATACCGTAAGAAGGAATGTTCATCCACATACGGATGTTGTCGCCGTGAACCAACAGGAAGCGAGTGTTCATAACCTTGGCCACCTGATAGAAGTTATCGGTTAAATGGAACTCGGCATTCTTCTGGTTGCGGAGCTCACTCCTCAAAAATTCGTAAATAACATCATCAAAGTTAGTCGTCGTAGCGGCAAACTTACCCATATTGCCGTGATTACCCCTAACCGCCCAAATCCTAACCTGATTAAAGTTGGCGGCACAGAAAGCAATAATCCGAGACAAAATAGGAATTGCTCCCTCAAAGACCTGTTTTTTAACTACGACATCAAACTCATCCAAATCAAGAAAGCGTCCAATAGTTTCATTGTGTATATTGTCGCCCAGTAAAAATAAATTTATATTCCTCACTGGATGCGACGCCCGATGGATTGCCGTAATCTTGGCAAGCCCACGAACTAATATTTCACAACGGTTTTTAGCAACTCCAATATCAAAGGTGTTGGTTTTGTGTCCAATCTGAATATCTGATATTAAAAGAACAAACTCCTCTTCATCAAATTTTCCGGTTTTGGGGATTTTTGGAATAGGAATTATATCTTTTTTAATATCAGGAATACCAGCAATAATTCGTTCGGCCAGTGCCGTAATAATATCTTCCTTTCTCATCCTGCTACCTCCTTTTTAAGGAACTATCCGACCAATAGGTCGGAGACTGAAGATAATTATTTATATTCAGTCTTTGACCTACTTGTTAGATAACTGTTATACATTATTAATTATATACTATTTATTTATAATTTTGTGCCTGCCCAATTAATCCCAAACACAAACTTGACTTTGTTGTGCTTCATTTCCGTATAATTCAGAAAACATACCTCTTAGGATATCCCCTATTCCTACTGCCTTATCAATAGATAATATACCAAACGGTATTGTTTCTGGCGGTTTAATATAATCTAATGTCACCATTGTCTCAGTAAAATCTGTTTCTTTTGTTATTTTTTCTATAAATTGTTCAAGTTTATTACTCATATATATTAATACCAAACCTTTCTACTATATTCTATAATTCCCCTTTTATTCTTTTCCCAAACTATAAAAGCAGAAATACCAAACCACTTAAAAACTTTACATAAATAAATTTTAGTTATTCCAAACCCCATTTGTTCACACATTTCTATCCGTCTTGGAGTTAAATTATGGATTCCAAGTAAATAAGCAAACCCCTTTTTTGCTTCACAAGATTTTATTAGCCATTTATCTAAAAAAGAATAAGGCGGATTTGTAATATACCAATCTACTTTTCTATTATCATTTAGAAAATCGTTTGATTTTAGTCCCCCAAAATAAAAGTTTCCAGTTCCATAAGCATTATCCATAATCACTTCGCCCTTTTTAACAGGTACTAATTCAAATAATTTTTCGGCCAATCTTCTTGGTATAAAAAACTCGTTATTTGGTGTTTCTCTATGCTTTATTTTATGAGCAATTTGGCTTTTCATATTTATTTGTTTTTATTCACAATCTTGCGGCTGCTTTTATTTTTTTCCATGGTTCTTCGTCCTGAAACCATTTAATTACAGGGTCTTCCCTAAATCCCTTTTCCCAAACAATCCAACAAAACATCATTGGACTTCCATGTCTTATATTATTGAAATTACCATTCATTGCACAAAATATTCTCCATGGCCATATATATATTGTTTTTGGTGGATTATCTTTATAAAAAGTTTGTCGTTTTTTGCCCTCAAGAAACTGTATTTTTAAGTAACATTGCCAACTTTCTCCCGTTTGGTATAATTTCTATACTTTTACGAGCAAATTGTTCGGCAAACCGATATGGCGGATTAGTTATAATATCTCCATTCCATAAATCTTTTTGTTTAAGAAAATCTATCCCAATTTCTCCATAACCATGATCATATAAATCAGAAGCACGTCCCAATATATTGTACTTTTCTAATACTTTTGCTAAATGGCCACTACCGCAGGCCACTTCCCAAACATTACTAAATTTTTCAACCTGTAATAAATCTTCTAATGCTTGTGGCGGTGAAGCATAAAAATCATGTTCTTCTCGATCTGTTTTGGCATAGTTTGCCGCACCTATTTGAGAAAATACTGTTGATTTATTACCAGTCCAGTCTTTATTCATTGTTAATATTTAATTATTAATTGTGATTTTTTATAAAATTCTTTTAAATTTTTAGCACCAACATAAGAAAACGAAGATCTTAACCCACCTAATATTTGAGATATCGTATTTTCAACAGAACCCTTATATTCAACAGTAGTTTCTATTCCTTCTGTTGCTCTATAATGTGCTACTCCACCATAATATCTTCTCATTGCTCTAGCAGATCCCATACCGTATAATGGCATTCTATTACAAATAACATCTTGTTCACATTCATCATGACCAGCCAACATACTACCCAACATAACAAAATCAGCGCCTGCCGCAAATGCTTTTGCAATATCACCAGGATGTCTACATCCGCCATCAGAACAAATTGGCACACCAACTTTTTTACATTCTAATATTGCGCTTAATTGTGGATAACCAACACCAGTTATTAATCTGGTACTACAAACATTGCCAGAACCAATACCAATTTTAACTATATCAGCGCCGGCTTTTGACACCGCCCTCACTCCTTCTGGAGTTACAACATTGCCGGCCATAATTAACGAATGCGGAAAATCTTTTCTAATTAACCGTACTACTTTTAAAAAATTAGGTATATATCCGTTTGCAACATCTATACATATATTTTTAAGAGTGCCATAATTTTTTGTGTATTCATATAATCTTTTTATATCTTCGTCTCTAATTCCTATAGTGTAGAAAAAATAGTCTTGTATATTATGAATTTCATTATATATATCTTTATTGTCTATAAATTTATGTATAGCAGTAAACATTCCATGCTCGGCCATTTTTTTAGCCATAGATATGGTACCAACCGTATCCATATTAGAAGCAATTATTGGTATCTTGTCTGTATTTTTTATTGTTAAAGACACTTCTGATCTAGAATTTATTCTTCCCAATTTTGGAACTATTAATACATCATCAAAATCTAATACATTTTTATTAATTATTTTTTTCATAACTATTTAAAAACCTAACCGCATTTTTAAAACCACAGTTATATATTTTCTGAATAAAATCTATTTGATCACCATGAATATTACATCCAAAACAATGAAAATGGTCACTATATATAGCAAGAGAAGGGTTTAGTTCTTCATGCCAAATACATCTAATTTTTACGTGATCACTTGCTTGTTCATATGGAATCTCAAGTTTATAAATAATATCTCGCAAATCCACTTCTTTAGCTTTTTGTATTTGTAGATTTGTCATATTTCTTTTTCTACTATCACTTTTACGTCTGTCATATAAGAATTGCGAATATAATCCGCAAAAATATTTGCTATTGCTTTTAATTCTTGTTCTGTCAAATCTATATCTTGCCATTTACTAATATGAACACCAGAATACTTACAATCACAATAGTTTTTACCATTATAAAAACCATTTGATTTATGACAATGAGTATTTATTTTAATTCCAAATATTTCACAAGAACCGCAAGCACAACTACCATCACTTCCCAGTAATTGCATTATTCCATATTTCTCTACTATTTCTTTAATTTTTTCAAAGATATTTTTCATTTTAAAAATCTACTTCACTTACTGTTTCTTTTGCCACAGGATCACTAACCGTTTCTCCATAATGTCTAACCTCTCGCATATTATCGTCTCTAAAAACCCCACTTGGTCCATCAAACAATACTGGTATTCGTAATTTACTCTTACTCATGCGGGCTTTATCTATACTTATTTCTAATCCCGCTTTTGTATCAACCAACAAAAGTATAATATCAGAATCTCCGGCTATTGATTGACTTCCTTTTAAATCTTCTCCCGTTATATAATCATCTGTATTTTGTGCTTTTCTTACATGTGAAACCATATATATAATAATGTCATATGTTCTAGCAATCATTTTAAAGGCGCGTACCATTTCTGATATTTCTCTTGGGTCATCTCTTGTCGGTAAAAATCCGATATGGTCAAATCCAAAAAACTCTATTCCATATAATTTTTTTGCTTGCTCAATAATCTTTTCTACTTTTGGAACCGTATATGTATCCATTGATACATCAATATAAAATGGATAATCTATTAGTTCAGATTTTATCTTTTCCCAATCTTCTTGACTAAATTCTTCAAATGGTTTTTTATATTTAATCTCCAATATTCTTTGTATTGTAAACACTAAATCATTTTCTAAACTTACCAATAATACCGGTCTACCATTATCCGAATGATTAACTAAAAGATTTAAAAGGCAATTACTTTTTCCGACACCTGTTTTCCCCGAAATACAAACTAATGATTTTGACGGAATACCGCCATTTAAATGCGCAGTTAGTTTTTCAGAAAATACCGGGGTTCTGTTTAACTTATTATTTTTTAATTTGTCAAGAACTTCATCTATTCTAAATATATCTTTTATTCTAAATCTTTGTGCTTCATCTAAAAGTTTCTGATAATCTTCTTTTGTGCCACCCTTTACTAAAAATTCATTAGCATCCTTAACATCTTTAAAACACACATTATAACATCTGTCTATTCCTATTCTTTCTGCCAGTTTTTGCGCCGCTTCTTGACCAGCATCGTCATTGTCAAAGTTTATGAATATTTTTATACCATCGGGAATCTTACTTATCCACGGGGTTGGCCCTTGTGCTCCAGAAGAAATACTGACAACAGATTTAAAACCTAATTGAAAAAGTGAACAACAATCTATCTCACCCTCTGTCACTATTAGATATCCGTCTTCAACCGCGTGTTGGAACCCTGTCTCATGAAATACCCATGTCTCTGATCCTGGATGTCGCCTAAATACTTTATCTACTATTGAACGATATTTATAGTCTATAACCTCGCCATCTTTAAATATTGGAATAGCTATTTCGTTTGTTTCTGTAAACCCGATATGAAAATATTGTAAAGTACTCGGCTCTAATCCTCTTGTTTTGACAAGATAACGAAGTCCGTCTTTATTATCTCCATATAAATAATCCTCATATTTCTGGTAAGGGATAGACGGACGTGAATAAAGTGAAAATATTGATTGTATACTTTTTATATCTTCCATTTAATAATCTCCTTCGCGCAATCCGCAGACACGGCATACTTTATATTTAACTATTTTAAAATCATGTTCATGTGGGCCAATTTCTTTTTCGCGCCGTAACTGTTTTAGATCTTCTATAGATAAATCACTGGCCGCATCTTTAACCCACTTCTTAACTTCGGATAATGGTTTTAATAAAATATATTTACCTTCTTTTTTAGAAAACAGATATGGTTTTAAGACAGAAAGTTTCGGATAACTTATTTTTGAAAGTTCATCAACAGAAAATCCTGCAACCAAAACAAAAGTATTATATAGTCCCAAAAGTTGCATAACAGATTTATAATTCATTCCGATGGATTCAATGTATCTAGAAAAATTTGGATAGGCCTTTTCGTCTAACTTCAAATAAAGTTTATTCTCTTCTATTTCTTTTATCCTTTGCGCCAAGGTCATTCCCACTTTAATACGAGTAGCAGAATAAATACTTGACAAATTTCTTATTTCTCTGTCTATTTTTGAAACTTCACTTATAGAGTACTTTTTGTCATTTTTTTGCATATTTTTTTTTACGCCAAGTCAACAATTTTTTAATACTTCAAAAATCCTTGATTTTATTGGTTTTTTTAATTTTTTGGTTAAAAAGACGATAAATGATACTTATAACCAAATTTATGCTTCAAAAAATGGCGTATTTCCTTGCTTTTTAAACTGTTAACTTGGCATAGGGGATGTCTCTTGTTTAAAGTGACCACTATTTACAATTATACCGTCTTGATGTAGGGTTACCGAAAATTGTTTTTTATTAGTATCCCACCAATATTTTATACAAAATCCCTTTTCTTTAGGTCCAAAATATTTTCTTATCCATTTATATATTGCATGTCGGCCTGCTCCTTGTTCTTTAGCAATTTGAGAAACTGATTTAGTTTTCATTTCTTTTTCTAACCAGTCTTTATCCCAAAATAATTTTTTTGGTTTTTTATTATCTCCCTTTTTAAAATAATATTTTTCTAAATGTTTAATTTGTTTCATCGTTTTCTTCTTTTTTCTTTCTAATTAAAGTTAATGCACCCCCAATATTCGATACCATTATTGCGGTGCTAACACTATTCTCTACTTCAGCTTTTACAACATTGGCCGGGTCAACAATACCGGCTTTTACCAAGTCACAAAATTCTTCGGTTTCTACATTATATCCAAGTCCAGTTTCAAATACTTTTTCTTTAGATATATTTACATCCGCATTTTCCATTATCTGTTCAAATGGAGTTTGTATTGCCTTCTTTAAAATCTTTTCTCCTTCTATTTTCTCATCAAGTTCTAATGAAGCAAGTAATAGCGCCACTCCGCCACCAGCAACAATTCCACCTTTCATTGCAGACTTTACAGCCGCAACAGCATCTGTGATCTTCGCTTTTTTATCCTTTATTTCTAATGGCGTAGTCCCGCCAACTTTTATATTGCCAACTCCACAACGAAGTTTAGATATTCTTTCCAATAATTTCTTCTTTTCATATTCACTTGACTCTCTTTCTACTCTTCCTTCTAATACTTTTATTCTTTCTTCTAATTTTTTATTATCTTCTTGTAATCCGATGATGATTGTTTTATCTTTGGACACAACAACTTTTTGTGCTTTGCCCAAATGTTCTGGTTTTATTTCTTCAAACTTTGGACCTCCACTTCCACCAATCAATGTAGCACCGGTTACAGCACAAATATCTTGTAATGTTTCTGCTTGTGTTCCAAGTTGGGGCGCTTTTACCGCGCAAACTCTAATAACTTGTCGCATTTTATTGACAACAAGTGAATTAAGCGGTATTCCAGAAACATCATCTGCAATTATAAGCAAATCATTGACACCTTCTTTTTCAAAAAGTTCAGCCAGTTTTTGCATATGTTTATAGTCTTGCAGTTTGTTTTGAGTAACCAGTACCGAAGTATATGGATCACCAACTAATACAGCTTCTTCTTTCTCGTTAGTGGCAAAATGAGGTGCTAACCACCCTTGATCAAACGAATATCCACTAACAACTTCGCTTTCTGTTTTAATAGATGTTCCTTCCGATATACTTACTGCACCATCTTTTCCAAGTTTGTCAAACATATCAGCTAGTATATCACCAATTTCTTTATCGTTTGAAGATACAGCGCCAACTTGTGCCAACTGTTCTTTTGTGGTAATTTCTATTTTGTTTTTATCAATATAATCTAAAACCTTTTTTAATCCAGTTTTTAATTCTTTACGCAATCTCAAATTATTTCCAGAAGTCTTTTTGAATAAAAGTTCTTCTTGCGAATCTTCTTGAAGAAGAGAATTTACCAATGAACAAAGAATCAAAGAAGTTGAAGTTGTACCATCTCCTTCTTCGTCTTGTTTTGTGGCACATTCTTTTACAACATCAATACCCGCCTGTATTTGTGGATCTTTTACTTTTAATGCTTCTAAAATAACCTTTCCATCATCTATGGCAGAAATGCCGCGATATTCTTCCTGGACTATTATTCTGCGTGAAGAACAACCGAGTGTTGGTTTCACCATTTCTGCGGCCAAATTTATACCTTCTTTTATTTTATTTCTACTTGTTTTTTGATCTAATGTTTGTATAAAGTTTTCGTAACTCATATATTTATTTCTTTTTACTTTTTATATCTGGCTTTATGGTTTTGTCGCCGTAAGTTTGTACAGTATTTGTGTCCATATTTATAATACAACCCAATCAGTGCCTGTTAGATCAGCATCAGATATTAGCCAATCGTATAGTTTGCCATCTGGTTTGTGTAATTGTAAACGAGAATCATTTAAAATTCCGTAATATTCTTTATCTTTCCATTCTAATTTGGTTATTTTCTTACCCGCCGCAACTTCTTTTAATGCTTCATAAAAATTCATTTTTTTTACCGTTGGTTCTAATGGCAGCGGACTTTGTGATACTTGTGTTTGTACCATATTACAAATCTAATGATTGCTGTTTATTTTTTTTATTGGGTTTTGTCTCTTCGACCTGTTTAACTTCAGACATTTGACTTCTTCTTTGTATTTCTTGATTGATAATTTCAAGATTTTTTTGATTGACCATAATTGCATTTTGACAGTCAAATCCCAATGATTTAAGTTGTTCTATTGACATTTCTTGTATATTCATGTTTATTTTAAAAGTTTATTATCATTTAATACCTGAAAAAGTGCCGTTTCTAAAGTAGATATTTTTTCGTGTGAAAGGCCGAGTTGATAATGATAATTTATTGCTTCTAGTATTTCGTGGATAAAACTACTTTCTTGTTCTTCTTTATGTTGTTCATTATCTATAAATATTTTCTGATACCTAAAAACACATGATGCAGGATTGTCTGAACCAGTTTCTTCAGCTCTGTTTTTAGCAAACCTTACATCATACTTATATCCGGCTATTTTTATCTTTTTTGGTATTTTCATTTTATTTCTTTTTATTAACTTTATTTTTCTTGATAGTTCCTTTTTCTAGGCCCTCAAGTAGACCTAGCGCTTTTACCGCATTTGCATGACTAGAACAAGTTTGTTTTTTCTTCCAAGTCCCAGAAGATTTTGTATATATAGTATTACCTATTAATTTGTAAGGAATAGTTCTAAGCTCTTAAATATCGGTAAACCGTTGTTTGCCCATAACCCAAAAGATGAATTATGTTTTTTACGGACATACCTTCTATAAAGAGTTGTTTAACTTTATTTTGTCTGTTCAACCTTCCCCGTCTCTTAACTTCAATAGATTTTTGAATCATTGCCGGTGTTGGCCATTGATGATATCTAAAATGTTCTTTATGAGAGACTAGTTGTAAATTTTCTATTTCATTATTTTGTTTATTTCCATCTTTATGATGAATCTCATAACCAATAGGAATCTTTCCATAAGTTTCTTCCCAAATAACCCGATGAACTAATCTTTTACGATTTTTAGCCGTGTTGTAATAACAATAACCGTTGCGTGGATTAATATAGATTCCTGTTTTAAATTCCGGCATATTTATTTTCCCTTTCTTTTACTTCTTTTTTTTCGACCTCGCATCTCTTAATTTTTTGATGCGACTTTTAGACCTCTGTTTCTTCAGAAGCCACTTTTTGCGGGGAGAAAGTTTGTGTTTTTTCATATACTAAGTATAGCACAAAAATAAAAACAATACAATAGGGAGTTGTCCACAGTTTAGAAAAGGGGGCGTGTTTTTTATCCGCCCCCAATTCTTATTCGGCTAAAACCTTTATTTGTTTTGCCTTAACTTGTTCCTTCTTCGGAAACCTTATTGTTAAAACTCCATTTTTATACTTCGCTTCAGCTTCATTTTCTTTAACTTCCGCGGGAAGTACAATGGTTCTAACAAAACTACCGCAGTTCATCTCCCGACGATAGTATTGTTTTCCTTCTTCAGATTTCTCCTTGACAGAACTTCCTTCTATTTTTAGAACCCCATCTGTAACCGAAACATTAATATCTTCAACCTTCAGATTGGGTGCATACACTTCGACTATGCAGTCATTATCTGTCTGATAAGCATTTACTGGAACTCGACGTGATGCGGGATAGAAGTTGAATCCCGTAAAGAAATCTTCAAACAATCTTTCGGTTTCTTTAAAAGGATCAAAACTTACTAAATCTTTTAACATATTCTCACCTCCTTTCACTTTAATTATAGCATATTTTTAGACAAAAAACAAGTGGTAGTTATCAACAGACAGGGGTTTATTCTCCTAAAAGTTGTTTAATCCGAGATTGGTTCCACCCGACACAAATTTGTCCATTTATCAGAATAACCGGTACAGAATACCCTCCGGACAATCTAATCATTTCTTCGGCTTTCGTTTTGTCTTTAGATATGTCTATTTCTTGAAAAGAAAGATTCCTGGACTTAAAATATTCTTTGGCTTTCTGACAATATCCACAAAATGGTGTAGAATAAATAATTATTGACATATCATTATTATAACAATGTTTTTAAATATTTTCAACTATAAATAAATAGTCTAATTTAAACATAAAAATGTTTATTTGTCAAGTTTCGCCTCTGATATAAATAGATGCTTTAGACAAAAGAATATATCAACCCCGGACAAATGCACTTATCATAGGCAGAAGATTTATCTAGAAACGTAATTCTACCAGAAGATGTTTATTCTACCTAACATGTTTATTCTACCTATGGACAAATCCAGTGATGCACTGATCTTGTCCAACTGGACGTTAACAGGTTGTCCAACTGGTTCTTACCTTTTCAGGGTTATCTTCCACTTTTTAAACCCCCTTCCATATTTATTAGCAACCTTTTCTATTTTTATCAGTTTCATATTATCAAGAATTTTTATGTATTTTGAAACAGTAGGCCTGGATAACCCAGTTTTTTTAACAACAAGTCCCCTAAAGTTCTTTATTTCTTCTTCATGCCCATAAAAATCGCTTATTATCCACGTTATTACAAGATAAATACTTAGGGCGTGTGCTCTGGCAGTACCAGATAAGTTTTTTTCTATACTACGAAGTGCTTCTTTTATTTGAAAGGCAAAAGGTGGTTTTCTTTTATCTTGGGCTATTACGGATTCATCTTGTGGGTTATCTATATCTTTTTGTTTATTGGTAAATAACTTAACTGCTCCGACTCTAAACTTGTGATATTCGCATATATTTCTTCCGCTTTTGTCTATACCAACGGCGGGTTCATCACACCATTTCGTGCCATTATGTATTACAAATTTTCTTCCTTCTATTGCTGGTAGTTCACATGTTTTCATATTTATAAACAAAAAACCAGATTTTGTGAAGGTTTACCGCAAGTGGTTGTAAGTGAGACTTTTGACGGTGCCACTTACGGCAACCCTTCATATAACCTGGCTTTATAATATTTACTCACTTACAATTATACCGTCAGGTTCTGATATTTTGTAAATTATACTAATATCGACCTATATCTTATATTAACATAAATAATATGTTTTTTCAAGTTTCAATGTAAGTATAGCATAAAAACAGATCTATTTCAATAGCCACTTGCCCACAGCTTTATTTTAGCGAATTCATCTGTGGACAACTAGCTATTGCTTTTTGTCTTAAAATATGCTAAAATGATTATATATTGAAAAACATTCTAAAATATGCTATTATTAAATATAATATCTAAACATGGTCGATAAATAAAAAGCTAATAATATGCTTATTTTATTAGTGTTTAGGTTTAATAGAAAGTAAATATATGAACAAAAATACAAAGAAAAAAATATGGTATTGGGTGGTCGGTTTAGCGGTTGCAGCTGCTATTACTTTGGGTTTCAAAGTGTTTGCCGCACCCAGTGATTATGGACTTAAAGAAGGAGACGTAATACGAGCATCTAATGATATAGATGTTTTTATTGTCAACGACTTTATGTATAAACGGTTATTTACTAATCCGCAAATCTTTAATGTTTATGGACATTTGGGATTTGACAAAGTAAAAGTAGTGACTCCTGCTACTAGAGATTCATTCGTAACTTCTGGTTTATTCAGAAACTGCGAATCTAATTCTCCAAAAGTATATGGGTTAGAAGTAGTTGGTGAAGACGGTGCAGTTTTACACTGGGTAAATACATCCGGTGCACAAGCCGTGGCGGATGATCCAAACTTCTTCAAGAAAGTATTCTGTATAAATAATGCTGAGCAAGCATTATATACTATTGGTGCAGATTATACTTCTGTAAGCCAGGTACCAGCCTATTCAAGAGGCGGTGAAGTTGTTTCTGTAAATAATGCTGTTATAAACAGGGTTATTCCATCTGAAACAATTATTAACAATGCCAAGAGATTTACAATGTTGGACGTTAGGTTTAACGGCAACGGTATTGTTAATAGTTTAACGGTAAAAAAACTTGGTTTTGGAAGTAAAGATGATTATGAAGGCATATATCTTTACAAGGATGATGTTAGATTAACTGATTTAAAAACATTTAATAGCAATAATGTTATAGTGTTTAATAATCTAAATCTTCAAGCACCATTTGTTCTTTCTGTAGTTGCAGATTTTAGTGGTACACCACAAAATATTGCTAAAGTAGAACTAAGTGGTGATTATAATGGTTTACCGTTACAAAGTAATAATTTTACTTTTGCCGGAGTACAATCTGGTAAGGTAGAGTTTACACTTGGGCCAGATGTGGACGCAGTAGTGACTGGAAATAACGCTCTTTTGGGTAAGTTTTCTGCATCAGCTTCTGTCCAAGAAGATGTAACCATTAAACAAATTGAATTGGGTATTAGTGGTTCTGCTAAGGTTACAAATCTAAAACTATTTGTGGACGATTCTTATATTACCGGCACAATTGTTGGAGATAAGGTTGTGTTTAATACGAATGTAGTTGTGAAAAGGGAAAAAAGTAAAACATTTAAGATTTATGGAACGATATCTGGTGATGCTGGTGATAATGTTAAATTTACCATTAAAGAACCATATGATGTTTATGCAATCGGAAATATATATGGTTTTGGTGTAGAAACAAAGGTGTCGGGAAGTACAGGAACCACGGTTGCCATATCTGGAGAACTTACCGTAAAAAAAATTACTACTGAAAAACAGGCGGTTATATTTGGTGAAACAAATAGAAATATATTGGGATTCAAATTTACCAGTAAGAACGAACCATTTCTTATCACCGATTTAAAGTTTGGGGTGGAATCTTCTTTAGTAGATAAGGTTTCACTTTATGCTGATGGTGTTTTGGTTGATTCTGCTGATGTAGATATAGATAACGTATCATTTAGTGATATTTCTGTCAAGGTTGATGGAACTAAAGAGTTTGTTTTGAAGGCTAATTTTAAATCACAAGAAGATGCTAATGTTGCCAGTGGAAGTTTTGAACCAGTGTTGATAAGTTACAGAGATACTGCTATAAACTCCGATAAAGATTCTGACGAAATTACTGTAAACTTAACGGGTAAAAGTGTATTTGTTTATCCGTCAGTTGTTAGTGTTAATTCTACATTAAATAGCGGATCGTTTTCTTTAAATGCAAATAAAAAAGTTTTTGCGTTTAAGGTTACTGCTGTTGGTGGCGATGTAAAGATTGCTTCTGGTTCGCCATTTGTTGTGTTGGAAGTTAATAGTAATGGTGGTCTATTTACTCCGTCATTTATTTTGAAGCAGGGAGCGACTACGGTGGCTTCTGGAAGTCTTAATTTAAATGGATCAACTATAATTACTCTTGACACAAATGATGAAAGTGTGGTTGAATTAAGTGAGGGAGATTCTGCTGAATTTACTTTATACGTAAATACGACGGGATTTTCTGGAGATGACAAATACTTAAGCGTTGCCATTGATGATATTTATGGTGCTATAAGTTGGTTTGGTAAAGATGATAATGGTGAATATTTTGTTAATTCGTTTAAGTCTGAACCAGGCACGATTAATGGTTTACCAATCGATCCGATAGAATTTAACTAATAACTAATAACACAATCTCCGTCTGAAAAATGACAGAATTTGTGTCATAAAATATAAGTAAAAAAACAAGAAGAATAAGAAAAAATCTAAGAATAAAAAGAGAAGATAGATTATTTTTAGAAAATCATTCTCCCGATAAAAATCGGGGGTTTGATTTTTTAAAAATATGGGTATGACCATTTTGCTTATTTCAAGCTGAATCAAAAAGGGGGTTGAAGATAAAAGACAAAAATGTTATAATAAAGATAATGTCAGAATATTATGAACAAAAATTAGAAGACTTGCCCGAAGAAGAATTGAAGGCAAGAGGGTGGAAACACTGTAATAGTTGTGGCAAATTAAGGCCTCCAGAATTGTTTTATAAAGCGAAACGTGTGAATCAAAAGGCTTATGTTTGTAAAATCTGTCATAGATTAGCTGTTAGATCATATAGAAAGGTCCCGGAATCATATGCTTGGTTTTATAGGCGAGTTGAGAAGATGCGAAATCATGTAAAACAAAGAGGTTTAGAATTTAATTTAACGGTGGCTGATTATAAAGAGTTGAAAAATGCTGACACTTGTTATTATTGTGGGTGTCCAACAGATGTTATTACATTAGATCGTAAAGATAATAATGTTGGATATATTAAAGAGAATATGGTTCCCGCTTGTTATCTTTGTAATAAAATTAAGGGTAATATTTTTAATGAAGAAGAAATGAAGATAATCGGACGGGCGGTTAGAATGTATAATAAAAGAGTAAATAGAGACGCAAGTTCACAGTCTAGTTATGGAAAAGATGAAGAACTTATAAATAAAATAGTAAACGATCCTGTTGTGTCTTAATACACGCACATAAATTGGCAAAATACTTCAAAAAATTACTTCGGAGCACAACAAAACACTCATTTTTAATGAGTGTTTATATTTCTGAGATGCATGTGTTCGCATTACACATGCACATGTTAAACTAATAACCGAATCAATCGTGCTGACAAGCCCCTCTTCTCATGCAACAGTACTTCTCCGTTGCCCTGCCATTACCGTATAGGAGCGAATGACCTGCGTAAAGCATTCGGCTATTTTGTTTTTTATTTGTGATGGCGGTATGCGATCCTATCGCTGGTCGTTTTTCTTCGGGGGCGAATATTCCCCTCCCACCGCCGTTTATTTATATTCTTCCATAAATTCTTTATAATACTTTTTCCAGTCTTCGTCCGAAAGATAAAATGGATCACCCATTCGTGCGTTCTGGTTCCCTGAAATAATACCTCTTTTTTGCAACCATTCTAAAAAATTAAACACGGTTTGACCTATTCTCCATTCATCAGGACATTTTATTTCTACTGTTTTTTTATTTTTCATAATATTATTTTAACCTTACACTTTTTTATAAAATGTCTCGCTGGGCAATCTTTAATAAGTTTATCTACTTCTTTGGCCTCTTTCTTTGAAGGATAAACTCCGCAAATAAGAAACTTATTTTTACCAACTCCACATTTACATAAAAGAGCCCAATAATATTTATCTCCTGTTATAGTTTTTGTTTTCATATTTTTTGTTTCTAAATATTATTTGGATCTGGTTCTTCTTGTCTGATTTGTGGTTCTATACCACTTTGCCATCCAAAAGGAGTGCTAACCCAACTTAATTCAGTGGCCGTGATTCTTTCTTCTGTGTTTCTTGTTTCATTATTTTTATCTAATTTATTAATACTAATTTCTTGCCATAGTTCTGATAATAAGTTTTTAAGTTTTTGTGTGGTAGTATAAACTCCTTCATTAAATCCAATAGTAAACTGTATATGTTCTCCTTCTTCTGTTCTTCTAAGTTTTGTTTTTGTATTGTCTAAATAGCGGAATACTTTTATCAATAATTCATCAAGTTCATGTTGAACTTGCTTCTTAATATTATTTTTTTCTTGTTCTATTATTTTATTGAGATTTTTATTATTGTTTATTATATCTTGCGGTTGTGAACATTCTTGTAGTATAAAATTTACAATATTGTCTATTCCAGATTCAATAGAGATATTTCCATCAATTATGTCGTTTATTACATATTTTGTTTTTCTGTATAGTTCTTTTGTATTCATTTTTCTAATTTAGATGTAATTGCTTTTAAATAATTATTATAAAGTTTTGGATTTTCAAACCGACTACATATTCTATATACTAAATCACCTGCATTATCTTCAAACTCGTCTGTGGATGCACCAAAAACTCTTGCACCATTATCCCAATATACGACTCTAATTTTGTAAGTAGATGGTAAAAAATTACAAACAACCAAATCTCCTAAATATATTTCTTCTTTGTTTTTAGAATAAATATTAGTAGATGGTAGTAAATAGCCATCATTAATACTTTTCAATGTATTTGTATCTTTTTTTCTATTTTCAAAAACCGATACAAAAACTGGTCTTTGTGCGTAATTATACGTAATTTCTTTAACTTCATACATTTTTGCATCTTTTATATCCCAAAATCTATAAGAAATATATGGAAAAAAATCTTGCGAATCTATAATATTGTCTTTTGTAAATTTGAAATCCATATTTTGATTAAAAAACCATTTTTATTTTAAGTAATTTCCGTGTTTTTTCCGCTCATAGTTATTTTTTAATAGATTTTATAAAAAGTTCAAACCATTTATTTTGATCATGTTTATAAAAATTTATTGCCCTATTTAAATCTCTAATTGAAAACGATGGACTATCAACAAATCTTTTTACTTTATTCCATACTTTATAAGTTGCTTGCTTTTCTAATCCATATGTTGGTAATACAAATTCTTCAATATAAGACATTAGTTCTATCGGGTTAAATTTATAATAAAAAACTATTCCCCTATCCAAAAGTGGCTCTATTCCAGAAGAAGAAGGTATTTGATTTACAATCATTATTATTTTTCCATTAAATTCAAATGATTGTTCTTCATTATTTCTTGTTGATTCATATCTTACTATTCTTTGGTTATTAAAATTAACTAATGCACTTTTTAATATTGAAACAGATATTTTGCTATTTAGAAGAGCATCTAAATCATCTATTATTATAAGTCGTGGTGGTTCTAATATTCTTGTTTTCCCCAATGTTTCAAATAACTTTTTGGGTGTTATATAACCACTTATTACTTTAAAATGGACATTTTCTTCAAGTCCCATTTCTTTTAATATTCTTGCTGTATTAAAACTTTTACCCAAACCAGGTTGTCCTTTTATTGTTAAAAAGTTTATATCATTAGATTTTACTAATATGTAAATAAATTGTTTTAATGTTTCTTCTGTATTCATATATCATATTAAAATATAAAAATTAATGTTATCTTATTAAAGGACGAAACGGAATCGAACCGTTTCTGAAGCACCAGCGTCCTTGAAGACTGGTTTAGTCTTCTTCGTCTTCGGCCTTTGACAATTTTGCATATTCTCCAAGTTTTGCCGCAATTTCTTCTGCATGTTCGGCAATATACTCTTCTCCCATCAATCTACGAGCCAATGTGCGGCCGATTTTTGTGGGCACTCCGTTTTCATCAACTATTCCCTCTTTAAACAGAAGTCTTCTGGTTTTGCCACCTGCTAGTAATTTAAACTTCTGGACGATTGTATCTACTACTCCCATCCTATTGTTAGATATTGATATTTATACATTGTTGCCGGCGGCCTCAATGTTTTATATCAATATAAATATTAGCTAATATTTATAATATTCCGATATACCGACCACTATCGGTTCTTACTTATGATCACCGGCAAGAAGTTGCATCTTGCAATTAGGCTTTTCCCCACGGTGATTACTATCATAATAATACAATGAGAAAAATGTCCTCTTTAATTCAACAACTGTCCTGACTACACACTACAAATTATTCTTATTATAGTAGTTGCCATTTGGCAACAAGACTGTTATTCTGTTACCGCACTGGTTATAGCCAGATTGGGGAGTCGTTACCGACACAACTTCCATAATACAAGACGAATAACCAATGTCCAGTCTTAGACCTTTGTTTCGTTGCAGAGATGTATTTCTTTGTATTATTACTGCTTTACGATATATGTTATATACCGCCAAAATATCACTCTTTATCAGGTAAGTGATTATTTTGGAATAGGGACATCTTTATTTTTCTGTTTTTTATTTCTTCTTTTAAAGAGTCCCTTACCTTTATCAGGTTGCCAGCCTGATCTATTTCCGGGCTGTTTGCAGAAACGATAGAATCTTTGGGATTCGTATTTCCACAAATCTTACGGACTAAATTTTGAAAGAACTTATAAGAAAGAACTAACTCTTTATCTGTCAATTTTTTAATTATAACTTTATTTCCTTTAATATTTGTGTATGATTCTAACATTATAGTATTATTTTAACTGTTTATTGTAATCTTGGTTCATTGGATGTAAAAACTGAATTATCAATACCAATCTCTTGTGGTGACTGATATGGTATTGTGTAATAATCTGATAGTTTTTTAATTTTTGGCATTTCTGCTTCTAAAACCTTTTTTTCTTCAACTTTTTTGAATCTCATCATATATGCGATTATTGTTTCTGGTCTTAAATTATTTTCTAAAAACATTGTAATAGCGTCATCTGGCCTAAATTCTCCATCGCAGTTTATACATTTAAAACTTACATGTTTGGTATTTCTATATTCATATGGTTGAAACACGGGATTATTTACTCTTGTTGGTATACCGATGGCAGATATAAATATTTCTGATTGTTGATAACCAGTTATTGTTTTATGTATTCCGCATTTTCTTACATCGGTTCCGCATCTTGGGCATCTAAATATAGTATCCATTTCATCTTCTATTGTTCTAATCGCATCATCCTCAAGATTTTTTATATCATTTTCGGACATATTAATCTTTAGTCTTTTAATCACTGCCTTTGGAGAATGAAATAATCCGTCTTCTGCTCCCCACTTAAACCTTAAAATATCTATTTGTCTTTTATCAAATTTTTCGAGTAAAAATGGGATTTTTGTTATTAATTGTTTTGCCGTTTCCGCATTCATATTATTTTAACAATAAATGATTTTTATGTTATTCTTTAATAAAATCATTAATTGTTGACAGATTAAAAACTGCTCTATCATAATGTATTTTTGGCCAAATTTCGTCTGATATATCTTTATTATTGATTATTGCAGATTCCATTTGTAATTGTAATTCTCTTTTAATTTTTCTTGCGGCTACTAACAGAAGAGCCATTTCATTACGTCCAATATTTTTGAGCAATGTTTCGTTTATATATTGGTGTCCATACAATAGTTTAATTACTTCTGTAAATTTTGTTATGTCTGTATCAATTTTCTTTGGTTGTTTTTTGTTTTGTGGAAGTTGTAATAACTTAACTCTTTCTCCAAACATAATATCTTGACATGTTATAGTTTTTTTCTTATAATCATATCTAAATAATTTGTTTTCTTCTATATCTTCTGTTTTGGGACACTCAGATCTTAATACCATCATTCCTTTTATATTTGTAAATTTTAACGGATTTCCCCATCTGCCATAATACAACGCTTCTGCATGGTCTGTTTTGTCTGTTTGTAGCATAATAAACGCCAAAGATCCTTTTGCTGCAAACTCTTCTGGCTTTTTTATTCCTTCTATAATCAATATTAATTCATGCATCAATGATTCGCTGTCATTAAACCTATAATCTTCTACTGTATTATATTTTATTCCAAGTTTTTCATGATCTATTTTTAACTGTAAATCGTTTCCTATTATACCGTTATGTATAAAATAATAATTATGTTTATATGCTGGATTTATTGATACAATAGGGTGATTTGTCTTAACTGTATTGTTTGTGCTTGTCGGAAATCTGTTGTGAAACAATATTTCTGGAGCATTTGATTCTTTTAATGCTTTTACGGCATCATTTTCTTTTGTGAATCTACTAACAGTTATCTTGTCTTTTTTAACCTCTACCATTCCCCACCCATTCTGGCCTCTATTTTTTTGGTATTGATAGACAATTTCTGCATATTTACCAACAGGTTGTCCATTATTTGATTTTAGGTAAAGTATTCCACACAAAGTATATTTCCTTTCTGTTTATTCAATATCTTCTATATTAGAATTTGAAAACTTTTTTAATCTACGTATTATATAACGTCTTAATACATTGTCCATTCCTAAATGTCTTACTAGAAGTCTTAATTTTATTAATGGTTTGTCTGTTGCAAGAAGTGCATCAATAACATTTTTGTTATATTTATTTACTGCCCAGTCTATTAATAATAAATGTAAGTTTATCCAGTTTATAAGTTTTGTTGCATTTAGTGTTCCGTGATGATACCGTATTTCTATGTGTCCATAAGCAAACAATGAATGTAAATTACAACCATGATAACGACTACTATCATATTTGTTTCCTTTATATCTACTTACTTCGCTGTTACTTCTTGCCTTAAACCATTCTTTTTCTAATTCGTCAAGTGTCATCCTTTTACGGGCAAGCGTCATCATCTTTGGTGCATCTATCCAATTACTTAATGGAAGAGCATATTTATTATTTTTTCTGGATTCCGGTAACATTGCATAAATAAGCGGTTCAACCGCATAATATAATGATATAATATTGAATATTTTTACAGGATCGTCACGGAAATCTTCACTGTCAATATGTATATGAACTCCACAGCTTTTATTTACTTTGTAACCGGCTAACCGCAATGTTTTTGTTACATGAAATATAATATCTTCTAGTTTACTGGCACTTGCTGGTGGTGTTTGTATTTCTAATGGCCACATTCCTCTTACGGATCCATCGTGTCCAACACCAATTCTTCTATCTAATTCATTGTCTTTTAATTTATTAGGGTTTCCATTTACACATTCTAATTCTATTCCGACATGTCGTTTGTTTTTTATAAATTTGGCTTTTTCAATACTTCCTGTTTGTTTTTGACTACTATAACGATGATACAAAAATGTTGGTTCTCCAATGGAACAATTGTGACCGTTTATATGAACTTTACAGTAATATTTATTACATAATTCACATAAAAGTTTTTGATCTTTTTTAAAGAAAATTGGACAATTATTAAAACTACATTTTTGTAATTGTAATAATCTTATACAATCTGGACATAATACTATTTTTGTTTGTTTTTCACCTTCTTCTATTACTGCATTTATAAAGTTATTTTTATTTTTTTCTTTCTGATGACATCGACCACATTCTTGTATTTTATTATTATAACATTCTTTACAGTAAACATGGTTTTCATAAATAAACTGTTCTTCTCCGAGTTTTTCTAAACAATCAAAACATTTATCAAAAGTTACCATTTTTTTAATATTTGATCTTTTTTGTGTTTTGTTATTAATTGATTGCGTTCTATTTACTAACTGCCTTGCCGTTTCCCACCATGATAGTATCTCCGATGCGGTTATGTTGTTTTCGGTTATGTTATTTGGCATTTAATATTGTTTGAATAGTTTCTATTAATTCTAAATGTTTTGTTTCATCTGTAATATTTTCTGGTATTTCATTATTGTTTATAAATAATTGTCTTGTTACCGGATTATAACTAGAGGTTTCGTTTATTTTATACGGTTTATCTTCTAATTTAAATCTATTCATTACAAAAATAGTCTCTTTTTTATCTTCTGTATTTTTATATTCATCTACGGTAGGATTTCTTTTTCTGAATTTACCTCCTGCGGTTAAATAAAAATCCGATATATCTATACCAGTTCCACAATTTATATTTTCACATATAAAATAATTACCCCTTCTAACCATTTTGTATCTACAATCCGGACATTTAGCCATTTCTGGATGACGGAGGAGTCGTTTTATAAATTTTTTGCTAAACATATATTTAACACAAAAGTTTTTTCTTGTTCTCCGACCTTCTTTTTATTTCTTTGTTTATTTCATTTAAAAATTCTTGAGCTTCCCTTTTTTCTTCTTGAAGTCTATCTCCCTCGTTTCTATCATTTGTTTTAAGTAATGACATAGTTGCCACTTCTATTTGTCCTTCTGCGTCTTGTTTATACTCTTGTAACTCTTCATCTGTTAGTTCTTGCAAGAAATCCGATTCCGTCTGAATGTCTGTTTTATGTTCTATTGGTGAAGAATCATCTTTTTCATTAGTTAAATTTATATTATCGTAGTTTTTATTATATGAATAATTTTTTTCATAATAAAGATAGGACGTTCTCTTAAACTCCAGTTTCTTTTTAGAAAATTCTTTTGTTTTATAACAATAAATATTTAGTTCATTAACATCTATATAATTACCATTTCCTTCTGAAGAAATAATCATTTCGGTATCGGTATCTAAAAACTTTAAGTCGCTTGCATAATTTCTTCCATAATATAAATTTAATGGCGTATTATTCTTGTCTGTTTCTAATAAAACAAATGCTACTGAACCTATTGTTTCTAATTTTTCTTGTTTTCCTTCAAGATATAATCCGAGTTCTAATAACAAACATTCGCTATCGTTAAATATTGGAATACCGTATTTGTCTTTTCCGATAAATGTAGAATATTTTAGTCCAAGTTTTGTATGTTTATCATATAACTGTTGATCATTTGATATAGTACCATTATGAACTAAATAATATTTATTTATAAAATTATTGCCTGAATATATTGGATGTGCGGTTTCTGGAGTATTATCCGTACTTGTTGGTCGTCTATGATGAAACAAAATTTCTGATGCTTTATTCTTTGCTAATAAACTTAATATTTGATGTTCATATTTTGCTCTAAAACATTGTAATGTATTTATATTTAAGAATCCATAACCTTCAGTTCCTCTGTTTTTCTGGGCAAAATATAGTTGTTTTATTCTTTTATTAGCATTATGTTTGTTTTTCCGCATGACAAATGCTATTCCGCACATTGGTTTATAAACATCTGTATAAATACAGATGTGGTTATTTAATATACTTATGAGGAGAGATGATATCCGGGCCTATAAATTTTGAATCTTTTTGGTCATAAAAAAGATTCTTTGTCATTTTAAACTCTCTCCTCACAAATATGCTAAAGGGCCGAATTTCTATTCGGCCCTGTTATTTTATTCAAATTTCTCCTCTTCTGTATTAACAACACTATCAACAAAAAAATCTGCATTTTCTATTCCCTTTTCTTCATAATCTTGTTTTGCCAATAATACCGCTTTATCTTCGGCCTCTTCTTCGTTTTCTGCTTCTACTTCACATTCAAATGCTTTCCCAACTAATACTTTTACTTTATATTTCATGTATTATTTTATAATATTACTATTTTTTTGTTTCGACCGACCTATTTTTTGGCCCATTTTTTAATACATATTCTTCAAGAAAGTATTTTATAAATATGCTTTTTGGATAACTTTCTGCATGGTATTGGCAACTTAATATCGGTTTTGTTATTGATCTAAATCCTTCTATTACCGCTTTTGTAGATAATATAATTTCTAAATCTGTATCTTTTGTAAAATTTTCAATAAAATCTGCAAGGTTATTTTCTTTTATTCTTCCCATACTTTTTGGCAGAAACACAAAACCTTCATGATGCCATGAATTTACATTCATTTTCATAAAATTTCCGTTTTGTTTATATCCTTTCTTTTTTAGCCATTCCGCATAACTTCCCCATACATAAACAGTGTGGACTGGTTCTTTCCGATCTTTTAGACCAGCAATATTTCCATTATGTAGTTCTCTTACTTTTGTTAGGTCTTGGGCGAAATAGTTTAATCCATACATTAGTCCTAATATTTGGTGTCCTCTACAAATACCCAAGATAGGTTTGTTTCTTTTAGAAAAAGCATTTACTAATGCCACTTCTGTTTTATCTCTTGAATTATTACATCCTGTTGCGGCAATATTATCTTGTCCATAGTTTATTGGATTAATATCTTCACCACCAGATAAAACTAATGCATCTAACTTATCTGCTATTTTTTCTGCTATATTTAATAGTTTATTAGAGGTTTCTTCATTCTCTATTTCTTCTTCAGACAGGTTAAATGTTGGAATTAATACAGGAATTGTATCCGGAGTAGTAAACGCTTCAATATATGGTTTTAATTTATTCTTTTCTCCAGATGTAATGGCTATAATTTTTTTCATATCTTTTATAAAATTGCCAACTCTTTGATATGGAGTTGGCGAGACCTAGCTCATTTGGATGGGTGATCCTTATCCCGAACTACGGGATTAAGAACTGGTTATATTATAGCAACTTTTATTATTTTTTTTAACCTCTTTTCATTATTTAATTTGTCTTAATAATTTGACTTAAAATACTTATAGCATCTTTTAACTTCTGAAGTTGATTAGGAGTTAAAATTTGTCTTATTGTTTCTTGACACTTCTTACAATTCTTCAAATGCTTTTGGGTTTCCCAACACTCCATTTCTTTCATTGCTTCGTCATATTTTTTTTTAATTTCTTCTTTCATAATTGCTTTTATATTTCTTTACTAAAGAATGCTTTAATCTCCGTCTGGGGACAACTCCTGTCTATATCCCAATACTCAAGCACTTTATCAGCTTTTATATTTTCTTGTTTAGATGGCCCACCATCTAAAAAGGGATTACGAAGTGCTCGTTTTTTTATCCAAAGTAGCATACCATAATACCGTTATGCATTCCGTGTATTACAGTATTAACCGCTACTGCCTCATTCAGTTTTTGGAGGCATGTTTTAGGAATAAGTAATTATTTTGTCAGTATACCGACTACTTCTAACCCTTGTTAACTCCCTTTGTTAGTTTCGTCGTGCCTTACCCCGTTCCATATCAGGGTTCTTCAGCCACAGACGGAGGTTAAAACATTCTTTTATTGTAAATGTTCTATATTCCAATATCAGACATCAAATATATCATTTGTAAACTTCGTTCGGTCCATCATGAATTGAATAACACGCAACGAACAGATATGTTTAATGTCTAGTATTGAAGCACAAGCAGTTTTTTATCCGGACAATACCGGAGAAGTAACATTCGCAGTTCTTCTATGTTTTCCTGCTTCTTGTGCTTCTCACCGGTTAAACTAATGTAGATATATTTATTTTACAACAAATATAACGGAACATCAGTTTAACATGGACTAAATAGTAATCAGCCAATAACGGGCGATGCCCTAACATGGAACATGAAAACTATTTATCAATCTAATATTGTAGTGTTTTTCTGTTAATTTATGTTACTATAACTAGCAACATATTTACAACAAACATTAACTACAATATTTATTTGATGTTGCGGCCCACGATTTGAACGTGATCTTGAGGATATGAACCTCACGTGTTACCATTACACCAAGCCGCGATCTTTTATTTCTTCTTCTATTCTTGACAAAAGGGCGATTTGTGTTATTTTATATACTTTTTAATTTACAGCTCAAGTATAACAGATTTTTGTTTTTTTTGCAATAGTAAGTTGTGCACAGGCGTTGAATGTGTCTTTTGCTATTCTCTTTATACATACTGGAGACCCCCTAATTTTTCTGTCAAAACGCACTTATAAAATGTGGGGTGCTACCACAATACCTTAACACAAAAATCTTTGTTTTGTTATCTTTTCACCAATTGTTTTCTTCGTAATTTTTTGGTTTATTTTTTTCATACCAGCGACTTAATGCCTTCTGGTCTATTTCCCAAATCCATGCCCTTATTTCGTTTCCAGAGTTCGGATTTATTTTTGTCCTTGTTTCAATAACATTACCGAGTCTATGTTCTAATAAATATTTTTTGAATCTTTGTCCATATCCATGTTTAACAACTCCCGTAAAAAGAACAAATGCAAAATTTACTCCTGCATTTTCATCTATATTACTATCTATACATATTTCTATGAGTGCATTTTTGGGGCTGGTATTACTTAATCCGTTTATTTCTACAATTCCACAACAATCAAGTCCGTTTATATCCATATTTATTTGTGCATTCGCATCTGCACAAGTTGATGTTTGTCTCTAAAATTGAAAAGTGGGTTTATTTCATCATATCATCATGAACTTTTATCTTTAAAAAGTTCTCCCATCCATAACTATTAGCATCTCCAATATCTAAATTACACCAATGATCCATTGGATCTGTTTTAAACCAGTCTGATAAGTCTTTTGTCAGAAAATGTTTGAACTCTTTTATTGTTGTGCTTGCAAGCGGAATATTATTATCATAATCTTCGGGAATCATATCTAAAAGCGGTTTTTCTATCTTCTTAAAGTTTTTATAAGCCAGTTCAAAATCATTTTCATTTATAGCTTTTGCCACATTTTCTATTTTTACTTCAGACATTAATTTTTTATCTTTATCATTGGCCACAATTAATACTGCTAGTCTTGCCAACCCCATTACAAACGACATTAACGGGTAACTTTTTAACCAAAAATTAGACAGCGTTCTATATTCTATTCCGTGTGGCGGAGTTCTAAATTCTCCTGCTTTACCATATACTTTTCTTCTTTCTTTTGCCAATGGATCTCTGTCAACTAATACACAAGTGTTTCCAACTATTAAATCCAACATTGGCACTGTTCTTTTTGGATCTTCTAATGCCTTGTTTATGGCCGTTTGTATTTTACTGAGTTCTTCGTATACCCCAATCATTTTTTCGGTCCATTTTCCTAGATGTATATGTCCACCTGCACTTCTGTATCTATAAACTCTTGGATCAACTTTGATTATACTTTTCCCGGTATAAATATTATTGCTTGGAGCACATCCAAATACTTTTGAATCCTCACTTAATGTTTTCATTTCTTTTTCTGAAACTTCTACAACTTCTTTAAAGTTTATATATAACAATTCTTTTTTTGCAAGTTGTCTTCTTATTGTCAGAAAACAGTCTTTAATATTTCTTGCTAAAATCTCTCTGCATGTGGCCGCTTGTGGATTAATTTCTAGTTGAACACCATCTCTTATTATTTTGCCTCCTTCTGTTAATATACCTTCTTTTGGTAATAATTTTTCTGATCCAATAACGCCCTTTTTATTTGCTATAAAAAGCTCGGGATCAGCTCCAAGATTTATTTTTTCGTATATTAGTTTATTTGATGGCATATTCTAAAAATCTGAAATTTCGTCTGCCCTTCTGTCAATACAGCAGGTCGCGGCGAATTCTTCAGATAATGGTTCATTAACTTTATACTGATCCTGTAATATCTTTTTTACATCTTTTTCAAATTCTAAAGAATCTAAATAATCTATTAGTTCTCTTATTTTTTCAGGATAAGTAATTTCTATATACTTTTTTATTTTTGGATAGTTCATATGCAATATTTTATTATTTTTACATCAAGTCCTTTCGACCTAAGAACCCGACGACTAATATATGCATGAATAATAGCCATGAGTCTTGATTTAAAAAACGGAGATATATGGTAAAGTTTTCCGTCATTTTTATCTTTATATTTTACCACATATTCGGATCCGTCTTTAATTATATACCATTTGTCCATATTATTATTTGTCCTTTCTATTTTTTCCAATGTTTTGCTCTTTTTACATGAAAACAAACTTGTCCATTATAATGTGTGAACTTAAATCCGGGACAAGAACAAAAAATGGCTCCGTTACGGAACCTTTCAACCTTATATTTTATTTTCGGATTTTGTCTAGACTTAAAATAAACCGTTATCTTGCGATATTTTTTCATTTTAATATTTTTACTAAATCTTTTATTGCATAAATTGTTTTGTCTTCCTGAGCTTTTTTAATCTCTTCTTCCCATATTTTTATAGCCATATCTATAGCCTCTTTACGGCTATTTGCATGAACCTTCAATATACTACCAGGAACTGTAACCTTAAAATCTAGTCCTCCGTTGGACATCTTTTCGTCTATTTCTTTTTGACAAGTTTCGCAGTATCCGTCTATATTTACCATCGTGTTTGGACACTTGCAAAATAGACATTTGCCTCTTATTGTGTATGTATATTTGTTGTCCATTAGTTTCGTTTAAATATTATTTTATTTTTGATTATTCTTCCTTGTTGATCAAGATATAGCAAATAATCTGCCAGGTCTTCTAAACTATCAAAATTTCTTTCCATTGTATATTTAAGAATTATTGGTTTTCCTATTTTTACAATATCATATAAAACCAGTGGTCCTCCTTCTGTATTCATTAACATTGGCCTTAAATCACAAAAATTCATTGCTTCGTTTATTTCATTTATAAATCTCCACCAAAATTCAAGATCAATATGCCTTTCTTTTAATTCTTTTATTAGCAAGGCTCTTTTTTTTATTTTGCTCATAATAAATATATAAACATTCACCGTAGCGGTTAATTGTTTAGTTTATGTTTTTTATTATTTTTATACCATCTTCTTGTTCTCATTCTTCTTTTCATAACAAAATCTGGATCTTTTTTTCTTCTTAAATAATATTCGTGGTAATACTTTTTTCTTTTTTTATGATCTGTTTTTGTTACTTTGATCGGTTTTAATGTAAACGCTCTGGTTAAAAGCATTATATAGTTATTAAGTATTACTTCTTCAATATCGTCTTTATCATATAAGTTATTCATGATAAAATTCTGTTTTACGAAAGTCATCTCTAATTTGTTTCCAAAATCTCATAAAAGATTTACCAAATACCGCCTTGCTTAAATCATAATTTTTCCACTCTTCACTATCTAATTTTTCATTGATTGCTTCTACTAACTTCTTAAAATTACCACCACCGCTTTCTATTTTATGGACTTGAAAATCAAATTTATCTGGTGAACAATTAAATTCTTTTTTTACATGTAGTTCTCCCACTACTAAATTGTCTTTTACCAAAAAGTTTTCACCACAAAAATCTATTTCATCAACTAAACCGGCATTTAATTTATCTTCATTAGATAATTGTTGTTCACTTACTCTTCCGGCTCCATAATGTTTATTCGTTGAAACTCCGTATCCCCATCCGGCATTCTTCCAAATTGCTAATTTAGTGGCCAATGCCATTCCCAATGATTTTGATAAATTATCATTATATTTGGCTCTTTTTGCTATTACATATCCGGCCACTGCACAAATAGGCATCCGGTTACAAACAAATTCTTTTTCCATTATATTTTTTTCTATTTTATTATGAACCTTTTTCATATTATAATAAATAACCGAATTGTTGCCACGACATGCGGCCAAATATCATGGCAACTCACGGTAATTTATTCCTCTGTATCTTCTTCTAAATTCTCTTCTGAGGAATTTTCATCTAGGTCTTCGACTGATAAATCTTCGTAATTTTCTTCTTCATTTTCTTCTTCGTCTACAAACTCAACTTCTGCATTTTCCAGAAAAAATGGGGCTTCTGCTAATTTTTTTAGTTCCGCATCAACTGCTGCGTCTATTTCGTCTTGTGTTGCATCGTTTTCTACTTCTACTTCAAATACATCTGCTATCTTAAAACGGACTGTTTTCATTTGTAAAAATACACATGGCCGCTTGTGTTATTATATACCTTCTTCTACGGCCTCGGGCCCATCAACTAGCTCAATAACATCTCCATTCTCGGACTCTTCCGTTATTTCTCCGTTTTGGACTTTTTCTATTGCCTCTTCTGGAGAATTCGCTTCTATACCCGGCAATGTATGTTTTTCACTCCAAGAAACACTATATTTTTTCATATTTCACCTCCTTTCTATTTATTATAATATTTCATATATTTTTGGTACTCTTCTAAATCTTTATTAGTTGACATAAAATATCCGCTCATAATCTTTAAACAAAATCCCTTATTTTCTTCTATTTGCCATTTGAGAAACCCAAAAACTATTATAAATGATAAAATAATTAGTATTATATTTATTGTCCATTCTTTTTTATGTGTCATAGTCCCATACATTTATTACATCTATGAATATCTCCATACTTCCATGTTGCTATTCGTCCACAATTTCCGCATAAAGTTTCTTTGCCCTCATAAAACTCTTCTGTCATTTTTTTTCGCTGGTTTTTATGTTTATTTGTCTTTTTTTGGTTTTTCATATTTATTTACTACAATCTTCCATTCTTGGCAAACATATATTCCGAATATCAGAAACCCAAAATATATTATAGAATGTCCACACAAAAATGGCGGATAGTATAACTAAAAATATAAATAATATCTTCATAATAAACACTAATTACTGAATACATCTTAAAGTATAGGAACTATTAAACCATATTATTGACCTTCGTAATACTTATTATCTTTATAGATATATTTTCTGAACTTATTTTCATCAAACCTTTCATTTGTATCTTCTAAACCATAAGCAAACTCATCAATAATAAACTCGGATATATCTTCAATAGTATTTCCATCTTCGGTCTTAACATTTACTCTTCCAAGTTGTCCAATTATACTCTTAATAATCTCCGCAATTTTAATAAAGTCTTTTTTAGTCATAAACCCCCATTTCTAGCCCACATTTGCGGCAAATATCTTCTGATAATCCTTCATCTGTTATATCCTTCCCGCATTTACGGCAGAAGATTCTTTCATCTTCATCTGTTTCTATAAAATCTTCTAACCCCATATCTTCTGCCATTAATTCTTCATCCTTGCTTAGCTCAATACAATATATTTTGCTCATTTTATTTTGCCCCTATATTCCTTAAAATGTATTCAGTTATCAAAGTTCATTTATAAATCTTTTTGTCTGATATATTTATTAACCTCATCATATAATATCTCGGTATCATTAAGCTCTACTATCATATCCCAAACTTCATCTGGTAAATCATCACATTCTCTTATTTCTGGATTATTTTTCAATGTTTTGTCTAATAACTTCTTTTGTGCGGATGTTAATTGTCTCATTTTACAACAACATTAAATCCGTCTTTTTTTAGATCGGCTTTAACGCCATTTAATTCATAATCATATACTATTTTTCCTTGTGCATCGACCCATGCATTTTGTTCATCCGTGGCATTCTCCACAAGATATATTTCTAACTTATACGAACCTCCATTATTTTGTTTTACAAATACGGCTTTTGGCTTTTTCATATTTCACCTCCTTTCTAAATACCCCATAACATTTTATTTATCTTTTTACATGTTTTTTCATCTAAATCTTCTCCGCATTCCGGGCAACTATAAGCCTCAAAATCGCTATAATCTCCTTCTCTTGTATGAAGAATATCTCCGGTCTTTAAATCTCTTTCATATCCGATCGTGGTATTTACCCATTCCATTATACTGTCTAACTTCTCCCCGCAAAGCGGGCACTTAATATATTTTGATCTTTTTGGTCTTTTATCTCTATTGCTCATAATAACACCTCCCTTCTAACTTTTGTCCCAACGCTTCACTTCTACATTTATCTGAATAGTATTTGGCATATTTCTTATTTATGTCTTTTCCGCACCAAATACATGCTATATACTGTCTATTTTTCTTCTTCTTTTTATTCATAATACCCCCCTTCTTATTTTCTTCTATATGTCTTTTTGATGGAATAATATATACAAATAATGGTTAAATCTCCGCAAAAGTGCGGTTAATTCTATAATCATCTTCATATTTGACCAATATAGTTATCTGGATAGCTTATTTTCCAATATCTCCGGCCCTTCATATATGTTTTTGTAATTATATTTCCTTCTTTTTTTATTTCTTTTAATCTATATTTTCTTTTGATCATAATAACTTCTAAAATGTCTTTTGGTTTATCAAAAAGTGCGATTTTCTTATTTATTTTGATCATATAATAAAAGAAGGACCTTTAATAAGATCCTTCAATTTATACTAGCATTCTTCAGTAAAAAATGCTCGTCTTTTCATATATTCATACAAGGCTTTTGTAATGACATTCATGAAACTGCTTCCAAAAATTATAATCGGTAATCCATTTACAATTCCAATTCCACGGTATAAGTTTTTACTGTATTTTTCAATAGCAATTTTGACCATGTTTTTAATTTACTGGTTCAAAAACTCATCCCGACCTCCGATGAGTTAATAGAATAAACATTCTAGTAGCTACGAATAGCGGCGTTTAATTCATAGCTACGGAATATCTACTCGGTTAAAAAATGCGTCCCGATCTCTTTTTTTGTTGCAACTCTAGCGATTTGTATAACCGGCGTATTTTCAGGAACTTGCAACTCTTCAGCTAATTCACCGGTAGCAACTCCACGAGCTACCGCATAAAACTCGCCTCTTTTCTCGCTTGCTTTATTGTTCAATAGATATCTTGGGCCATTCTTAATAGTCCGTTCAGAAAAGCCATAACTTCGAAACTCTTCTTCAGTCAAAACACAAGGATCACCTCCAACCTCTAAACCTAGATCTTGGATATCCCTAACAAAACCGCTTCTGACTCTTGTTGCTTGCGTCTTGACAAAACCCGATCTTAATGCTGTTTTAATGGTTCTCATATTATAACCCCATCGCCGCTTATGGAGTTTTTAATGAACATCGCCACATCTTTGTTAAAAGTAAAGATGTGGACAACTTTACTTTACTAATCTAATTATAGCAAAAAGTAAAAACCAAAGCAAGTGGACAACTTTTTATTGACATATATAAAAAGTGTGTTGTTGTTATAACATATCTTAAAGTTTTGTAAAGAAACCAAAACATTGCCTAACCAAAGCATAGCATAAAAAAGAAGTCAATGCAAGCGGGGGAAGTGGACAACTTGTTGATAAAAACAAGTCTTGACAAAAGGCTTGAAATGTTATGTCCCCGTTTGGGAGAAAAGGAAGGAATTTAAAAACAACTTGTTTCCGAACAAAATTTATGTTTTAGGTAATTTATGAAGATGAGGGGTTGATACTTGTGTATATGTATGCTATACTATAGGAGGAGGACAATATGATATTTCATAAGTTTCCGATTATTTGCCCAAACGGTAATGATCTTGTAAACTAATGATGCTTATGATATAATAGAAGTATTCTTCCGCCCGCGTGAGACAGGAAGAAACCTTGGGGATTATTCTAGGACACTTGAGTCCGCTATAGAATGTCCCCCTTTTTTAAAAAGAATCTATTAGATCGCAACTAAATATTTTAAATTTATCTTTATATTGACCGTATAAAATTACTACAGAGTTTGTGCTGAACGGTTTTTTATTATATAAACCGCTTGATATTGATAAGTTTATTGATCCTGTAGTATCTTGTAATCTAAAGTTATAAAAGGTTCTGCCACTTTTTAGAATGATCTTTTTAAGATCGGTAATTACTCCGCCAATTTTGATGTTTTTATTTTGATATTCAGATATTCTGTTTATGTCTATGGTTCCATGTTTTTTTATCTCTACGGCATAATTAAGCGCCGGATTTGTGGTTAAATATAGTCCAAGTAGTTCTTTTTCCCAAGATACCATTTGTTTCCATGAAGTTTTAACACTTGAATAGATTATTGGTGGAAGTAAATCTTTATATTTAAATTTTATACTTTCTGCTATTTGTTCTGCCGACTTTGATATTTGATTTCTTTTAGTCCACTCACCAAATGTATCAAATGCCCCTGATTTTGCTAAGATTTCTATTGTTTTTTTGGTAATAGATGTTCCGTTTAGTCTGTAAATAAAATCATCTATAGATTTATATGGCCCATTTTTTCTTTCTTCTATTATTGTTTCTATGGCCTTCTTGCCCATTCCTTTTATGGCCGATAAAGAAAATAATATCTTATTACCGGTTCCGACAAATTTTTGTTCGCTTATATTAATATCCGGAGGGGCTATTTTTATACCAATACTTTCAAGTTCTGGCATTAATTCGGTTATTCTTTCTATTTTGTCATCGGAATTCATTTCTGCCACCATATATTGAACCGGATAATTTGCTTTTAAATATGCTGTTTGATAACCTATTATGGCATAAGATGTAGAATGTGATCGATTAAATCCGTATCCTATAAACGGTTCTATTAGGTTCCAAAATGTGTTGGATACATTGTTACTTATTTTATTTTGTTTACATCCGTCTTTGAATTTAGATTCTTGTTGTTTCAAAAGTTTAGCGTCTTTTTTGGCAACAGCTTTTCTTAAAACATCTGCTTGTGCCAATGTCATGCCTGCTAATGCTTGAACGGCCGAAATAAGTTGTTCTTGGTATATCATAATACCGTAAGTGTCTTTTAGTATTGGTTCAAGTTTTGGATGTAAATATGTTATTGTTTTTTCTCCGTGTTTTCTTGCTATATATTCTGGTATTAAATTCATTGGACCGGGTCTGTATAATGCTATAAGAACCGAAATATCATCAATATTTGTTGGTTTTAATTTCTTTAGATATTTTTTCATTCCATCAGATTCAAGTTGAAACACAGAAGTTGTTTTTGCTTCTTGTAATAGTTTGTATGTTAATTTGTCATTTAAGGGAATATTGTTTACATTTACATCTTCACCAAGTTGTTTTTTTATTAGTTTCTGACATTCAGAAATTACCGAAAGGTTTCTTAGTCCAAGAAAATCCATTTTTAATAATCCCAGGTCTTCAATAATCTTCATATCATATTGAGACATTACTGATTTTTCTTTTGATAACTGAATCGGCATATAATCGGTTATTGGTTTATCAGATATGATCACTCCGCAAGCATGTTTCCCGACATGCCTAACAACTCCTTCTAGTTTCATTGCCATGTCTATTAGTTTTTTAGATTTTGGATCTTCATATTCTTTTTTTAGTTCTTTAACATTGTTTAACGAATCGGCTAATGAACTATTGAACGGTATCATTTTGGCTATTCTATCACACGTTTTAAGATCATATTTCATTGCCCTACCGGCATCCCTTATTGCAGATCTTGAAAACATTGTGCCAAATGTGATAATTTGGGCGACATTATCTTGTCCGTATTTATCTGACACATATTTAATAACCGCATCTCTTTTTGTGTCGTCAAAATCCATATCTATATCTGGCATAGATATTCTATCTGGGTTCATAAAACGTTCAAATAATAATCCATATTTTAACGGATCTATATTTGTAATATCCAAAAGATAACATATTATACTACCTGCGGCAGAACCACGTCCTGGGCCAACCATTATATCATGTTCTTTTGCCCATTTTATAATATCCCAAACAATTAGTAAATATGATGCAAACTTTGTTTTTTCAATAATTTTTAGTTCATATTCTAATCTATCTGAATATTCATTTTTGTTTTTAGGGCTATTTAAACAAAGTTTTCTAAGATATGAATCATACGTCTCTCCTTTTGGCACATTAAATTTTGGTAGTTTTATTTCTCCAAGTTTAATATCAACATTACATCTATCTGCAATTATTTGTGTATTATTTATTGCCTCGGGTATGTCTTTAAATTTTTTTATCATTTCTTCTGGTGAAGCAAGAAATATGTCACTATCTTTCATAGAAAGCCTATCTTTATTATCTAGGTTTTTTCCTGTATTAATAGCTAAAAATACTTCATGAGTATCGATATCTTTTTTGTGAAGGTAGTGTAAATCTGTTGTGGCTACCATTGGTATATCTAACATTGATGATAGTTTAATAAGTTCTGGTGAAACAATGCACTGATCTTTATTATTTGGGTGTCGCATTATTTCTATATAATATCTATCTCCAAATAGATTTTTATATTTTATGGCAAGTTGAGCGGCTTCGCTATATTGTTTTAAAAGTAATAATTGTGACAATTCTCCTCCAAGACATCCAGATAGACAAATTAATCCTTCATTATATTTAGATAATAAATTAAAATCTATTCTTGGTTTATAATAAAATCCATGAATGTTTGATTCGCTAACTAACTTAATTAGATTATGATATCCATTATTGTCCATGGCCAATAATGTTAAGTGATAAATTTGGTTATCATCTTTAATGCTTTTTTTGAACATATCTTTGGTAATGTAAACTTCACAACCCAATATTGGTTTTATACCATTGGCTTTCGCGGCTTTGTAAAATTCTATTGCTCCATACATATTTCCATGATCTGTCAAGGCAATTGAATCCATTCCAAGTTTTTTTGTTTCTTCAACTAAAGAAATCGGACTTGGTAGTCCGTCAAGCAATGAGTACATTGAGTGAACATGTAAATGTGTAAATTTCATTAATATTTTTCTGATTTAGTTTTTACTTTACCATTATATTTATTCCAAAACTGATTTATCATATATCCTAAAATATGGGCGTATGCTTCATCATATTTAAACCATTGTTTTGTTGGTTTTATAACATTACCAATTCTAAATTTTATCTTTTTTCTATTAAAATAGTAATTGGTTGCGTGAGCTATTTCATGGGCAACGGTTCCTACTCCAAATCCGTTTTTATAAAACAGTATACTTCCTATTTGCTTTGACAATATATATTTTTTGTTTCTTTTATAATAAGCGTAATATGAATGTGCTACTGCCTCAAATAGATGTAACGGTCTTTTTGTTATGGCACATGAATATTTTATCATATCAGCTTTTTTGTCAAATATTATTACTGAATAATATTGTTTGTTTCCTTTTTCTGGGTATATTTTAAATTTTGTCATTTTTGTAATATTTTCATTATAAATATGGTTAAAAGAACAGAACCATAAAGTCCTATAAGCAACCATATTGATAACCAAAATGCCTTATCTTCTTTCTTCATTTATTCTTTTTTCTGCTATATTAATAAATTCTTTATTTAGTTCTATACCTATCCAATCCCTATTTAGTTTTTCTGCCACAACTCCAGTGGTTCCCGATCCAAAAAACGGGTCTAATACTATTCCTTTACGCCAGTTATTATGTCCGCAGTCTGTGTATCCGCAAAATTCTTTTTTAGCAATATAATCTCTTGGACGTGGGCCAACATTATTTTCTTTTTGCCATTTATGTTGCGGATAATATGGTGTTCCACCAACATGTTCGTTTGTTATTATCTTTTTTCGTGGTTTTCCGCATGTTAAACATCTAAGTTCTGGACAACCTGCTTTTATTGGTGTTTCTATAAGTTTCTCTGGATATACGGCAAAATGGGCTCCCCGAAACCCTTTAGTTGTTATAGTCCATACGCTTCGCATATTTCTTCCTTGTCCAAGTCCGGCATTAAATACATTGTTTCTAACCTCAATGGGATTTTGTGCTTTGCTTTCTTCATATCCTTTTTTTACATTTGTCCCGCCGGTATATTTTCCTTCTTTGGCTATTTCAAATCTTTTATCATTTTTTGTAGATGTAGCATACGGTTCAAATTGTTGTTCAAAATAATACTTTTCATTTTTTACGAAGAAGAAAATATGTTCATAATCAACCGTGAATCTATCTTTGACAGAACTCGGAAGAATATTTGGTTTTTTCCAGATCAAATCGTTTCTTAGTATCCATCCACGATTACACATTTCTATAGCAAACCGGGCCGGTATTTGTAAAAGTGTTTTATTTTTAAGTCTGCTTTTTGGTTTTTTTACTAATATTGCTTCGGCATATTCTGGATTATTTTTAGCTGCTTTACCAGAAAAACCACCTTGTTTACCGCTAACTGGTGCGGACTGATAAGTGTCTCCTATGTTTACCCAACAAGTTCCATCTTTGGTTAACACTCTTTTTATTTCATCAAAAATGTCACAAAGATGTGAAATATAACCACGACGAACTATTTTTTTCTTTTCTTTTAACTGAAAGTATTTTAATAAATGTTGAGGTATTTTACTTTTTTCTATAATCATATGCACATTTTAGACAACAAAACTTTCTTTTATTATAATTTGTTAAAATTTCGTTATCCCTTCTTTTAATTTTTTTTAGACAATTTATACAATCTTTTTCAATATACCCTTTCCAGTGGGGGTTATTTTCTTTTACTTTGTTTTTTGACCACCATTGACCATAGCATTTTCGGGAACAAAACTTTTGATATCTTTTACTATTTCTTGATATAAATGTTTCGCCACAATATTCACATATTGTTTCTTTACACTTATCACAGTATTTTTGGGGATTTCTTTTTTGAAACTCCTCACCGCATTTCTGGCATATTTTTTTAATCAATATTTTATCAATCCTACTGGGTTTTGGCGTTTTTGATTTAGTTTTATTATGACAAATGAAACATAACGTTATTCCATTATTAATATCGAATCTTAATGTTGGATTTTCGGCATATGATTTTATATGATGAACATTAAGTCTGACATTATAACCATTTCCGTTTTTTGCCCCGCATTCTTGACAAGTATAATCATCCCTTTGTAATACGGTATTAACAAATAGTTTATAAGATTCTGTGGCATATTCTTGTTGTCGTTGTGGTGTTGTTCCTCCTTTCCAGTTTGGATGGTCCTTTCCTTTTAGGATTCTTATCCTTGTTTTCCATGTTTTTCTTCCCTTTAATTTTTTAGATATTTTTTGTTTAGTATCATCCGACATTTTTCTTCCGCGCAAGGTATTAGAAATCTTATTCCCAACTCTTTTTTTATATTCTGGGTTACTCCATCTTCTTTTGTTTTCTACTATGTTTTTTATACTCATGCTATCTATCAGATCACAAAGATTATCAAAAACCAAGCTCTTTTTTAAGCATGTCTAAATCTTCTTTGGTCAGATCTTTTTTTGGTTCCATTATTTCTATTTCAAATATTTGATCTTCAAAACTCGGTTCAAGTCCAAGTTCTCCAATCCATGCATTGCATTTAGTACAAAAAGCCGACATGGTTTCTTTATGCTGAAAAGAAAGTTGTTTTTGGTCCCATGATTGTTGTTGTATCTTATGTAGTCCCGTATCTCCCCACGGACGTCCGGCCCTTCCTCCTGCTAGAACATTGTTACTCCATTCATGATTACATTCTTTATCTCCATCCCAGATAACGCCTCCGGCCTTATATACGCGTAATCCCCAATATGGCGGAGAAGTAATTACCATATCAATACTTTCATCAGGAAAAGTTCGCAGGACATCAATTACATGTCCTGAATATATTGTATTCGTTTTTATTTTATCCATTTGTTTTTTATTGCATCTTCTTTAAATTTTTTCCAATCAAAAAAACCGTTATTGGGCCATGCACAATCGTCTAAATAGATGGTTGCTTTTGGTTTAGCACTGACTATCCCCCATTGTCTTACATCTTCAGGATTACAATTTATAGCATCAAATATTTTGGGGAAGTTTTTGTCACACCATTTTCGCAATACCCATTCATCTGGCCTAACGGTATAGAGAATTATTTGCCAACCGGCCCTTTTAAATTTTTTCAATATTGGAATAGCCTCTTTGATTGGGCTACCTATTGTTATACCTGCAAGTGGATTTATTTTTGCTATTGTCCCATCAAGATCGACCGCCAGGGTTTTTTTACCTTTTGGTAAAAATTTGTTATTTTTCTTTTTCATATATTAAGTTTAGCATATTTTTGAATTAAAAGCAATAGGTAGTTATCAACAGCTTGAATAAAACTTGTCAATATGGTATAATAATATATATGAATGAAAATATAGAAAAAAAATCTCAACTTTCTATAGAAGAAGCTCGGTCTTTGTTTACTAAGGAAAATCCGCATCCAAGTGGGGCATATTGGGATCCGGAATTAAAGAAATGGAAGGGATATAAGCCTACAAAAGGAGTAAATCCTCCCTGGAATCCATATAGTGCCGTACATAAAAAGAAGGTTACCATAAACGAAAAGAAATTTTTAATGGTGTTATCGCAAACCGGAAATATGCAGGAAGCGTATAGGGCGGCATATAAAGTTAAAAGTTATCCTGATAAAAGAATAGAAAATGCTAAATGTGGTGCTATGGCTGCTCAGGTATTGGCAAGAATTAAGGCAAAAGCTCCAGAACTTGTTGCGGCTTTTACTTTTGATGATGTTAATCCAGATTTTATTAAAAAAGAAATGCTTAAACTTTATAATCACGATCATGCAACTATAGCAGAAAAAACCAGGTTGTTAGAACTTATGGGTAAAACACAGGCTATGTTTACAGATAAAGTTATTTCTGATACTAAAATTCGCGAAGTTATTGAGCCAATATATAGAGAATCTGAAGAAGATTTTCCAGATGATCATATGGATGAAAGAAAAACACGACTTGATATTATGGATACTGTATAAATGAAGAGTATTAGTTTTGCGGCAATAAAACAAAAAATAAATTTTCATCCTCATGCTGTTCAGAAATATATACTTCAGAATATGGGGCGTTTTACTGTAGTTGCCTCGGCAAAAAGGCTCGGGAAAACTTTTTTAGCCGCATATTTGGGATTAAGAGAAATGTGGATGCCAAGACATACTGTGTGGATAATTGGCCCTAATTATGAACTTGCTTCCCGTGTCTGGGATTATATAGAAGAATGGATTGATAGATATTTTGCTGGCGAACAGGGCCCTTTTAGAGTTAATAAACATGATCGTATTATTGAAAACAATGTAACCGGAGCAAAATTATGGATGAAAACTTCTGAAACAACCGAGTCGTTACTCGGTAAAGGACTAGATTTAGCTATTATGGATGAAGCGGCCAGAATAGATGATGGTATATGGGATGGTTATATTCGTCCAAATCTTATAGATAAAAATGGTAGGGCATTTTTAATATCTAATCCATTTGGATATAATTGGTTTTATGAGAAATATTTATGGGGGACACCAGAAGGAAGAGTAGAACATCCTGAATATATTTCTTTTTCTTTTCCTACAGCTATTGAAGACGAGAATGGAGAAGTTATCGGAACTAACAATCCATATGCTGTGAGTGTAGAAGAACTAAGAAATATTAAGGCGGCTACTCCGAGGGATATTTGGGTTTCAGAATATTTAGGTGAATTTAAAGAAGGCGCTGGGCAAAGATTTAAAAAGTTTGATCAGTGTATAGATGATAGTATAATTGTAGATGATCCAAATGAATGGTTTGAAACTCCTATACCGGGTCATTTATATTTTTTAGGATGTGATATTGCAAAGATAGAAGATTTTACTGTTGCTACCGTTGTGGATAGAATGACGCATAGGGTTGTTGGTTTTTATAGGGCAAACAATTTATCATGGCAATTTATGAGAGCGAAAATTAAAGATATATCTCAAAAGTACAATAATGCAGAAATTATTTTAGATGCTACAGGAAATGGTGGTGATATATTTTCTGAAGATTTAAAAAACATGGGAGCAAACGTTGATGTAGATTTTGTTTATACTAATAAAAGTAAAAGATTGTTAATAGATAAACTTGCGATATTAATGGATAGAAATAAAATATCTTTTCCACGTATTCCCCAATTAATACAAGAAATAAGGTCTTTTTCATATCGTTTTTCTCCAAGCGGGAATATAATATATGGTTCTTCAAGAAAAGATGATTGTTTAAACTCATTAGCTCTTGCATGTTGGAAATTAAATGAGGAGCCATTAGGCATTGGTTTGGACAGTAGTAATTTTGTTATTCGTCCGAATAAAAGAACATATTATTGATAATCATTTTTGTTTGTGTTATAATATAAAGAAATGACTTCGACTTATCAAACTCTTTCTAATGTGTATTCAGATGTGCGTTTTAGTGCTGGTAAAGACAGTACGACTTTAATAGATTCTGATCTTTTAAGACTTGCAAATAAATATTTTAGATTAATGGTTCGTGAACTTATTGATCTAAACGAAGATTTATATGCGGAAATATCTTATACAGATTTAGTTTCTGGTCAACGTGAATATCCATTACCGGTAGATTCTACAACCACATATGGTGGTGGATTGATAAAAATACAAAGAGTAGAAATATCATATGATGATACAAACTGGCGTGTTGCTACACCAATGTCTTTACAAGAAATACCCGGTCCAACCATTTTAGATACTGATTTAAACAGTCTTTATAGTAAAAATGCTCCAAAGTATTGGTTTAAAGACAGGTCTATATGGATAGCTCCTATTCCGGGTTCTGATGATTATACTAAGACCGGAAATAATAACTTATATATTTTTTGGATAAAAAGACCAAACGAAATGACATCTTCTAGTGATATTCCCAATATTCCGGCAGATTTTTTAAGCGTATTGACAGAAGGCATGCTTATTGATGTATTTAGAAAATATGGGAAACTTAACGATATGAGAATAGCAGAAAATAGATGGGTGAACGGAATAGCGAGAATGAGGACATTAGAGGCACATCCGGATGTAGAACAAAAATTTTATTTTAAGGCTTTATATAAAAATTACAAATAAATATGAATAAACTTTCTGGATATGTACCAAATAAATACGAAAGAGAAGCATTAGAAACAATCATTTCTGAAAAAACACAATGGGATGATGCTGCAGTTTTTGTGTCAGAAAAACTTCAGTATTTGATGCGTAATGTTATTGATCAGGCTCGTCGGTATTATATGGGAAAGTTTGAAAATCCTAATGATGAGGTTACCGGGGAGAGAAAAACATGGGTACCATTAACGGAATGGTCTGTAGAATCTGTTGTAAAAAGCGTAGATTTAGATACAAAAGATATTTTAATACAACCAGGAACACCAGAGGCTGTTAATAGAGTTCCAATAATTAGGGCATTAATTTTAAATTTATTGAAAAAAATAGGATTTGGACAGTTATTGAATAATCTTATACGTGTTTTGTCAAGAGATGGAACGGTTGTAGTGAAAACATATGATTGTATAGATCCGGCAACAAAGAAAAGAGTAATTAGGTCTAAAATTGTTGATATAAATAATCTCTGGGTAGATCCAACTGCAGATACATTGCAAGAAGGACCGGTGATAGAAAGAGAAAGATTATCAACTGATGAAATAAATGAATACAAAGGTGTTTGGAAAAATATAGAATATATTAATTTTTCACCAAATGTCCCAAAAACAATAGTTGATAAGTTGCTTACTAAAACTAAAGTGCCTTATACTGAAGTATGGGAAAGATGGGGGAAAATAAAAAAGTCTTGGATTACCGAAGATGATAAAGATGAAGATACGTGGATAGAAGGGCACATTGTTGCTTCTGGTTCTGGAACTCCATCGATAATACATTTAATACGGGAAAATCCGAGAGAAGACGGAATAAAACCATACGAAGAGGCGTGGTATAGAAAAATAGATGGTAGATGGTATGGTCGTGGTGTTGCAGAAATGTTATTTGATTTACAAGAATATGTCAACTTAATTGTTAATACCAGAAAAAGTAATAATATGGTATTAGGAAATGGCATATTTTTGATTAGAAAAGGTTCTGGATTAACACCAGATATGATTAGTTCTATTTCTGCCGGTGGCGGTATACCGGTTACTGATATAGACAGGGATGTAAAACAGTTAAATGTTCAAGATTATAGACAATCTTCGTATACGGATGAAGATAGGGCTTATTTAATGGCAGATAGGGTTACAAGTTCGTTTGATATTAACCGTGGCGAGGCAGGAAGGCCATCGGCTTCGGCAACGGCAACGTTAACACAAGATAGAAACATAAGAGACACATTTGTATTAGTTCAAGAAGGAATAGGGTTTTTTGTTGAAAGATTAATAACTAGACAATATCTCCCACTTCTAAAAAAGATATTAGAAGCGGAAGATATTATAAAAATAACCGGAGATGCTGATTCTTTAGCGTTTATTGACGAGGCCATCATTAATCATAGAGTAAATGAGTTCAAATTACAAGCACTAAATAAAACCGGATTTTTGCCAGATGATATTGAGATAGAAAAATTTAAGGATAAACAACTTAAGTATTTAAAGAGTATGGGTAAAAGTAGATTTATGAAGTATTCTACTGATTTATTTGATACCGATGTTGATGTTGATATAATGATAACCGATGAAAGGTTTAATAGAGTTGTTGCGGTTCAACAACTTAGAGATGCGCTTATAGCGTTTTCCAGATTACCAGTGGCTTCTAAACTAAATACCGACGCCGTGCTGAGAGAAATGTTTAATCTTATGGGTATAAAGGGAGAATTGTTCTTGGAAAAGCCACAGGTACCAATACTTTCTCCTGGGGCAAGCCAGGTTGGTAGATTATTAAAAGAAATGCCACAAGAATTACCAAATGAAGGAACTGCTTTTGAAAATGCGGCTGGTATGCCACAAATAGGGGGTGCTGTTCAACAACCTATTCAAACACAAGCACCTCTTGAATCAAGGCTAAATATTAGTACCCCTATGACGCAGTTCGGTGGATAACACTTGATAAAATCGTTGTTTTGTGTTAGAATAATATAAAATGGATAAAACAAAAGAAATAGAAACCGAGCAAAAAAGAAGAATAGAGTTCGGCAATATGGCTCGAAATTTTTTGCAGTCTCGTGAATGGCTTGAACTTGTAAAACCAATAATAGATAGTATGATTAAGGGATTAGTTGACATAAGAGATATTAAAAAATCTTTATTATCTTCTAATAAAAAAGCAGAAATTTTAGTTGAAGGAAGGGCTATGGCGGCTGATTATCTTTCTGAAATTCAAACATTAATAGAAGGTTATGTGGCTGATGCAGATATGATAATGTCTATATTAGAAAAAAAAGAAAAGGGACAAGAACTTTACAAAGTTGTTGAATAGATGAATGCCAAGAGTTGCGGATAATATATCCGCGCTTCCTGGGATTCATTAGGTCGATGGAATCCGATAACTCGAGGGAGTTTAATAATAGGTATGCCGAGTTATCCCCAAAAGAAATTGCTTGACTTATGTCATTCTATCTTATGGGAATACAAGGCGTATCTATCGTAAAAAATGAATAACAACAAACCCGAAGACGTAGCCGACCCTGTAGAAACCGAAGGGACAAGCGAAGCGGAGGCAATCCGCGAGCGTATCTCGGAAGGTATTCAACAGCAAAAAACGGGTGGTGTAATGAATCCAATTACAGAACCCGAGGTTGCTAAGCCATCAGGAGGCACAGCGGATGTTGCTACTCAGGAAATCTCTTCTGACGGTGTAGATGCGAACACCGTTGCACTTAAGTTAATAGAGACTTCTACGGGTAGAAAATTCGAGAAACTAGAAGATGCTCAAAAGTTTCTAACAAATTTGAACAGTTTGGTTGGCGATCAAAATATTGCTAAAGCCAGAGAAGCAGAGAAGATTTTAACAAATCTTACTCAAAAATTTGGCAAGACTGATATAAAAGAGTTAGAAACATATTTGACAGATTTGGTTTTAAATCCTCCGCAGAAACCGCAAGAAACCAAACCGGAAGTGGCTCCTAAAAAAGAACCATCTGACCCGGAGTTGGAGAAGCGTCTTGAGAAATTAGAGCACGATAATCAGTTATTATCTCTAGAAAGGAAGTATCCTAATGCCCATGAGGTTGCCGAAGAAGTTGCATTAATTGCAAAAGCAAAAGGCATATCTTATATTGAGGCTTATGAGACTTCTCCTCTCAAGGATCTAATTGAACTTAAGGCAAAAGAAGCGACTACAAAAAACCCGATAGTTACCCCAAGTAACAAAACTAAATTCGACACTAAAAAAGTCGAAGAACTGGGGAAACGGGTAGTGTCTGGGAAATCTTCTCTTGAAGAACAACAGGCATTAGTTTCAGAAGTTCTTGGACTATAGTGTCAAAAAAACTTGGCTGATAATATTGTCCGAAGTTATCAAGACGTAAACATAAAAGCTGATGTTGTTGGATTGATTGAAATTTTAACAGCATCAGAAACCTGGTTCTTACAAAATTTAGGCAAAACAACCGCTATTAGCACAGTTCATAGCACTATGACGGATACACTCAGAACAACCGCATCCGCGGCCGTTTCTGAGGCTGATGATTTTACCGCCGCTGCTAGAACTCTTCCTTCTTTAGTTACCAATATAGTTGAAAAAATTGCGATTCCGTTTAAGGTTTCGCGAACTCAACAGTTGGTTCAACACTATTTTGGGGAGAATGAACTTGCTCGCCAGACTACAAAAGCGCTTAAGGAATGGGGTAATGCCGCTGAGTACGATTTAGTACTTAGTGCACTTACTTCTGGCGCTTCTGGAACGACACCAAAGATGAACGGTATAATTTACGGTACTTCACAGGCCACAAATCATACTTCTCATTCTTCTGGTACCGCTTTTGCTGCTTCAATCTTAAACGGATTAATGCGGGCAAATGTGGAAAACTCGAATGGCGATGCTGCTACCGACGTGTTTATGGGGTCCTTCCTGAAATATGTGATGGATACATTTACACAAAAGTCAAGCACTCTGGTTCAGGTTCCTGCTAACGAGGTTGCCCAGGCGGTTGATGTCATTAGCACTTCTTTTGGAAGGCTTAATGCTCATTACCACAGGGTGGTCACAGCGGGTGCAGTATTGGGTGTCAAACCTGATACATTGAGAATTGCCTATTTGCGTAATCCATATCTTGATACTGGTTTGCAAAGAGCGGGCGATTATGATTTCCGCGCAGTTGTAGGTGATTTGACTCTCGAAGTCAGAAATAAGACGATTAACTTCTACGCTGACGGATTCGATTATGATTAAGGAATAACCTAATAGAATTGGTTGTGTCTCGGACTTTCTGTCACTATGGATTGTCTGAGGCATAGTGAACGCAACTAATAAGTAAAAATAAATTAGCACTCTAAAATAATATGGAAGATAATAAACAACTTGAAAAATTTATTCAAGAGCAAACTTTTAGCGACCCTATTTTTGCTGGTATTACTAAATTTATTATAGATAAATATCCAGAAGAAAGTGAAAGAAGAAGAATTATTAGAATTATGGTAGAAATATGGCAACAAAAATACGGCTCTGAAATGGATAAGTTTCAGAATAATTTAAAAAGAAGGAGAGAGTTAAGTAAAAATGAATTTTCTGCCGATGATGCAAGCGATATTAGGGTATTGTTTAGTATACCAAGCTCTTTACATACCAGAATAAATATGGTAATAAAAGATCCGCCGTTTTTGTCTGAAGAAGCAAATAAAAAACTCAATGAGGCCGAGTGGTTTTATAATGAATTTCCACAATTTAGGGTTTCATCTAAATACTAATATGAATAAACTTAAATTAGCATTATGTATGATTGTTAAAGGATCAGATAGAGAATCTGAACTTTTAGACAGATGTCTTGGCGGAATAAAAAAATCACAATTAAGTGATTATCATAAAAATATAGATATATCTAAAACCGATGGATTGGCAAAATATGTAGATGGAATATTTATTACAATAACTGGAGATAATGATAAATGTGTAGAGGTAGCTAAAAAATATAATGCAAATATTTCTAAATTTGAGTGGATTAATGATTTTTCTGCGGCACGAAATTTTAATTTTTCTCAAGTTCCGCCTGAATATGACATGATCGTGTGGACGGATACGGATGATATATGGGAAAATCCTCAACTTATTAGAAATGTTGTAGAAACAGCATATCAAAATCATGTTGATGCTATTATCTTGAAATATAAATATGACTTTGACGAATACGGTAATCCAATAGTTGAACATCTAAAAACACGCATTGTAAGAAATGATGGTTGTGTTAAATGGGTTAATCAAATACATGAAGATTTTCAGGAAAACAGAGAAATAACTTCTGTTTTAAACAAAGATATTAATGTATTACATCTTACCGATAAAGAAAGAACTGCCAATTCTGCCTTAAGAAATGTTGAAATAGCAGAAAAAGCTGTTATAGAAAACCCAAAAGATCCTCATAGTTATTGGAACCTAGCAAATTCATATTTAATGTCCGGGCAAAATCATAAAGCGATAGAAATATATTTACAGTTTTTAGACCTATCTAACTCGGACGAAGAAAGATTTTTATCTTGGCAGAGACTTGCAATAGCATATAAAAATATAAAAGATTATGCTAGGGGGATAGGATGCGCATTAGAAGCACTTTCTCTTAGGCCATGGTATCCGGACCCATATTTTTTGTTGGGACAAATGTATTCTGATATAGGCAAACACAGAAATGCTATAGAAATGTTTGAAATGGGTTTTACTAAAGATCCATTAGAGACAGAAATGATAGTATGGAATCCCCTAGATTATACTTATAATTCTCGACTTCTACTCGGTAAGGCATATTTAGCTATAAATAAACCAAGAGACGCCATCAAGAACTTTAGAAAATGTCTAAAAATTAGACCGAAAGATACTAAAATAAAAGATTTAATCAAATCACTTAGTGGTGAAGTAAAGAAATTTGATTTTGCCGATAATATTTATAAAAAAGCAAAAAGCCTCAAGTCTAAGGAAGAAATAATAAAACTACTTGAATCTGTCCCGGAAGATATGAAGTTTTATCCGCCACTTGTGTCTTTAAGAAATAGATATATTGTAAAAACAGAATCTTCCGGTAAAGATGTTGTTATTTATTGTGGATTTACCGTTCATGAATGGTATCCAGGGACAGCAATAACAGATGGGTTTGGTGGATCCGAAGAAGCAATAGTTCAATTAGCAAAAAGAATTAAAAACAATGGATATAACGTTACGGTTTATTGTAATACTCCAAGACAACAAGAGTATGTTGTTGATGGTGTTTTTTGGAAACCATTTATGGGATGGAATTGTGGGGATAAACAAGATATAACTATTATTTGGAGAGCACCAAGATATCTTGATTTTGATATTAATTCAGACAAAATATTTGTAGATATACATGATGTAGTGCCTCCGGCCGAGTTTACGCCATCTAGATTAAAGAAAGTAACTGGTGTTTTATTCAAAAGCAAGGTTCAAAGGGATTATTATACAAATATTCCAGATGATAAAGCTATTGTTATACCACATGGATTAGACATAGATGAGTTTGATAAGAAAAGAAATACTGTTGTTAAAAATCCTTATTTGATACTTAATACATCTTCTCCAGATAGGGGTATCAGGACATCAATAAAAGCGGTTAAACTTGCTTATAATAAATTATCGGACGAACTGAAATCAAAACTTAAATTTGCCCATTATTATGGTTTTAATGTTTGGGATGTAGAATTTTCTAATGATAATGATATGATGAAGTGGAAATCTGATGCTATCAACGAAATGCAAGAACTAAAAGATATGGGTATTATGACCGAGGATAGTGGTATAAAACTATCGCAAGACAAAATTACTGATAAATATTTAGAAGCAGGACTATTATTATATCCGAGTAACTTTTTCGAAATAGGATTTATAAGTGGTATGAAGGCAATGTTGGCTGGTTGTATTCCATTGACAACAGATGTGTTTGCTCAGGGTGAATTTTGTAAGGGTATTAAAATACATTCTGATGTGAATTATACAAACTGGGACAGAAATATCAGAGAAGGCGTTGATTATGGTGTTGAAAATGTAGAAGAAGTTGCTGATAAAATTGTAGAATATATTACTAATGTAAATAAATATGAATTAATGAGAAAAGAATTAATTGAATACGCAAAATCATTTACATGGGAAAAAACATGTGAAAAATGGATTGAAGTATTTAATAAATAATATGGAAGAAGTAGATTTAACAAAAGTAGAAAAAATTGGTAGTAAAGAAACTGGTTGTGCTGCTGGACATCATGTTTTTGATGATAGTAAAACAAAAATGCAAATATCTGGAGGAACAACCACACTTGTATCAATGAAATGTTTACTTTGTGGCGCTACCGTTGAGGTTGACGTTAACTGGGAAGACAAAGATAATCCTGGCAATACCGGAGTAAATGATTTGATGCAAAAATATGAAGAAGACGAAGCTATCCAGTCTAAACGACAAAATGATACGGATAGCGGTATTGGTGCTGATTTTTGGAATAAAATACTGGGTAAATAAATGAATAAAATAGCATTTCTTTGGAATGGAATACATAGGTTTGGTAATCAGTGTAAAGATGGACTTTGGCGAGCAATGAAGAGATTGGAAGAAGATTATGATATTATTTATCTAGAACCTAATGATAAAAAAATATATGAGTTTAATCCAGATGTTGTATTGTTTTGGGGTCCATTATGTGATCATAAATATAAACCAGAAGTAGTCAAACTGCCGTTTAAAAAAGCAATATTATTTGGTGGCGGCCCAATAACTTATGATAATGTAACTGGATTTGATTTATATTTTGTAGAAAGTAAAATAAATGAAGAAGAGTTAGAATATTTCGGCAGACCATGGATTAGGGCTTTTGGTATTAATGAAGATTCGTTTAAACCAATGGATTTAGAAAAAAAATATGATGGTGCTTTTTGGGGAACATTTTGTAATTGGAAAAGACACGATTTGTTTTCTGCAGCATTGGGGAATAAAGGCATTGCTATAGGTAGAAAAGGAGATTCAACAGAAGATCATTGTTATAATATATGTGTAGAAAAAGGAGTTGAAGTTCATGATGAAATGGATGTAAATGAACTAGTTAAATATATAAATATGTCTCATACAGCAGTAAACACTGCATCTTTTTGGGGCGGTGGACAAAGAATGACATTGGAATCACTTGCATGTAATGTTCCGCCAATAGTAATGAATGATTCTCCAAAAAATATTGAATATGTAGAAGAATCTGGCGTTGGTTTAGTTGTTAAACCAGAAGAAAATGCAATTCGAGATGCTATAAAAAAATTGAAGGGAACGAAGGGCGGACACGAATATATTATGTCTAAATGGACAAGTAGGCATTACGCGGAAAATCTTAAAAGGGGTATAGAATTATTGCTTTGTGGTGATATATAATATGAAAGAAAGTTTAGAAAAAAAAATAGCCTGGATGTATCTTGATAATGATATGGACAATGCCAGAAAACTTTGTGTTAAATTACCAAAAGACAATCTTGTTAGAAAGATAATTGAAAAGAGATATAAAGACATAGAATATCAAGAATTACATCCTGGTGAAAGGTATTGGACGGGGCCATCAGATATACAAGATTTTCAAAAGTTTAAAATTGCAAGAAGTATTATAGCAGATATTGTAAAGGATAAAAAAGAAGTATTTATGTTAGATATCGGTTGTCTTAATGGTTCTTTTTTAATGAGCATTGTTAAAGAGTTTCCAACAATATTTGGATATGGTGTTGACATAATTAATCAGGCAATGTCAAACTATGAATCGAAGATTAATAATTTGAACTGTGATTTTTTTAATATGCGAGCACAAGATATTTCTAATATTTGGAACAAGAAATTTGATATAATAACTGCGTTCGATGTATTAGAACATGTTTTAGATGATAATGCAACAATAGAAGCAATGGAAAATGTCGCTAAGGATGGCGGAACAATTATTATAAATTTACCAAAAATAGTTAGAGAAAAACGTTCAGATGATTATTTAAAAATTATGTTAGAAAGAAAACCAGAGCATTTGAGAAAATATACATTGAAATATATACTAAATAAGTTTGGTAAAAAGAATGGGTTTAAAATGTTTCCATGTAAAGATGAACGCGGAGATGATAGTTATTTTTTCACATATACGATATGAATAGTTCGGTTTTAAAAAGAAAATCAAAGATTTTGTTAGAACAGTATGAATTTGCCGATAGAGTATTACCAAAAGATATTCTTGTTGGTGATATTGGCTGTAGGACAGGTTATGGCACAAAAGTTCTTAAAAACGGAAGAAAAGTTATCGGTTTAGATAAACCAGAAGTTGTCAAACAGGCAAGAATAGATTATCCTGGAGAATATTTAGAAGTGGATTTTGACGATAAAAATGTGGTAAGTTATGAGTTTGATGCTATAGTTTGTTTAGATACACTTTTACACTTAAAAGAACCAGAAGATTTTTTATCAAAATTAAAAACTAAATATTTGATTATATCGGCAGCAATAGATACCGACGTGTCAGAAGATCAGTTTAAAAGAATGTTGATTGGAAAATGGATTATAAAAGACGAATTGTGGCAACATTGCGATAAAAAAGAAAATTATTTGGTTGTATATGCAACAAACGGTAGTAATAACACATAAAATGAAAATATCAGTTGTAATTCCGCATTATCCATATAACGAAGAAATAAACACAAAACTTAAAAGATGTGTTAATAGCCTGGTTGGAGCTTATGAAATTTTAATTATTGTAAATGATAAAATAGGATTTGCTAAAGCAGTTAACTGCGGACTAAAAATTGCAAGCGGTGATTATATCTGTGTTGTTAACAATGATTTATATATACAAGAAGGATTATTAGAATATATTGCTAAACCAGAAGGAGTATGTAGTCCGTCGGTAAACGGTGTTGTTCAGGAATTTTATGGTGGTTTCTTTTGTATGCCCAGATGGGTATATGAAGGGGTTGGTGATTTTGATGAAAGATTTGAGATAGGATATTATGAAGATAATGATTATTTTGAAAGAATAAAACAATTAAATATTCCATTTTTACAAGATGCAAAACTAAAGGTTGTTGGTGACACTTCTTCAACAATGAAGTTATTTGATAGAGATAAAATATCTAGTGATAATTTAAAAAAATTTATAGACAAATGGGGAAGAAAGCCGTCAAATATACAACTATTTAAAAATAATAACTAATGTATTGAATAAATATATGAATCTGTTAGTTGAAAAATTAAATAAGGATGTGTGGGCAACAATAAAACCATCTAAAATTCATGGAGTTGGTGTTTTTGCAATTAGAGACATTCCAAAAGGGACTGTAATAAACAATGGACAAGATTTTCGCGGTAGAATATGTATTAGCGAAGAAGATTTTAAATTAATAGAAAAACCAATACAAGATATGATTCTTGACAGAACAATATTTTATGAAGGAGAAGATATGTGTTTTAGACATCCAAATAGTATAATTATTTTACAATGTTTAATGAATCATTCTGATAATCCGAATAGCGATGGTGTAAGAGTATTAAGAGATATAAAATGTGGAGAAGAAATAACAGAAAGTTATTTTGGTGGCCCAAGACTTCATAAATTAACAAAAGAAAAAATAAAAACGTTTATAAAAAATAAAATATTGTAATAAAATATTGTGTTACCGGTTAATCCACAATTATTTTTAGCTCCAAAACTAAAAGGTCTTAATATTGAAGAACTTATAGTTTTAAATCTGGGTGCGGGAAATTATACATCAGCTCTCGCAGCACATATTTTTGATTTTCCGTTTAAAAAATTAATTAGCGTTGATATTTGGCCAAAATATTTAGATGAAATTGATGAATCAAAAATTAAAGCAAAAGAACATATTAAAATTGTTGATAATATTTTAACAATGGACTTTCCGGATGCAGATGTTGTAATGTTATTTGATGTTGCCGAACATATGACCTATAACAATCTTGATAAATTGCTTGAAAAGATTGAAACAACAATCCCAAATTTGAAAAGAATTTTGATCTTTGGGCCAATTGAACGAAATAAATATAAGTTAAGAATTCCCGAAGATTTAAGTAATCAATATCAAATACATCATATTAGATTAAGTCCAGACTATTTTGAGAAAAGAGGTTATCAGGTTGATATTCTTAATAATTTTCATCGATGGGAAAATGCTGACGGGGTTAAACCGGGAGATGCATTATGGGCAATAAAAAACAAGTAAATATAGTATATTTTAAAAATGGTAAAAATTTCTGTAATATCAATTTCTAATCGTTGGGGATCTATAGATATATTTTATAATACTCTAAAAAATCAGACATTTAAAGACATGGAGTGGATCTTTGGCGATGAACTATATGAAGAAAGGAAAGATGAAGTTAAAGAATATGTAAAAGAAATTAACTATAAACATTTTAAACCGCGTCCTAAAAAAGAAAATCATGTATGGAATCTTCCAGAAGCATATAATGATTGTTTTAATCTGTCAAGTGGTGAGTTAATAGTTGTATTAGAAGATTATATATGGATAAAACCAAATGCATTAGAAAGATTTTATAAAGACTGGAGGACATATGGTGATGCATTATTTACTGGAGTGGGAGATAAGATAGATTCTCCACCGGTTATTAATCCCTGTGGTAAAATAACCATATTTGAAAAACCAATGGAAACATTTCCTGAAAATATTATTATTAGAGAAATTGATGAAAGAAAAAGTGGCTCTAAAGAAAAAATAGAAAACACGGATCAATATTTAAATTTTGAATTTAACTGGTGTGCTTTTCCCAGAACTATATTAGAAGAACTTGGTGGTATGGAAGAAAAATGTGGAATAGTATATTGCGGTCAAGATAAAAACTTTGCGTTGAGGGCAAAAATGTTGGGATATGATATTTATATCGATAGAGAAAACGAATGTTATGGTATTTATCATCAAGATTTTGATCCAAGACCTATAGATTGGGAAATAAATCATTTTAAACGAAATGGTGCAGCTACTAAAAATGTATTAGCTGGCAAATGGCCATTAAAATGTAATTATTTACATAAATGAAAGACGTAACTTTTTTAATAACTTACTTTGCCCAACCAGATTTTTTAAAAATCTGTCTTGACAGTATCAAAAAATATTATTCTAATGCTAAGATAATAATAAGCCAGCAAAAAGACGATAAACCGATAGATGTTAAATATAAGATTATTAAACATGATATGCATTCTAATCTTTGGGTAGATGCTGCCATTGGATTAGCAAAAGAATGTAAAACACCAATAGCGGTTTATATAGAACACGATGTGTTTTTATTAAAAAATATTGATGATATGTTAGATAAAATAAGAAATAATGAATATGATTTAATTGGTGTTGAAGAGGTAATACCATTTGAAGGATTAAATAGAAATGCACCCGGATTTGCTAATCAGAATTTCTTTATTATCAATATGAAAAAAATGAAAAAAATTGGACTAGAAAAAATGAGGACAGATTTTACAAAAGAATTAAATATTGCTAATCATGAATCTGGTTATGGGATATCGCAATCTTTAGATAAGAAACTATTTTTACCAGTTAGACAATCTGGATATGGATGTGGGACATTTTATGGTAATGTAGTGCATCATTTTTGGTTTGGATCATACCCGAAGCGAAATATAGAATATGATGGTATAAACAGGTTGTGGTTAGAAGAAGAAGCAAATAGATTAATAGGTGATTATTGGGAAGAGAAAATAAAATGCGAATAGCTATTGAAACATTATGTTACAATGACGAGAAGAATCTAAAAGCCTGTATAAAAAACTGGCGAGGAGTTGTTGACAAACATCTTGTTTTAGTAAGTGAGAAACCATGGCATGGACCAACTTATGAAAGAGACAAATCTTATGAAATAGCATTAGAAATGGGGGCTGATGCTGTTTTGGGAAGATGGCAAAGCGAATCAGAACAAAGAAACTGGGGATTAGCGAGATTATATGATTATGACTGGGTTTTAATCATAGATTCGGACGAGTTTTTTACAAAAGATGATCAGAAGATATTGTTAAAAAGATTAAACCAAAAAGATTCTTGGTTTCCAGTTGCTTATCCAAAAAATATTATTGTTTATTGGAAAACACCAGAATATATATTATTTCCAACCGATGTTGCCAGATTTATTTTGGTTGTTGACCCAAAATCTGTATTATTTACTTTTGCTAGAAACGCTAACTATATAAATGGCGATGGTAATACTAAAGATTGTATTACTTATATAGACATAACTAGTCATCATTTTTCATATGTCAGAACAGATGAACAAATATTGCAAAAATTGACCAGTTATGAACATGCGGATACAATAAATGATTTAACTTCTTGGTATGTAAATGTATGGAGTAAATGGGAACCAGGGTCTAATATGATAGTTAGACCACAAGGAATAGAACAAAGTAAAGCAGTTTATTCACCCGCGCCAAAAGAAATAATAGAACTATTTGAAAATAGTTAGTATTTGTGTTATAATATAATTAAATACAATTATGTTGCGAGTGGAAGATATAAAACCAAATAAACAACTATCAAATCCAAATCCTTCATATCAGGGAATATCCTTTCATGATTATGGCGGTGGAGGATATAAAAACGTGTCCCCAGAACAGCAAAGAGCGTGGGAGGTAGAAAGTGGATATAATAACTGGGCCACGAAATCAACGGGGCTTCCCAATCCTTATTCTTTTTCATCAAATATGTTGCCCACTTTACCAAACCACGATCTTATAAAAAGACTTCCAAAACCCAAACTTGATTATTCTAAAACACAACAATATACTAAAAGTTCAGTTTAAAATAAGCAATGGCAGATGAAATACTAAATCGTATAAATAAATTTTATGGTGGTATTACTACAAACGAAAGAGATACTACTGAGGGCGTCCATTTAAATATGGAAGAGGTTGATATATTTTCTAATAAAAGTTCTGTTACTCCGAATACAATATTTCGTGGCGATTTTCTGATTAGTAGCATAACAAGATCTGGAACAACGGCAACGGTTACTACATCTACTGCCCATGGATTAACAACAAATGATGTTGTAACTATATTTGGTTCGGATCAGTCAGAGTATAATGGAACTAAAACTGTTACAGTTGTAAATGATACTGTTTTTACATTTACAGTTAGCGGATCTCCAACTTCACCAGCGACCGGAACTATGTATATGTCTGTAATGCCTTATGAGACAATAGGATATACTCTTGATGAAAATGATAACTTATTTGCTTTAAGTAACGATGGGGCTGGTACACCAAAGATAAAGATATGGAAAAAAACAAATGCCAGCGCCGATACTCCGGGTGCATGGGCGGTATTTAAAACTTCATCTTATAATTTTAACTGGCAGTCACCAATAGCAAGGCATCAACATCAAATTGCAATTGATAGCATTACAAGGGTTACAACAACTGCCACTGCTACAACGACTAATAATCATTTGTTGACAAACAACGATGTTGTTGTTATAGTTGGATCGTCTACAAAAGAATTTAATGGAACTTTTACAATAACTGTTACGGGGGCAAAAACTTTTACATATACTGTCCCCAATTCTGGCGCTGATGATACTACCAGTACAATGTATGCAAGGGTAAGTTATTTATATTATGTTGATGATACAAATACTTTAACAAAACTAGGAACATTGTCTTCTGCTACAAATGAATCGCAAGTAGATCAGACAAATACAACAATGACACTTCCTGGACTTGGCAAGGCAACGGATCGTATTGCTATGATAGAAGCATACGGAGGGCTTTACATATTAAATGGTCAATATATTTCTGAAATAGATATAGATGGACAATTTATTGAAAAGAGATTTACGTTGCCAAACGGCTGGGATGCGATTAGTGCAGATATATTTGGTAACTTTTTGGGAATATTAACAAGAAGTATAAATTCTAAACTAAATTATTCTAAAGTGATATATTGGGATTTGTCAAGTTATGAGCAACCAGTAGATGTTAAAAACATACCGATGGGTGGCCCACAAATAATTGTTAATTATCAAGAAATACCATTTGTATTTTGTGCGCAAAATGGTAAACTATTTATATATAGATTAACGGATGGTGGCACTATTTTGGTAAATAATTTATCAAATGTTGAGACAGAAACAGATGATCAACCAGTTATTCCAGATGCATGTAAATTTGTGGCAAACGATAGGGTATATTTTGGATTGTGGAAAACCGATAAAACAGGATTATATGAATTTGGCAGATTTGATGCCAACAGTCCATTTGCATTAGTATTGGGACGTAGATTTAATGTTAGTGATTATTCTGTTCATATTCCATATGCTGTTTTTGGAGCAGGACCAAATATTTATGGTGCATTTGTAGATGATACAGTTGCTACGAGTATAAAACTTGAAGGCAACAATAGTCCAAGATATAGTTCTAATGCTGTTATAGAAACAGTGTTTGTAGATGGTGGTAAACCAGAATTTTTGAAAGAATGGACTGGTTTTTTAATAGTATCAAAACCATTAGCAGCGAATTGTTCAATTGGTATATCTGCCAAAGTAGACAATGCCACATCTTATGATACAAATTCTGTAAACTCATTAACTAGCAGTAATGATCAGTTACATGATGGAGGAACTGGCGATACTTATTGGAAAAGAGACTGGACATCTTTGGTTGGTAGAACATTACAAGCGAAGGTTACAATGGAAAGCAATGGTTCAATTGCAAGACCCATATTAATATCATTAGGATTATTAAGTAGAACAACATCAATTTATGGATAAAGACGAAATAAAAATACGCAGTATTTACGAGGAAGATAAAACAGTATTGCTTGAAAAAAGAGTATCCTTATTAGAGGACCAGATTTTAAATATTAAAAATGCGGCACCATATCAAACCACTAGTTCTTCTATAATGTCCCCAAACTATAAATCCGGAAGTGACGGATGGAAAATAGACGAAAACGGAGATGTTGAATTTAATAGTGGTACTTTTTCTGGAGCATTATCTGCCAGTACAATAGATATAGGAGGTTCTGATTCTACTTCTTTCCATGTTGACATAAATGGTAATATGTGGCTTGGAGCAGCAACATTTGATTCTGCACCAGCAAAAATATCTAGTAATGGTGATGCCACGTTTTCTAGTATAAATATTACTGGAGGTGTAATAGACGGAACATCTACGATTGCCGGAATAACCGGAACTCAAATAAGTTATGTTGCCACTTCAACCGCAGATAGCGTTCCTACCGGATTAACATATTCCACTGGTGGTATTTCAACAGGTTCGGACGGTTCGCAATCGGCCTATGTCGTTCTTACTTGGAATGCGATTTCTTCAAACACTTTTGACCACTATTTGGTTAGATATAAGAAAGCGGCACTTACTTATTACACCTATATTCCAGCCACTACGAACACAATAACTATTGAAGGATTAACGCCTAATGTTTCGTATAACTTCGGTGTTTGTTCGGTAAATAAATACGGGACATCTTCAGCTTTTTCATCTGATATTATACAAACAACCCCTTCTGATTCAACTGCTCCGGCTACCGTTACGGGAGTTTCAGCAACAGCTGGAATACAATATGTGATAGTTCAGTGGACACATAACACCGAAAGCGATTTAGCTTCGTATAATATCTACAGAAATACAACAAACAATAGCGAGACTGCCACTTTGATAGGAAATTGCCGAACCAATTATTTTATAGACGGAGGAAGAACTGGCGGTCAGATTTATTATTACTGGGTTAAAGCAGTAGATACTTCGGGCAATGTGTCGGCTTCGTTTTCAACAGTAGCATCGGCTACTCCAAGAAATGTAGTTTCAAGCGATACTAACATTGCTTCTCAGGGATGGACGCAAACTTGCGTATTTAGTTCTACCGATGCAGATACTGTTAGTTGGGGAGCTGGAACTTTTACAACCGCGGCAGGAACTTCGTATTCTATTTCAGCGGGCAATACCGGCAATATGACTGCAATAACTTATATTTATTTAGATATTGCAGTTTCAACTACTGCTTACCAAATAACAACCACTGCCACTAATGCGGTTGGAGATGGAAAGGTTTTAATAGCGGTAGCGCAAAAATCAACCACAGAAGCCACTTTTCAAGTATTTGGAGGGTCTGGTGGAGTTGCGATAACTGGCGGAGATATTGAAAATCGTTCTATCACTAATGCGCAAATTGCCGCTGCTACTATTACATCTAATGAAATTGCAGCTAATACTATTGTGGCTGGGAATATTCACGCCGGAACTATTACTTCTAATGAAATAGCGACAAATACTATTACTTCGGATAATATATTAAGTATTGCTGGCTCAAAAGTCTTAATAGACGGCACAACTTATCTTTCTAATTGGAGAAAAACAGGCGATTTAACCAAAATAGATGGAGGACAAATATCAACAAATACAGTAACCCTTTCACAACTTAACTTCACCCCAGTACAAACAACAAATGTAATTGCTTCAATTAACGCTTCGACAGAAGGAATTAAGATTGATGCTGATAATATTACAATAAGCGGAGCTACAACTTTTGATTCTGGATACGACCCAACTACCAAAACAGCAAAAGTCGGTGGAACTTATGACTCGGCGTCTTCAGGAGCAAGAGTTCGTATCTTTCCAGATACCAATACTGGAATACAAGTAATTGATAATGCCGGGGATAATGTGTTTAAAGCAATGGTCGGAGGAACCGATGTTGGAGATGTAATTATGGGCAATGAGACTACTGGAAACTACGCTAAATGGGATAATTCTGCTGGTATTCTTGAAGTATTTGCCGATAATGTTCCGACATTAGGAAAAGCAACTTTTGGCGGCAATGGTTCTGACGGGGCATTAAGTATTACTTCTGGAACAACAAATATTGATTTAGGTGGAGCAGAATATTTTGAAAAGAATTATACAAGTATAACGATAAGTGGAACTGGTGCTCTTACTTTTAGTAATCCTCACAACAACGGAACGAAGATTGTTCTTAAATCAAAGGGTAATGTAACGATTACATCATCAGCCACAAGAGCTATTGATTTAAGAAATTTAGGAGGCAAGGGTGGAGCATCGTCAACAGGTAATGGTAATGAAGGTTTAGCACATAGAGATATGCTTGACACAGCCCTTGTAGCGGGAAGAGGCGGGGTTGGGGGAACTAGTGGCGGAGCAGTCGTTGGCGCCGGTGGTGTCCAATTTAGTATTTCAGGGCTTTATCCTTTTAAAGCATCAAGAAATTATAGAAAATTTGTTGAATTTACATCTGGCCCTGGTGGCGGTAGCGGAAGCGGATCCACTAATGCACCCAGCGGAGCAGGAGGAAGGGGCGGCGGGGCTTTATTAATAGAGTGTAATGATAGTTTAAATATTACAGGAACAATAGATGCTTCTGGAGGGAATGGGGCAAATGGAACAAGTGCATGGGGTGAAGCTAGCGGTGGTGGAGGTGGAGGAGCGGGAGGACATATTTTAATTTTATATAGAACCCTTACTGCTAATACTGGAACTTATATCGTAACGGGTGGCAACGGAGGTGATGGTGGTACTATTGGAAGCTCGTGGGGTGGAACAGGTGGCGGAGGTGGCGGTGGATTGAATGGTAAGGGTGGTAATGGAGGATATGTTGGTTCAGGCGCAGCCCAAAATGGTAGTAGTGGTCTTACTGGAGGATCTGGTGGTACCGCTGGAGCAAATAATCAGGCTGGTGGAGGAGGCGGAGGCGCTGCTGGTGAATTCCTGGTCGCAGAAAATAATTTAATAGCATAAAATAAAATGGAAATAATTAAACTAAAAGATGCATACGATCCAAATGCTTCTGAACGAGAGCAGCAAGCTGCCAGTCTTGCAAGAGTGCGTGAATTAGAGGCGATGGGGACTAATCCAGACACTCCTATTTATTATGAAGGCGATAAATGGACAGGTGGCGAGGGAAATATCTATGTCATAAGAGGAGGAAAAACATATACTAAAAGTGCTTACGATTCTATATTTGGTATGACTCCAGAAGACTTGGCTCAACAAGCATATAATCAACAATTAGCAGCTGCCTTGAAGGCGGGTGTTCAACCTGCTCAAATAGCTCCTGGTATGGTTAATCCTTATACTGATCCCCAAAAGGCTAAAGAATTAAATATTGCAGGTTCACAACCAATATCAGTTTCATCGATCCCAAAAACTCAAACTATGGCAGATATAACTGGTTCAACAATTCCTACTTATAGTCAACAATTTATACAACAACCAACAACTTCCGGACAGCCAACGCCGACGGTGGATTTAATACAGTCTAATATTACGCCACAAAATGTTATATCTGTTTCTAGAGAAGGTAATAATTTTTATGTTACTACTTCTGATGGACAATATATAAAACTTAATAGTGCAGATCCTGGTTCTGCATTTAAACGGCTTGGAATAAATGCAAATTTTGTACAACCAGGACAAACAGTATCTCTTGCACAAGCACAAACAGGACAATCATTTAATCCCTTTAGCGTTGCTGCAATGGGGACGCAAACAACTACACCATTAACCAGTAGTGCAATGGGCGGAGTTCAAGCACCAAGTGCAGGATTTGAACAAACATATAATAAACCTGGTATCTTTAGTCCTGGTGAAGGATATACAACAACGCCTACCACCAGAACTTTTGGTAAAATAGGCTTAGATATATATGAAACCACTGGGGGAATGTTTAAACATATAGAAGAAAAAGATCTTGCCTCAACCGGGCTTAATAAAAATCCCGGATGGTTTGAAACAATACCGACCATTGATGTTAATCAATTAACTCCAGAACAAAAAGCCATTGCTAACAAGGTGTCTATAGATACTTGGGGACATCCATTAACAACTACCGCCACACCAACTATTGATACAACAATCCCTAGTACTAGAGAAATATCAAGGGGTATTACTACCGTTCCAGAAAACGTTGGGACAGCCGCCGGATTTAATCAGCGTATTGATGATATTATCGGAAGTGTTTATTATAATCCACAAATAAATTATAAAGACAATCAAGCAGCACAGGCAAGAGACTTTTATAAAGTAAAAGTTCCTGTTACGGCAGATAACCCTGGTGGTTATGATATATACGATTCTAATGGTAACAAAATAGATCTTGCTACATTTAAATCTTTGGGATTGAATGCAGATTGGATTCCAGAAAAAACAACCCCTTCTCCATTGCCCCAATTAGTATATAATGGGGAAGATTCTGAATTACAGAAAAAAGCAAATAAATTGCAAGAACAAATTGATGCACTTACCGCTAAAGATCCTTTTGTTGGTAAAACCATTGAACAGATAAGAGCTGAACTTACTTCTGAACTTGGTTTAGATAAACTATATGCTGATAGAAATACAATACAAAAAAGAATAGATGCTATTTATAATGCTTATGATAAACTTATTGGTGAAAATGATGAAAATCCGGATATAACCCAGACCATTAAAAATAAAAGACTACAGTTACTATCTAATAAACAAACTTCACAGGTTGCCGCTTTGACGCGTCAATTAGATTCTATAAATAATGCAATTGCAAAAGCAGAAGCGACGGTTACTACAAGGTTAAGCGACCAAATAACCCAATATAATATTTATAGAAACCAGCTTAATGATTTACAGAATGCTTATGATAAGTTACAGGAAAGAATAGATAAGGAAGCGGATAATGCGCGTCAAGCACTTCAGTTTTTGGCATCAAATCCAGAAATGTTAAAAGATATTACACAGGCGGAATTTGATTATATTAATAAAAACGGTACTTATCCTGCGTCTTTGATCAGTAAGATAAGTAAAATATCTGGTACTAAATATCAAACAATATTTCATGATATTGATGCTAATGGTGTAATGCATACTTATGGAGTGACCAGTGATGGTAGACAAATAGAAATAGGCACAGTTCCTGGTTATGCTGAACCTGGTGGTAGTGATAGTAATGTTGTTTATACGTGGTATACAAATCCCATAACCGGTGAAGTAAGTTTAATTTCAGCAACTAAACCAACCGGACCTGGTACATATCCAGTTGAAGGCAGCAAATTGCCTACTCCTGCTAGTATAAAAACTGCGTTCATAAATTTTGCAAATCAGTATGGTGGTGGATATACAGAATCTCAGTATCGAGAAATAGCTATAAAAAATAACCTAGATGTTAACGATGCGGATATTAAAAAAGCTATTAGTAAAGGTGATAAATATGATTGGAATCTATTTGGAAATAGAATCACTGCCGATCCAAATGATATGACTACTCCAATAGTAAATTTTAATTCTTATTTACAAAGCATAGGCACAACTGGTAGCGGATCTGTTGCCGGAACTCGTTTATATAAAATTATTGGTTCAGACGGATCTACAACCAGAATGTTAAATGAATCCCAGGTACAGGTATTAAAAAATAATAATTATACTGTTATTCCGCAATAATGCCTTCAATTAATGATATAGATACAATTTTAAATAGGGGAGCTACTCCTCAAACACCTAACCAGATTAGAATGTCTGGTAATGGTTTTGCGCCATCAATAAATGATATAGACCAAATATTAAAACAGCAAGTAGTCCAACCACAAACACCGCAACAAATAATTCAAACTGGTATACAGCAACCAGTACAAAAAGTAGTACCAGGAGAAGAAATGTTTAAACCCGCCGAAAACGCAGGGTTCTTAAAGAAAGCTGGCTCCTGGTTACTTAATACATTTCTTCCAACACAAAGTATGGGAGTAGTTGCCAGAGACATTACTGCTAATGAAAATGAACAGTTAAAAAATCAAATAATTTCTGATGCGCAAAATACCATAAATTTATTTAATACTCGTATAACTGATGCTGAAGCAAAGGGAGATGTAGAGCGGGCAAATAGACTTAGAACCACTTTGGCGGATACTATACAAAAAACCAACGATCTTCTTGGAGAAGATGTTTTTCAAAAACCAACTACATTACAAACGGTTGGTGCTCTTGCTGATATTGCTGCAACCGCAGCGGCTCCGTTTGTACCAGCAAAATTTGCTACAACAAAAGCTGTTGGTACTATGTTAAAGCCAGTTGTAACAGAAACTGGAATGGAACTTGCAAGGGCTGGGACGATGAGAGCTGCTGGTGGTTTAGGTAGGGCTGCTTTAGAAACAGGATTGGCCGCTGCACCAGTTGGGGCCACCTTTGCTGGCGGTAGAACACTTGCAGAAACCGGTGATATTGATAAAGCAGCGGTGGCGGCAATAGTTGGTGCTCCGTTTGGGTTTGGTACTGGCGCTGTAACACCACTGGCTACAAGGGGATTAGGGCTTTTTGGTTCTAAAGTAATAGCTCCGATGGTTGATAAAGTAGATGAAGCAATGGGCGGTAAATTAGGCAGTGGTGTAACCAAAATGATATGGCGTGGATTAGTAAAACCATTAAATACTACATTAGAAAAACTTGGTCTTAAAAACGTAACTAAAGATCTTGAAAATGTTTTTCTTGAAAGCAAAAGAATTAAAGGAGCTGCACAAGCACAAGCAGATAAGGCAGTATCTAGGTTTGAAAAATATGTTAATGAACTTGGGGAAGAAGAAGCTATTAGGAGATATAATGAAGGATTATTTTTAAGTGGTAAAAATTCACTTTCTCCAAATGCGCCTCATGAACCACTAGAAGTTGTTCTTAAACAAACAGATGATCCCGTTGCCAAAACTGCAATATTAGATACTTATAATACTTCTGCTATTGTTGATGCGCCGGTTGCCAAATTCGGAAAAATCTATACTAATAGATCAAGATTGCCGCAAATTGAAGGTGGTTTTATTCTTCCGGCAGAAAAAATAAGCGTTAATGATCTTCGTGAAGAATTAGCCGGATTAGGATATAAATATTCAGATGTAGATCAGATTATTTCTAATATTGAAAAAGATGTAAAAGTTGTTTATAACAAAGAAAAACAGTTTGATATAGCTGAGTTTACAAATATGCCTGGACTGAGAGATGCTTTAAGAAAAGAATTGCCAAAATATAGTAAAATGGGTGAAGGGGCAACTCCTGAAGTTGCTGTTGTTAAGGAAGGTCCTGGCAAACCGGTTGTAACGGCTGCAGAAGGATTTAAACCCGCTCCAACTGGGATCAAGATATATATAGAAGGAGAAAAAATACCGGTTACAAAGATAAGAAGACAGGCAGAAAAACCAGTGCCAAGACTTATTACTCCGGTTGGCGGTAGAACTAGAGATGAAATGCATGAAGCATTGGTTCAAAATGTAATGAATAATGATCCTAGAATATCTAAAATAGCTGATTTATCAGAAAGAAGGTTGGCTGCTGAAGCAAAAATAGACAGAGAAAATCTTGGAATTGAAGCGTATTCTCGTTGGGGGCAAGCATCGGCAAGACAATTTACATTTGATACTCCACAAGAAGCTGCAGAAGCTGGGTGGTTATTACGTAAACCACAAGATTATAAAGATATGCTTTATGCAATGATAGATCAAAACGCGGATGATGCAGCTAAATATACAACTTTATTGAAGGCTCCCAAAATAAATGAATCAACTGGTAGACCGGTAGATCCAGATGCTCAATTAAGAAAATATGTAGACGATATCGTTGAAAAAGTTAGAATTGCTACAAAAGCAGTTCAACAAAGTGAAAGTGAGGGCATTAGGTCTTCAGAATTTGTTAGAGGACAATTAAATGCAATTTTAGGAGTTGGACAATCTGCTGAAGAAAGAGATCTTTATAAGGCATTAGCAACAATTAAACAACTTGGTGCTGCAAAATTGACAACATCTTTCATTGCTAACGCTTTTCAGCCATTAAACTCATTGTTGGCTGCTGATTTACCGTCTTTTGCAAAAGGATTTGCAAGTATGTTACATATTACTTCATCACCGATGGAAAAGTATACTGCGCAAGAATTTGCAACTTTGACAGGAGCCAAAGCCGGAACTATTGTAGAACCGTTTAATATATTTAAAGGAAATAAAGAACAAGCAACTGCGTGGAGAAGATTTATAAATAAAATTATTGGCCCATTTAAATGGACAGAGGTAAGTCTCAATAGAACCCATGCTGCAAACACTGGAGCTTTTTATGCTATACGACAATTCAAAAAAGGAAATTTTGGTGAAGTGGCAAAATATTTGGGAGAATCGGATACAACAAGTGCAATATTGAGAGGATTTTTAAACGAAGATGATCTTATAAAAATAGGTTCAAATTTTATGGATTATACTCAGTTTGGATTTAATCCGCTTGAACTACCAACGGCGTTTAATAATGAATGGGGTTCAGCAATACTTCAGTTTAAATCATTTGGATATAGACAAGCCAAGTTTTTATTTGATGAAATATTAAGGGGAGATGCGAGGGCTTTAAGAAATTTGGCAATTATTACAACCATATATCCTCCATTGGGAATGGCACAAAATGTACTTAAAAGAATTATAACCGGAAGGGCATTAACGGAAGGGCTAACAGATGAAGATAAATCTTTCTTAGGCCTATATATAGAAGGGGCATTAAACACCGGTGTAATGTCTATAATAGGAGATGCTATTACCGCTGGTTTATCTGGGAGAGGTGTTGCATGGGCAATGGGGCCAACTGCCGGAACGATAGGTGGAGGAATAGAAACTGCCGTAAGGGCTGGTGCTGCAATTGGCGCTGGTGATATAGAAAAAGCAGCAGATCTATTAGCAAAATTTATGACCTCTCAGGCTGGTGGAGGTGGCCGTGGTGTTTATAATCTTGGTAAATGGTTATGGGACGATGTATTAGATTTGTCTTTGTTAAATCCGCTTGGTGGTACCGCTTATGCTGCAGAAATACCGCAAACACCGGAACAATTTATACAAGGTGCACAACAAGAACCAGCATATGCTTTACAAAAAATAAAAGATATGCCACAATACAAAAGGGTAGACGAGCAAAGTGGTGGTATAATAACCAAAATAATAAATCTTTTATCACCATTGTTTGGTTCACATACTATAAATGTAAATAATAAACCAACAATAGACAATAAATTAGCATTCGATACTACGAAGTTAAAAGATCCGTCAATATTAGAAAATGGTAAAAGTATTGATACGTTGAAATATACCCCAAAACAGATGACAGAAAAACCAGTAATTAATAATAATGCCACAAATTTAAAAGAGCCAAATTCAAAAACAGTATTACAAAAGTTTAATAGTCCAGAAGAGGGAATAAGGGCAAGTGCAGAAGATTTGAATACAAAATTATCTGGTGGCGGAAATATTGTCCAGAGTATTTTATCTAAAGAAAATATTGACAATCCGACAGTTGCAGATATGTTAAGAATACACGAATCTGGTACCACTATTCCTAATAAAAAATCAGATAGTTATGTAAATAATATACAAAAATGGACTGGTTTAGATCTAAATCAACCGATAATAGATTTTCCAAAAGAACTTTATGCTTTATTAATGAAGGGAATGATGAGATATGAATCCCCATACTTCTTTCAAAAATACAGAAATTTGGTCGATAATATAATGCAAGACGTTGTTGGAGTTGAACAATATAATCCAAGCAACATTAAATAAATGAACGAAGAAGATTACAAAATAGAAATAGTACGTAAACTAGCAGCTTTAGAAGCAAATTATAAATCTCTTGATAAGAAAGTTGATTTATTATCAAGCGATTTTAAATTTTTTACCAGTAATTGTTTTGAACATTTTAAAAATGATGTTTATAACAAAATGGAAAAACTTAAGGGAATTTCTCCGGTAATAACCATTATATTATCTTTATTTTCGGCTGTTATTACAGGATTAGCTATATATGTTTTAACAAAATGACATTCCCATTATTTAGACGACAACTTATACGTGGAGTAAAAGAACATATTGCAGATGGACTTGGTGCTGCCTGTGATTATGTGGCCAATTATGAAACCATTTATGCACCATGTGGCGGAACTATTTATACATTCAAAGAAACAAAAGGTGGCAACTGGATAGGTATTAAAAGAGATAATGGTGACAAAATAGAAATGGCGCATTTAGATAAATATTTAGTTAGACAGGGATGGTTATTTAAAACAAGAGTAAATGAAGGACAACCGATAGCAATAAGCGGAAACTCTGGTACACAAACCTCGGGTCCACATCTTCATTTACAGATAATAAGGAACGGAAAACGTTTAGACCCAGAAGAATATTTTTATTCAACAAATATTCCTATTGTTGTTGTTAATATAAATATTCCACAAATGAAAAATTTTCAGAATGAACTATTAAAATATAGTGCTGGAATGCTTACATGCACGTGGGACATAATAAACAAATCTATTAAAGGGCCATTAGATCAGTTTAGCGCATATAAACTGGCAGATGAAATGTTTGATAAAAAGTATTTGCCATATCGTTATTCATTTATTCGTTATACACCCGTAGACGTAAATGATAATATGTTAACTACCTTCTATTATCCAGAAAGAAATATGTGTATTTCTAAACTACCTGGTTTTGATCCAAGATCTTTGGTTTTTGAGTTTGCGCACCAGGTACAGATTTTTTATAATGCTAACAGGGGGACAAACCCATATATTGATGTTGATGATGCACAAACGGCTATTTCTGACGAAATGATTTCTAAAAAATTAAGATCAGTTCTTCCTTATATTAATATTTTACTAAAGCCATGATAAAAATTTATGGTTTTGGATACGTGGGTAAAGCAATGAAAAAATTGTTTCCAGATGCTTTAGTTCACGATCCATTACAAAATTTTATAAATAATGAATTTGCGGACATTTCTATTGTCTGTGTTCCAACACCATTAAAAAACGGTGCATTAGACTGTTCTATAGTTGAAGATGTGGTAAAAAATTGTAATAGTCCATTAATATTAATTCGTTCTACCGTAATGCCTGGAACTTGTGATTATTTAGAAAAAACATACAATAAAAATATTGTATTTCAACCAGAATATTTGGGAGAATCTATAAATCATCCGCTAAATGATTTGAAAACAAGATCTTTCATAGTTTTAGGAGGAAAACCAGAAAATCGTAGAAAAATAATAGAACTATATCAAACTGTATACAATGCAAATATTGTAATAAGACAGGTAACAAATTATGAAGCTGAAATAATTAAACTTTCAGAGAATAGGGCTATAGCATATAAAGTAATGCAATGTCAAGAGTTATACGATGTCTGTGAAAAAGCTGGAGTTGATTATTATACAATTCGTGATATAGTATATGGAGATGATCCAAGATTTAATCTTTGGTTTACTTTTGTCTATCCAGACAAAAGAGGTATAAATAGCAAGTGCTTGCCCAAAGATGTTTATGGGTGGGCCGCCTGGGCAGAATCGTTAGGATATGTACCGGAATTAACAAATAAGTTATTAGAAATAAATGATAAAATTATCAATAATAATTCCTTCATATAAAGATCCTTATTCTGTAAAAACCATTAATTCACTTTTAGAAGGATCTGAACTTGGTGATCAATTAGAAATAATTGATGTTTTAGATGGTTTTTGGCCATCTTATGAAATAGTACAAGACCCAAGAGTAAGATATGTGCATCTTGGCCGAAATCGTGGAATGAGGGGGGCAATAAATGCGGGAGTATCTATTTCAAGAGGCGAATTTATTATGCGAACCGACGAACATTGTATGTTTGCTAAGGGTTTTGATAAAGCAATGACTGATGTTTGCGAACCAAATTGGATAATGACTGCCAGAAGATATTATTTAGATCCTGTTAAGTGGGAACTTATGGACATACCCTATGTAGATTACGAAAAATTAGTTATTCAAGAAGGAAAGAAATTTGCAGCACAAAGATGGAGATCAAGAGATGAAGAACGTAAAGATATAATGATTGATGAAACCATGGCCATGCAAGGATCGTGTTGGGTAATGCCTAGAAAATGGTGGGATGAAGTAATAGGTGAACTAGATACAGAACATTATGGCCCACTTATACAAGATTCTCATGAAATGCAATTTAAAACATGGAAAGCAGGAGGCAGGTTAATGCTTAATAAAAATACTTGGTTTGCACATAAACATCGAAGTTTTCCAAGGACACATAATAACGGTACTGAAGAAAATCCGGCCAATTGTGAAGCTGGTTATAAATATGCTTTAGACACATGGCGAGAATATTATGAGAAAGAAATTTTACCAAAGTGGAATATGTAAAAATATATTAGTTGCATAAGATTATTTTTAAAAATGGATAATTTAGTTAGTATTATATATTACACATCAAACCGCGAAGACGAGGGATTTGAAAATAGGATTAAAGAAAATCTTCTAAAAGTATGCGGAGATATTCCTATAATTTCTGTCTCTCAAAAACCAATAAATCTAGGAACAAATATTTGTGTAGGTGATGTTGGGGCTAGTGGCTTTAATTGTTTTAGACAAATTTTAATTGCATGCGAAGCGGCAACCACAAAATTTGTAATATCTGCAGAGGCTGATACTCTTTATCCACCAGATTATTTTACGTTTATTCCGCCAAGAGATGATGTTTGTTATCGTGATTCAAATTTATATGTAATGCCAGATATGAGAGATTTTTATTTTAGAAAACCTGAGGGAGCTACACATGCGCAAATAGTTGGACGAGAATTTTATATAAAAACATTAAAAAAATTATTTGAAGGAGCACCGATGTGGAGTATAGAAGAGAAAAATTTTCCGAAAGAAAGATGGCGCAAAGAAGATGTATTTGATAAAATTGAATACTGGGAAAGCGAAAATCCGGTCGTACAAATAAAAACAGGAGATTCTCTTAGATATTACACCCATTCAGAGCGTATTCCGATTTATTCATTAAAATATTGGGGAGATGGTAAAACTTTGCGCAAATATTACGTAAGAAAAAAAAGAACATTTAAATGAAACTAATTGATGGAATAAAATATGAAGGATGTCCGTTTGAAATTCCTGATAATTCAAGAGATGAATTACCAGAATTTTTAAAAGAAATGGGTTATAAAGTTGGAGTGGAAATCGGAGTTTATAAAGGAGAATTTACAAAAAAATTCTTAGATGTTGGATTAAAAATATATGCAATTGATCCATGGCAACCATATGAAGGAGCGGGGAGAACACAAAAAAACAAGGCAAGACAAGATTTTCTATACGGACATACTCAAAGATATCTTGATACCTATATAAAAAATGGGCAATGTTTGCTTATTAGAGAAACTTCAATGAATGCATTAAAATTTTTTGACAATGAAAGCCTTGATTTTGTTTACATAGACGGTGATCATAGATTTAGATATATAGCAGAGGATATTTATGAATGGAGTTTTAAAGTTAAAAAAAACGGTATAATATCTGGACACGATTATTTCTGCACAGATCCGACAGCAAATAACGTTATTTGCCAAGTTAAACCAATTATTGATGCCTATGTAAGAGCTTTTGGTGTTAAAAACTTTTATATTTTTGGCAGATCGAAGCCAATTGAATTAGAAAAAAAGAATGATAAATATTATTCATGGATGTTAATAAAACAATAATTTATTTGACCGATAATTGTCTTGATCCTAAGATAGATGAATTTTGTAAAAAAAACATTTTGGAATCAATCGGTAATTATCCTTTAATTTCCGTTTCTCATAAGCCTATAGATTTTGGCGAAAATATTTGCGTAGGAGAAATGGAAAGGACAAGTTTGACCATCAACATTCAAATGATGGAAGCGTTAAAAAGAGTAAAGACCGAATTTATTGCCATTGCTGAACACGATTGTTTATATACCCCCGAACATTTTGCTTTTATTCCCCCAGACAAAAATGTCTTTTGGTATAATGAAAATGTTTGGTTATTACAAGTATATAGTCTAAGTCATCCAGAATTTAACGGTATGTTTTCATTTTTTAAAAATAGAAAGGCTAATTCCCAATTAATTTGCGGAACAAAAATAATGATTAAAGCAACACAAGATAGGATAGATATGATGAGCGACCCAGTATGGAAAGCAAGATATCCGTTGGGAAGAATTGGGGAGGCAGGGGCGATGGACTATAACCACGCTATGCGATTGGCGGTTGGAAAAAATGTTGCTCATATTAGAGAAAGATTAAAGAAATATATTCAAGATTATGAAGGGAGAAATTTCAGAACGACAATTCCAAATATAGACATAAGACATAATAATAATTTTACAAAAAATAGAAGAGGAACAAAGAGAACATTTAATCTCTCCTATTGGGGAACAATAGAAGATGTTTTTAAATATGGCAAACCAACTTTCAATTTTAATTCCTAGCCGCAATGAGGCATTTCTTAAGAATACCATAGAGGATATTCTGAAGAACATAGAAGCAGACACAGAAGTGATTGCCGTTTTAGACGGGGCATGGGCAGATCCGCCAATCCTTCAGCATGAAAGAGTGAATGTAATTTATGTACCAGAACCAATAGGGCAAAGAGCGGCAACTAATTTGGCGTGCAAGTTAAGCAAAGCAAAATTTGTAATGAAGATTGATGCCCATTGTGCTTTTGATAAAGGATTTGATCGAAAAATGATAGAAGGTTTTAAAGAGACAGGAGACAATGTAACAATGGTTCCTATAATGAGAAATCTTTGGGCTTTTGATTGGAAGTGTCTAAAATGCGGTAAAAAGTGGTATCAGGGGCCTACTCCTATTAAATGTCAAGAAACCAATTTTAAGGGGACTGGTAAACCTTGTGATAGTACAAAATTTACAAAAAAAATTATGTGGATAGGGAAACATAATCCACAATCTACTTCTTATTGTTTTGACGCAATACCACACTTTCAATATTTTGAAGATTATAAACATCGTCCAGAATATATAAAAGACAAAAAAGAAACTGGTTTTACCGAAACAATGTCTTTACAAGGAAGTTGTTTTATGGTTACAAGAGAAAACTACTGGAAATGGGAGGTATGTGATGAAAAACTCGGAAACTGGGGCAATCAGGGTATAGAAGTGGCTTTAGCTACATGGTTTAATGGCGGAAGGGTTTTATGTAATCATCATACATGGTATGCCCATCTGTTTCGTACACAGGGTGGAGATTTTAGTTTCCCTTGGCCTAATAGTGGAAAAGAGACGCAAAAAACAAAAGACAATGTTAAAAATAAATATTGGAAAAATCCAAAATTAGTTTGGTTATTAAAAAAATTCTGGCCAGTTAATGGGTGGACAGAAGAAGACTTAGAAAATTTATAAAAAACAATAAATATATATTAAAAATACACCAAATACCTTGATTTTGGTGTATTTTTATGTTATAATGTGTATATAAAGATGCACACATTCAACTTTTTATTCTTTGCTTCCGAACAAAAAGAGATACGTAATGATTAAAGATTTACTTCAAAATAAACCAGCCCGAGAGCGAGCCAATATCAAAGCTACCGAAATAGCTAAAATTAAAAGTGTTCCTAGAACCAATGTTAAGTTCTCTGGTGCTGATTACGATATTGAGATTATTTCTTTTAATCCGATTGGGGGCGGAATTGAGCTTTATGCTAGAGCCTGGGATTCTCAGGGACAAGTAGGTTTTGGTAAAGACGGCACGGTTGAAATAGAAAGATTTAGGATTTTTAATCCCCCGATTTTAGTTGATGACCCAAACGGCGATATTGTTCGGGAGTGGACAGATGAAAAAACTGGTGAATTAAAACAAAGAAAATTAAGAGAAGACCCCAAAGAAGCTATTTTACAATCATTAGCCCATACGATTCTTGTTTCAACCAAGAATAACCCGAGAGGAAAAATAGTTAAGGGTAAAATAGGGAGCACTACCGATACTTTTTATCCAGCCGCTGGAGCAAATAGTCCTGTTGATGGAGGTGTCGGATATACGGTTTATGATGATGGAGGAAGTGATGCCGGGAAGGCGTGGTCGTATATCGTTAACCACGCAGGGACCTCAACTTATGCCAATCCTACCGAATTATGGACAACACCCGTTCAGTTTTCAGCCGGGAGCACTACCAATTATTTTAGATATAACCTTCGTGCAATTTATCTTTTTGACACTTCTACTATTGGAACAGATGATATTACTTCGGCAGTTCTTTCCATTTACGGCAAGGGTAAACAAGACCAACTTAATGCTACACCCAATGTTGGTATCTATCTTTCCAATCCCGCTTCAAACGATAATCTGGTTGCAGCAGACTATAGTTCTGGTGGGATGTCTCCGGGTGGTGTTTTACAATCCGATTTAATTACTTATGCTAATTGGTCTACATCTGGTTATAATGATTTTACCCTTAATGCTACGGGTAGGGGGAATATAAACAAAACTGGAATTTCAAAATTTGGTGCGAAGAATCAGCAATATGATGACGCAAATAGCACCCCGCCCTGGGCTTCTGGTTATCTCAACACTAGGTTAGAAGGCTATTGCGCTGACCAAACGGGCACTTCTCAAGACCCTAAATTGGTGGTGGTGCATAGTGCGGCTGGTTCAACTTCTCCTTCCATCTCTCCTTCAATCTCGCCCAGTGTTTCCCCGAGTGCGAGTTTATCTCCCAGTTTATCTCCTTCTCTTTCTCCTTCGATCAGTCCTTCAGTTAGTTTATCTCCATCTATTAGTCCCAGTATTTCTCCATCTCCAAGCCCTGGTTGGACAGATTATACAAGAGGAGAATATGCAACACCACCTACCAATGATGATGATTTAGAAACCGCTTATTCAACACAGGATTATTTAGATGTATCCACTAAAGACGATACAAGGGTTGAACAAACCCATACAGATGGAATTGCTATTCATCAATTCAAGGATTATGTGGGAAGTGCAAATTCTTGTAATTTAGAATGGGAAGGACAAACCACAATTGCCCCATCGTCGGTTGCTGTTTATTTACAAATTTACAATAGAAATACATCAGCGTGGGAAACGGTCGATTCAGATAATACTTCGGCGGCTAATACTGATTTTATTTTAACAGCTAATATATCTAATTTATCCAACTATAAGAACGTGAGTTCTATTATTTCGTGTCGGGTTTATCAATTGGCAATGTAATTATGATAGAAACAAATAAAAAATATTATGATAATATTTGGGGAACAGTCCATAGACATGATTATTGTGAATCTTTAGCTAATAGATTAATCCAACAATATGGAAAAGTTCGCTTTTTAGATTGCGGAACAGGTTGTGGATACTTAGTTAAACTTTTAAGAGAGAAAGGCTGTGATGCTTGGGGATTAGAAATTTCTGACTATGCCCTAGAAAACTCTTGTGCTAAAGGATATGTTCTCAAGGGTTCGGTTACTGACATTCCTTTCAAAAATGGGTTTTTCGATGTAGTTTACTCGCAGGGTTTGTGGGAGTATGTGAAAGAAACAGATATAGACAAGGCGTGGGCAGAATGTAATCGTGTAGGGAAGATTCAGGAACACAACATAGACCCTATTGGTAGCGGAATAGATGAAGAAAATTTTGTTAATCTGAAAACTATAGAGGAATGGAAAAAAAGATTACAAGTCCCAAAAATCCTTGTTGCTTGTCCGACCCACCAAGTCAAAGAATACTGTTTTCAAGAATGGATAGATAATGTTAAAAACTTGACCTACCCGAATTACGATATTTTAGTAGTAGATAACTCCCCCGATGATTCGTATGTTAAGAAGTGGGGCGACCAAGTGCCAATGATACATCTATCTAACCAAGACCAAGACCCTCAACGAATGGGTAATAGAATATGCAAATCGATGGCAGTAATTCAAAAGCACTTTCTTGCAGGAAACTATACCCACTGGATGAACATAGAAGCCGATATCATTCCTCCAAAAGACGTGATTGAAACCTTGCTTAAATACGGGCAAGATGCTGACTGGATTTCACATTGCTACAAAACCCTGCCGACAGGAGATACGGTTCAGCAGGGTATTGGGTGTTCGCTTCTTTCCCGTAAACTGATGACTGATTTTGACTGGAGTAAGGCAGACGATACACCCGATTCAGAATTATGGAACTTTGCTAAACCTAAAATGAGAGAAGACGATAAATACAAGACCGTTGAGATTTGGGGAGTAATGGATGTTAAACATCTAAAATAAATATGATACAAATAAGACAAGAAATAAATATATTAAACGCAGTATCAACCTCTACAACTTCAGTAGATACTAATGCTCGTATTCAACTAGATACCACTAGATATAACGGAACAGTAACTTACTATTTTGAAGCTGAAACTGCTGGCAGTGCATCTAATACAGGAACAGTAACCCTGCGTAGAAATGGGACATCCACAGATGATGCAAGTATTTCTGTGGGAACTTCTACAGCTTTTACTCTTAATCGTTCTAGTGCTTTTACACCCCCAGCAGGACGAACTACTTATTTTGTACAAAATCTTGCAGATGGAACTCACTCTCAAACAGTCAAATCTGCCCGTATAATTGTAATTCAAAACACCTCTGCTCTTTCCAGCACCGAAACTCAAATAGAAATAGGTTCTCAATGTTCTACTACCTCTACGACCTTAGTTGCACTAACTAATCCAAAATACTGGAAATATACTTCTGCCAATTGGGATGGAACTATTACTGCTTTTTTCGAGGCCTCTTTCAAATCAGATTCCTCCAAATCTGCTGCGACCTGTTCGCTTCAAGTTGCAGACGGCACGGGAGATGGTTTTACGGGTTGGACAGATGTTACTGGTTCAACCATAACAACTACAAGTACTAGTGCTACTATAGTAAGAAGTTCTGCAATTACTCTTACGGCAGGAAGAAATTATAGAGTTGCTTTCAAAAGTGCTTCCTCTAAATCCGCTACTACTATTTATAATGCGAAGATTATTATTGACCAGCTTGGTTCGGAAGAAATAACTCAAAATACGACTTCTGCAAATTATCTATGGATAACTGGCGGTTCTAATGCTAGCTCGTCTGAAGCCGGAGGGCAATCTTTTAAACTTACTACGGCCAAAACAATTACCGCGGTAAAACTTAAATTATTAAAAGTTGGTTCTCCAACTGATACGGTTAGAGTTGATATAGTTTCAAATCTTGGTGGAAGTTCACTTGCTTCAGCTACCATGCCCGCAAGTAATTTAACTACATCTGGTACTGACTATATTTTAATTTTTACGAATCCTGTACTATTAGACTCTAATACAACATACTATATTCAAGTTACCCGCTCGCCTGATACAAATAATAATACCAATTACTTTGAAGTGAACGAAACATCTTCGGATGTATATGCCGATGGTACACAATATTATAGGCAAAATGGTGGAGTGTGGAACCCATATTCTACATTTGATTTATATTTTACGCTGTATAGTGGCGTTATTACTAAACTTGAACCCCAGTATCTTCTTGCCAATACTCTTCTATCTACTGGTACGGGATTACAAAGTACACTTACTAAATGGGATTCTACCGAATGGAGTGGAGTAACTAATGTTTATAAAAACGCTGTCGACGCTGCTAACAATTCTACTTCAGTCGTCGAAATTGATACAGCAGAAGGAACTCAAGTAACTAATTCGGTAGTAACTTCACCAGATAACCAGGGTATCTCAGCGGCAATGACAATGCCTGCTGATCAGAATTTAGACTGTAAAGCAACGACAAATAATAATGATGTCTATGCAGTAGCAATATTAGTAGCAGTCACAATTAGTAGTGGTGTTTCGTTTTCTCCTTCTATCTCTCCATCAGTTAGTCCCAGTATAAGCCCATCGGTTTCGCCCAGCGCCAGCCTAAGTCCGAGTTTATCGCCGAGTTTATCTCCAAGTCTAAGTCCATCGTTTTCTCCATCTCTTTCTCCTTCTATCTCTCCGAGTCTCAGCCCAAGCATTTCTCCATCAGTCTCACCATCGGTTTCTCTTTCCCCCTCACTATCGCCAAGCATTAGTCCGAGTTTAAGTCCTTCACTTTCACCGAGTATCAGTCCATCAGTGTCTTTGAGTCCTTCTTTGTCTCCTTCAATTTCACCGAGTATAAGCCCGTCAGTTTCTATTTCTCCTTCGCTATCTCCAAGTATCAGTCCGTCAATTTCACCGAGCGTTAGTTTATCTCCATCCTTAAGTCCTAGTTTATCACCGTCTATCTCTCCTAGTTTAAGTCCCTCCATAAGTCCCTCATTTAGTTCATCTCTTAGTCCCAGTCTTTCCCCCTCTCTTAGTCCTTCGGTTAGCCCTAGTGTTTCTTTATCTCCTTCGGTTTCGCCTTCGTTGTCACCCTCACTAAGCCCAAGTTTTTCTCCAAGTTTATCGTTTAGTTTGTCGCCTTCGTTTTCTCCAAGTGTAAGTCCTTCGGTGTCGTTGAGTCCATCTATTTCTTCTTCGTTAAGTCCATCAATCTCTCCAAGTATCTCTCCAAGTATTAGCCCATCGGCATCTATTTCACCATCACTAAGCCCTTCTTTTTCTCCAAGTATAAGTTCTTCATTATCTCCTAGTATTTCTCCTTCATTAAGCCCGAGCATTAGCCCTTCTATTTCTCCGTCTTTATCTCCATCAGTGGCACCCGATAATAGTATTGTTGATTCTAATGCATGTTATCTGGAAACTTCTGCTAGAAATAGCATTGCCAGAACTTCTAATGGAGATCTTTATGTCGTCTATAACCGATGGAATGGCACTAATGGTATTTGGGGAGATATTTATGTCTCTCGCTCGACTGATGGTGGTAGTTCGTGGTCAAATCAGTTAGTATATACTCATGCGACTAGACAACAGTATTGTCCAAAAATAGCTGTTGATAGTGCTGATAATATCTTTATTGTTTGGGAAACTAAAAGTCCAACAGTAAACGATAATGTAAAAAATATTTGCTTAGTTAAGGGTATTTGGAACAACTGGGGAAGCAGAGAAATGGTCACAGATAGTGCAAGTGAACAGTATGCCCCGAGTATTGCTATTGATGGTAATGATAATCTCCATATTACTTGGTATGGATTAGGTTATGGTACTAATACTACCTACTGTCAGATAGTCTATAGAAAGAGAAATAGTAACGGAACTTATGAAGATATTACCCCCTTGACAGATAAGGCATATCATCAATTTGACCCAAGCATAGCCATAAATAGTAGTAATGATATACACATTGTATGGGATGGCCCCTATTGGGGCGGAGCAAATAATAATTATTATCAGATTGTACATATAGCATATTCGAATGGTTGGAGTAGTCCAGAAGTAGTAACAGACAACGCATGGTCTTCTTTCGTTCCCGTTTTAGCTATTGACAGTTCGGATAATCTTCACCTAGTCTATAATAGGGCTATTAATAATGTTTGGTCAGATTTATATCAAAAGAAAACAACTACTTGGTCAGCAGCCGAAGTTGTTTTTGGTGATGGCACTCACAATGCTTATCGACCTTGTATCTCTTTAGATAAAGATAATAATATTTATGTTTCAGGAGAGGAAACGGGGTTATATAGTTCTACGATTAGGAATATTGTTCTTAGAAAAAAAACCGACAACAATTGGCAATCAATAGAAACTATCAGTTTTGAACCAACGCAGCAGCAAAATTCTAACTTATTATGGGCAAATTATCCAATCATTAATGGAAAAAAACCAAATGTTCCTTCTGCTTCTTCTGTGATGGTTTGGATGTTTGGTGCTACGTCAGATTTAGATTATTATGGCAAAATTTATTTTAGATCTGCAACAGATATTGCGTGGGGTTCTCCAAGTCCATCTGTTTCACCGTCACCTTCGTTAAGTCCTAGTATTTCTCCGTCGATTTCGCCTAGTATTAGCCCGTCTATCTCTCCTAGTCCAAGTATATCTCCCAGTGTCTCTCCTAGTCCTAGTTTATCGCCGTCGCTTTCTCTATCACTTAGCCCTAGCATTTCTCCAAGTCTTAGTCCTTCCTTGTCACCGAGTCTATCACCAAGTATCTCTCCGTCCTTATCTCCATCGATATCTCTATCACCGAGTCTTTCGCCTTCTATATCTCCTTCAATATCGCCTTCGGTTTCTCCTTCTGTATCACCTAGTGTTAGTAAATCGCCTAGTCTATCTCCCTCGTTAAGTCCCTCTTTAAGCCCTAGTTTATCTCCATCTGTTAGTCCATCAGCATCCAAATCTCCAAGCATATCTCCAAGTTTAAGTCCAAGCGTAAGCCCTTCTGTATCACTTTCTCCTAGTTTATCACCAAGTTTATCTCCTTCAATTTCGCTCAGTATTTCGCCTTCAGTCTCTCCATCGGTCAGTCCTTCGATTTCGTTATCGCCATCTTTATCTCCATCAATAAGTCCTAGTTTAAGTCCAAGCATTTCTCCAAGTATTTCATTATCAATCTCGCCGTCTTTAAGTCCTTCATTATCTCTCAGTATCAGTCCATCAATATCTCCAAGTGCTAGTATATCTCCAAGCTTATCGCTAAGTATTTCTCCTTCGCTATCTCCAAGTATCAGTCCGTCCATTTCACCGAGTGTTAGTTTATCCCCCTCCTTGAGCCCTAGTCTTTCTCCTTCCCTTTCTCCCAGTTTATCTCCAAGTCTATCCCTATCAGTTTCACCAAGTCTTAGTCCTTCAGTATCACCGAGTATCAGTCCGTCTGTTTCACCATCGGTAAGTCTAAGTCCTTCTATTAGCCCAAGTATTTCTCCGAGTGTTTCGCCTAGCGTTAGTTTAAGTCCGTCATTGTCTCCAAGTTTGAGTCCGTCACTTTCGCCGAGTTTATCACCCAGTTTGAGTCCTTCAGTTTCTCCAAGTGCCTCAGTTAGTCCATCGGTTAGTCCTAGTGTTTCACTGTCTCCGTCTTTAAGTCCTTCATTATCACCGTCTATTTCTCCATCTCTAAGTCCATCAATCAGTCCAAGTCTGTCTCCGTCTTTGTCTCCCAGTGTTTCTCCCTCCGTTTCTTTCAGTCCGTCGATAAGTCCCTCAATTTCGGCTTCATTAAGTCCGAGTATTAGTCCTAGCATTTCCCCGTCATTATCACCATCTATTAGTCCTTCTGTTAGTCCGTCTGTTTCAGTAAGCCCTTCATTAAGTCCTAGTATTTCCCCAAGTGTATCTCCAAGTGTATCTTTATCTCCTAGTTTAAGTCCATCTTTATCAGTTAGTCTTTCCCCCAGTCTTTCTCCATCGGTATCACCATCCGCTTCTCTTTCTCCGTCGGTATCCCCGTCAGTAAGTCTTTCACCAAGTCTTAGTCCTTCTATTTCACCATCAGTTAGTCCAAGCATCAGTCCATCTATAAGTCCAAGTATTAGCCCCAGTCTTTCTCCATCTATTAGTCCAAGTGTAAGTCCAAGCAAAAGTCCATCATTATCTCCAAGTATATCCCCATCTGCTTCTATTAGTCCATCAATAAGTCCATCCGTATCCCCGTCTGTATCTTTAAGTCCATCAGTATCGCCATCTATTTCTCCTTCTCCAAGTCCTATATGGACAGACAGAACTAAACCCGCAAATCCTATATACACGGACAGAACTAAACCAACAACTATTTTTACGGACAGAACTAAACCAACTACCACTTTTACAAATAGAACTAAGCCCACTACTACATTTACAAACCGTACTAAACCAATATCTACATGGACAGATAGAACAAAAATACCAATAGCATAAGTTGATTTTACTCTAAAAATATGTTATTATATAAATATATGCGGCACTGAGCCGGGTCGAATAAATAGATAAATAAGTATAAAAATATGGCAAATAAAAATAAAAAGTGGATCCAGAAGGCATTAAACCCTTCATCTAAAGGGAAACTCCATCGTGCACTTGGTGTACCGTTGGGCGAAAAAATTCCTGCCGTAAAACTAATGCAAGCCCAAAAAAGCAAGAATCCCAAGATCCGAAAAATGGCAGCATTAGCAAAAACTTTGTCAAAATTCTAATATGAATGAGAAAATCATTTTTGATACAGTTTTGGGAGTTGCTTTAACCGGCGGATTGGTAGAAGCATTAAAAAGAGCCGTAGGTATTTCTAAAAGATTTATTCCGCTACTTTCCGTTGGTATAGGTATTGGTTTGTCCATTGTTGGACTTGGAGTAACGCTATCAAATGTTCTATTTGGACTTGTTGTTGGATTAACAAGTTGTGGACTTTATAGTGGAACAAAAGCGTCTTTGGGCAAATAAGTTTAGGTTGGCCAATCTAAAACACGATAGAAATATCGTGTTTTAGTTATGTGTCTATACGATCTTTTGATATTTAATCTATTTATAATTTCTTATCGAGACACACAATTTACTGATTATTTACCAAGATACCGTTTTGTTCGAATATCTCAGTAGACATCATTTATAGGTTATAAATCCTAGAATCCTATTATCATTTATATTAAATTTATCTTTACTAATAACCCATAAACCATTCCAGTTTCTTGACAAAACTGTTATTGTATTTTCATCTTTATCTATAACAATTCCTACATGTCCAGATTTACCTGCATTTATAACAACTATTGAATCTATTTCTGGTATTTGTGTATTAATGTATTTTTGCCAAGAAATAGCATTACCAGAATAATCTACTCCTGTCAGATATTTTACGAATCCAACACATTGACCAGCAGACAATGGGTTCCAGTCTGTTGGCAATATTTTTCTTTGTGTTGTTGTTGGATAATTAGCATACTTAGATATTGTTATTTGATTAGTCGCTACTACACTATTTTGTTGTATTATTGTTAGATTACTTGGTTTTGGTGCTAAATACATATTCCAGAAGTCATCTAACCAATATGCTCTTGCCGTAAATGTTATAGAAAATAGTAGTATAGAAACTAATATTTTACCTATTGTCTTAATGTTTTATGCTTGTTTTTCGCATAAGAATATGGGCACTTTTATTCAAAACAAGCGATTATACCCTATTTAATTGTTAATATAAGTTTAGCATAAAAATAAAAAAAAATCAAGTGGGCTAGTATGGATTTACACCTTCATCAATTAACATAGATAAAATTCGGTAAATACTTCTACCGGGTTCAACTTTATAATGAAACGCAAATCTTTTATTCAGTTCAGACATTCCTCCTATCGCAGTAATTTTTATTCCATTATTTATGGCATTAATTACAAACAATTCCATATCTTCTATATTTAGAAAACTATCAATCCGATTGTTTTGGTAAACATTATATATTATTTTTTCTGTTTTCATGATAAACCATCCATTTATGTATTTGTCTTAAATGTAGAAATGTTTCACAATCAAATTGTAATAAAGATGGGTCGCAAATATGGATTTCAAAATCACCACCATTTTTTGATATTCTAATTATCATTCTTTGTGACGGAACCCCTTCTCCTTCTTTTAACATTTCTTTTAAAGCTATCATATATCCAGCCAATTGTAAATCATAATCTTCTGACATTTGATTACTTGTTTTAAAGTCTCCGAGTGTCAATATACCGTCTATTTTTGCTATAAAATCTAAAGTTCCTGCAAATTTATGTGTTAGACTGGCTACCATAAGTTCTGATGCCAACCACTCAACATGATGTTGTTTTTCAAAGTTAAGAAAAGCGTTAATGCTTGATAATACTTCTTTGTCTTCTGGTATTTTTGGATTATTGCCAGCAATATATTCTTTTAACCAATTATGTATAATAGTTCCTTTGTTTAATGCATTTTTGGACTTTTTTGACCATGCAAGCCTGGCTTCATCTAGTATTTTATAATATTCTTTTGGTGTCAGTTTTTTTAGTTTAGCAAACTTTTGTTTTAGTATTTTAACGCCTTCTTTTGGATCAGTTTCTTCCGGATCAAACCATCCAAGAAATCGTACCGCTTCTTTTACGGTCCAAAAGTGAAGAAAGTCACGGCTTTTCGCTTCTAAGATCGTAGTAACACCAGTTAATAGTTCGCCAGTTTCTGTATTTGTATATACATGTCCTTCCTCATCAAACTTGACAGGTATATTTTTTAATTGTAGTTTATTCATAATATTCTTCTTTTTTTGGCGGTGGATTAATAATATCTTTAATTAAATCAACTTTAGTTTTTAATTGTTTTCTACTTTTTAATATATTTTCTATTTCGTTTAGTTGACCCTTTAACATTGATTTTTCCCACATATCTATTGCCATTCTTTGATTTATATCTATGGATAAATCAAAAAGCGTCTTTTTATTTTTGGGAAACATGCACGATAAAGATGCCATAAATTGTGCTCTACCTTCGGCACAACGCAACAAACGATCCATTGCTTCTTTCTCTTTGGTATTGTTGTTTCTAAATAGATTTTTAAGCGGATTATTCATATTTTTTTAGTTCTCGCTTAGATATTCTCCTCTGTTTTCGTGAATTTAACTTTAACGGTATTTCTATCCGTTCTGGTGGTATTTTTATTCTTCTCCTTAATCCTGATATTTGTGTAACGGACACTTTCTTTTCTAATGCGTTCAAATTTTTTTTTAATATTTTTTTTATTAATTCCAATATAATTACAATAAATATCTAATAGTATATCCCAGTTTTGGTGTCTAAACCATTTTAACATCTGTCTTAATATTGTTCGTTTTTTTTTAAGTATATTTAAACTAAGATCTCTATTATACCATTTTCCAGATATACTTATATCATCTAATACGCGTAAAATAATACCCTCAATCAAGCGTATACATCCTTGATATTCAATTTCGTCTTTATCTGTCCATTCCAGGCTCATATTTGTCATTTTCTTCAACCGCCCGTATAAGATCTAAAATATTTTCATTATACGGATTCTTTAATGTTGCTAAACTTAATATTTCGTTCCATTTATCTTCACCAGCACCCAAATATTTGGTTATTCTACTTTCTCTTTTTAAAACCATTCCCGGCCATCCATTATCTTCTCCAAACTTTTTTATTTTCTGAATATCGGAAGTTGTTATGGTCTTTTTATTATTATATTTATCTTCACCAATTTTAGATATCAATTCTCTTTTCAATGCAGAAATAAACATTTCTAAATTTTTTAATCCAGTAATTTTACTGTCTATATTCTTAGAATAAACCAATTCTACGCTTTCTAATATTTTATTTTTTAATTCTTTAAAATATTGTTTTTTATCCATTATAACGAAACTATCGGTTTATTTTCCTGTATATTATATACTGATCTGCCCCATGAACCGCACGAAGTACATACAAACCTTCTATATTTAGATGTCTTGGTTACCACAAATCCTCTAGATTGTAACTTATTTGATCCACAATTTGGACATACTTCACCGCTATTTCTAAACATACCAAGCGTTGGGTGATTATGAATGTATGGGCGAAGTTTCAGATATAGTTTTTCTAAAAGAATTACATCCATACGGTTATAAGCCTTCATTTTTGTCCATGCGGATTTATCACCATTATAACATTTTTTCCATAACCTCCAACCTTCATGTTCAAGTTTATGTCCAAAACCAAAATAATCAGCTATATCATTTAAAGAATAACTTGGTAAATTTAAAATCTTTTTGGCTTCAGTTTTTGTATCTACAACTTTATATGTTGTTGGTGGCGTTAGTCCGTAATATAGAAATCTTGAATTTAACACTCGAAGATCGTATTTTTTTAAATTTTGCCCAATTACAATATCTGCATTACTAACAAGTTCATAAATATCTTTTACTATTTTTTTATCATTTCTATTTTTTGGTCTATAACCCGGATAATCGCAAAGTGCCTTTGTAATATGTTTGCCGCCTAACCATTTAGCAGAGAAAGAAATAATGTTCATATAATCTATTATTTCAATTATATTAGTTTTCCATATTCTATTCCAAAAATATCCTTCATTGGCAAATGTTTCTATATCTATAAATAAAATTTTTTCTTTATTCATTTTTTTCTAATAATTTATCAAGAGAAAGAATTAATTCGGCAAATAATTCTTTTTTCATAATTACATAATCGTCTTCATTATTCGGTTTTTTAACAATAATTATCGGTTTTTTAAATGTTCCCATTTCTAATTCTTTTTCTTCTGCTTCTTTAATCCATTTAATTATATCCCAATTTGCCCTATCTTTTTTTTCTATGTGTAATTTGTTAAACCAGCTATAAGATGGCAAATGTGAAAAGAAAAAATCCGATGAGTTAAAATTGTGAATTGCGCCAGAAGAAGGCGATCTGTGTATTTGATATGGTAAATCATATTTATTAATTTGGTTTTGCATCCATTTTTCAAATCGTTTTTCATCTGTATAGCCTTTTCTTTTTGCACGGCGACCTATTAAACTTCTACAATCCGGACAAAGTCCAGATTCTTTATTATCAAAATATTCTTTTCCGCATCGTGAGCATATTCTCATGCTAAGTTTTCTTGTTTTTCTTCGAGTGGTATAAGCTGACTTAGTGCACTTTCCATAGCATTAGTTATATCTATTCCGCTCATATACTTTCCAAAAGTAGTTATTTCTAATCTATTTTCTCCCAGTTTTTCATCTCTTTTTATAAATAAAAGATAAAATCCCTGATCCTTTCCAGAAGGTTCACCTAAAATAGATATATTTTTTTCACTTGCATATTTATCAACTAATGCGTTTATTTCTCGTGCAATGGTATTAACTTCTGTTTCTAAATTATTAGAAATCAATTTTGTCAATATCTTCGTCTGAGGGGTATTTTTTATTTTCTGTTTTTTGTTCATAAAGTGTATTTTTTATTTCTTTAATATCGGCGGCTATTTGTGTTAATAGCGCCATTTGTTCTGTTTCTAAACGTTGTTTCAATGGGGATACAACCTTACCGTCTGCCCCTTGAACCAACCACCTTTTTTCACTAAAAGTTATTGTAACCGTGTCTCCTTTATGAAACTCCAGTAGCTTTTCATAAAGTTTTTCTGTTGCAAAAATAAGCCGATTATTATCGCAAAATATGGCATAACTTGTTTTTGTACCATATTGACTTTTGTTTGTATAAGATTTTGCTTTTGACGGCTCGGTATCTAATACAACCCGAACCGATTCACCTTCATTAAATCTTATAATATCTTTTTTCTCCATATATTTATCTTAGCATATTATCAGAAAAATTGCAATAGGTAGTTGTCCACAGTAATTTTTTAATAATATTACTTGTTATTTTTAATATATTCTAATACCTTTTGTTTATCTCCTATTTTTTCTCCATTGTTTGTAAAATAGGTTCTACCAATAAGCTCGATCTGTTTTTCTTCTAACATTACATTCAGTTTATCTGAATCTATATCAAAACCTGTAGAAAAATAGAAGTCTATATTAGTTTCTCGTTGAGGAGTAGCTAATTTGTTCTTGGCCGTAACGACCTTTAAAGACATACCAATTTTTTCTTCTCCTTCTTTTATCCATCCAGTTCTTGTCATTTTTATTCTTAATGCCGCATAAAATTTCAATGCTCTTCCTCCACTTGTGGTTGTTTTTTCTCCAAACCCAACCTTTCCGATATCATCTCTAACTTGATTTATAAAAACCACAGCGGTATTATTCCTGTTTATACAACCAACTATCTTTCTCATGCCCTTACTCATAAGACGAGCTTGAAGTGCCATACTTTGCTGATCAAAATCCGCCTCAAGTTCATCTTCTGGCGTAAGACTACTAACGCTATCTACAATAATTAATCCATGTCCAGATTCTGACATTGCCTCAATAAGTTCAAATGCTTCTTCGCCATTAAGGGGTCTTGCAACAATTAAATTTTTATTATCTACACCCATTGTTTCGGCAAATCCTTGTCCGAGGGCCATTTCTGCATCTAAATATCCACATTTTACACCCATTTTTTGTGCTTGTCCAACTAGTCTTAAACATATTGAACTTTTACATGTACTTTCATTCCCATAAATCTCCGTTAACATTCCTCTTGGTATACCTCCTATTCCTAAAATTTTGTCAAGAGAAGGAATATTAAACGGAATTATTTCTGGTTTTTCAATTTGATCTAATGTGTTTATAAGTCCAGTAAAATCCGTATCTTTTTTAAGTTTTTCTATAAATTGCTCAAGTTTATTCATTATAAATGATAGTTTAATTTAATTTTTTATCATTAATTCCAAATAATAATATAAATAAGGTTTCTAATTTCCATTTTTTATAACATTTCGGGTGGTATGGTTTTGGTTTCTCTAAATCATCGGCAATAATGTAATATTTTAACTTTCCACTTTTCCCACAATATCTACATTTAGTTTTTTCCTTTTTCATCTTTTATCTTAATTAATTTCTAACGATCTTTTTCATTTTTTAATTTTTTATCCCACTCTAAAAGGTCTTTATACCACTCCAAATATCCTTCTAATATCCGCATTTTACATTCTGGACAATCGGGGTCTATTTCAGAATGGCGATGGGATTTAGAAATAGAATGCCTAATATACGCCAAAAGTAGATTAATTGCTTTTATTCTATTTTTCATAGCTTTAATCATTAATTCTGGCAAGTCTTTCTAATACATCCTCCCCTGTTAAATATCCATCGCTATATTCACGACAATTCTCTATATAGGCACTTTCCGCTGCTTTTTTATATTCTTTCTTTATCACACATTCAAGTTCGGTAAGCTTAGAAAAGAAGTATTTCTTTAAATCGTCTATCGTGGCAATTCTACTATCCCAATCTCCATCTGGGGGAACTCGCTCCCACACATTCAAAATACCATCTTCAATCGTAAATGGAAATTCCTTAATCATTTTTTCTTTTAATTGTTTTATATATTTTTTCATAGTTTTAATTTAATTTATTTTAATCTTTATAAAATTCATCGGGTAAATCAACTCCATCTAAAATTGACCTTAATTTTTTGGCCTCTGGCTCCGAGAGATAAATTACAGGTACTCCGACGTCTGGTTCTTTACCTTTATAGCTCCTATCTATTCTCCACGCCAAAGCATATTCGCCCTTCGTTTCATCATCTGATTTTACAAGAAAAAAATCCTCACGATTAAATTCTAGTATTGCCTTTCTATTGATTTCGTCTACTAAGAGTTTCATAGTTTTAATTTAATTCCCAAACATATATTCTAAAATAGCTTTATAAATCTTGTCATCTACTCCCTTAGCTTTTCTGAAATATATTGCAGGGTACCAAATATTTGGTTCCTCAAAAACATAAATACCTGCAGGAAGATTGCCGTCTTTTCTTATAAAAGAATTTTTTATAACTTTCTTTTCTTTTTTTATGGCTTAATTTAATGAATGATTTTGAAGAACTTTCGCCGCTAAGACTGGGTATTTATACTAAAGCAACGAAATAGTTAATTAAAAGGGTAAATTTATATCTTTTTCTTCTTTTCTAATTGACTCCAAACACTCTTCCAACATCTGATTTATTTCGTCGGGAGTAATTTCCCTATTGACTGATGTTCCCCTCTCAAGATACTTATACCAGCTTACCTCTAAATCTTTCCACTTAAAATTATAGGGTTGTTCCTCGTCATCATTCCAAGAATATGCATATACCTCAAAGACATCATTTTTATATTCTCCACCCGTATTATCAAATGGGTCCCGGATTTCTTTTTGGTTGTTATTCCAATAAACCCTTGCTAATTCTTCTCTAATTGCGTTGAGAGCAGCAATCAATAACTCGCTGGCTTGATATTTTTGATAAGACTGTCCGAATATCGCTTGTCCAAGTTCGGGTTCATATATTTTCTTTTCTTTTTTCATAGTTTTAATTTAAAGTTCTGATTTAATTCTCTTTATCAACGCCAATAACTTTTTCCTCGACCAAGTTTTTCCATTTTTTATTTCCTTTTCCAGCTCTCCCAAAATTTCTTTTGTTATAATCCCTCTTATATAGCGATAAGTAATCTCCGCCAGGCGAACAGACTCTTTTGTGGGAATTCTGTATGCATAAAGAGTCATAAGAATAACGTTTTTTATTCTGGTTTTCCAATCTAGTTTAACACAAATCATATTATTTTTTCTCTTCTTCAGCGAGTTTTTCTTCGGCTACTTTTACAAGCTCTGCCTCAAATTGTTTAAGCAATAATGCCCAGATTTCGTTTTTACCTTCATCGGTTAATTCAAGATTACCATCAATTAGACCAGTCTTATAGAGCTTTTGAAGCTCTGGCGATAATATTCTTTTAAGTGTTGAAGTTAATTTTTGCATAGTAGTTTTTGGCAAAATAATATATTGACTTGTATATGGACTATATACATTCCCTTTCCAAAAATAACTAGAATCTACTGGATAATGATAGACTGTTACAATATCAGAATTATTTTGTCTTCTTAAAATTTCTATTTCTCCTGGATTCGACCAATATATACACCAGGAAAATTTATAACCTCTTGTAGATGGGTGAATAGATCCAACACCCCCATCTCTCTCGTTTTGCCAAACATAAAATCTATCATCACATATTTCACCTACTTCACCTTCAAAAAAACTATCTATCATACCACCATTTCCATTTGTCCTTACCCAGTCTCCAACCTTTAATTTTTCTTTTGCTTCTGAGATTTTCATATTATTCTTTATTTTAATTTAATTCTTGAAATTAACCTGGTTCTTTTAGAGAGAGCCAGGAAGAACTCATTGACCATCCAGGGTTAAGAATAGAATAAACCTAGACCAGCAATCTCTTCCTCCACCATTATCATCAGGTTGATAATGAAATAAAAGATATTCATTTTTACCAGGTACTTTGAAGTTAACAAAACTCTCTCCTTCATAAATCGGCTTCTGGCAAATAGCACAAAATCCAAGAATGTTTTTCATATCCACCTCCTACTTACCGTTTGGGTCAATACCAATCTGTTTCAAAAAATCATCGTCCTCTTTTGACTTCAAGGGTGGTCTTATTGGCTTAAACGGAGTTGTACTACTTCCCGGACAAGAGGTAATCAGCCTCTCCAGTGGATAACTTACATAAAATCTATTACCGCATTTGGAGCAATACCCCTCAATTCTTAAAGAATATCCCTCTTCCAGGCTAATAAACATTGGAACGAGTATTCCCTGGCATTTGTCATCTCCGCATTGAAAAAGGAGCCGTTTACCCTTCATAACCCCTCCTAAATGGTCTATTAAAGAGCTTTCTGTAAAGGAGGTAACATTGGTAAATTGTCAAATTTTTCCACAGCTTCCTTTCCATCGCCAAAATCCTTCTTTCCGACCAACGAGGATAGAGCATGTGAAGACATTCGTGGAGATAAATTCTAGCAGGATTTACCCCAGATTTAATAGAAACAAACATCTCATTTTTGCGTCCCATCAAAAGCATTCCATATGCCTTTTTGGGTTTTTGAAAGACTACTATGGCTTTAACGCTCATAACCTTGTCAAAGAGTTTCATTTCTCACCTCCATTGGCTAAACGAATTCTTCTTGTAAAAGTAATTCCCTGCCGAGGATGAACCGACAACAGAACCTGCACACAAGAACCAGTAAGCCCAATAGTCTTGCGAACATAATCATCGTCGGTAACCCAAGTGCCATTAACAATAAATTCCTTGTCGTTCCAGTCTTGGTGAACAAAATTATGGAAATGCCCAAGAACCATTACGTCAAAACTTTGAATACTCCCTTGCCATCTCATAAGTCGCTGAGTGATGCCATAAGTTGGAATGTTCATCCACATACGAATATTATCGCCGTGAACCAACAGAAAGCGAGTATTCATAACCCTAGCCACCTGATAGAAGTTGTCGGTCAAATGGAACTCGGTATTCTTTTGGTTACGGAACTCGCTCCTCAAGAATTCGTAAACAACGTCATCAAAATTAGTCGTGGTAGCGGCAAACTTACCCATATTGCCGTGATTACCCCTAACCGCCCAAATCCTAACCTGATTAAAGTTAGCGGCACAAAAAGCAATAATCCGAGACAAAATAGGAATTGCTCCCTCAAAGACTTGTTTTTTAACTACGACATCAAGTTCATCTAAATCAAGAAAACGTCCAATGGTCTCATTATGTATATTGTCGCCCAGTAAAAATAAATTTATATTCCTCACTGGATGCGACGCTCGATGAATTGCCGTAATCTTGGCAAGCCCTTTAATGAGAGTCTCACAACGCTTTTTAGCAACTTCCAGGTTAAAGGTATGAGTTTTGTGTCCTATCTGAATATCGGAAATCAACAAGACAAATTCTTCTTCGTCAAACTTACCAGCTTTTGGAATACGAGGAATTGGCAGCTGAATTCCTTTTATAGCTGGAAGATTAGCAATTATTCTTTCAGCCAATACTCCGATTACGTCTTCCTTTTTCACCTCTGTCCCTCCTTTCAAAGAACTAATGGCTCATCGTTGACGAGCCAAAAACCGGGAGGGTTTGGCAGTTTTTGACTCACCAATCCTACGATAAAGCTCGTTAAAATCTCCGGTAAATTCCATACACCTATCATCAATTATACACCTAAACAAGGGCTTACCGCAAATTATTCTGCGAACAGGAATTTTATTTTTCTGACACCATTTTTCTATTAATTCATAATCAGCCCAGTGGCGAGAAGTATAGATTATTATCTTCCAACCATCTTTAACCAGCTTCTGACAAAATTCTCTCGCTCCTTTTTCATCATATCCTTTTACCTTTCTTCTAATAGCGTTCAATCTTAATTCATTGAAATAGTAATCGGGATTAAGCCGCCTAAAGAAATTCTGCCCTAAATGCAATTGAAAATCCTCCAATGCCAGCAAATAAGTCGTAATGGATTACTTTCATTTTAATTTAATTCTTTACATCTCTACCCCCTTGGCGAGAAACTATTTCTTCTTTAACTTTTTCCCAATAAAAATATCTATGCCGATGTGGAGTTTCCGTGCCATCGTCTTTATATCTATAAAAATCTGAGCACCACATCATTCCTCGTGGGGGATTCCGCCGCATTGATTCGACGTGTTCGTCGCAAGCAAATTTTTCTTCATCAGAAGCCCAAGAAATATCATCGCCGCCATAGCCCGAACTTGCTGGATTGCTTCTGGCGTTTTCATACAGAAATGTTAAACAATGCGTTGCTGGCCTACCGCATTCCTCACATTCTCTTTCCTTACAAACATACTCTACAATTTTTATATCATCTTTTTTCATAGTTTTAATTTAATTCTCTTTATCAACGCTAATAACTTTTTCCTCGACCAAGTTTTTCCATTTTTTATTTCCCTTTCCAGCTCTCCTAAAATTTCTTTTGTTATAATCCCTCTTATATAGCGATAAGTAATCTCCGCCAAGCGTTTAGATTCTCTCGATGGAATTCCCTGCGAATAAAGAGTTACATGAATAACGTTTTTTATTTTGGTTTCCCAATCTAGTTTAACACAAAGCATATTATTTCTTCTCCTCCTCGGCGAGTTTTTCTTCGGCTACTTTTACAAGCTCTGCCTCAAATTGTTTAAGCAACAATGCCCAGATTTCGTTTTGGCCTTCATCGGTTAATTCAAGATTGCCATCAATTAGACCAGCTTTGTAGAGCTTCTGAAGCTCTGGCGATAATACTCTTTTAAGTGTTGAAGTTAATTTTTGCATAGTAGTTTCTGATTTTAAAATTTCTATTTCTCCTGGACTCGACCAAAATATTACACAGGAATATTTATAACCCCTTGTAAAAGGACTAATAGAACCCCTGCTTCCATCTATCTCATTTTGCCAGACATAAAAGCGGTCATAATATATTTCACCTATTTCACCCTCAAAAAAACTACGTGTTACGTCAACACCCCCATTTGTCCTTACCCAGTCCCCAATTTTAATTTTTCCTTTTGCTTCTGAGATTTTCATATTATTCCTTAAAAAACTTTAATAGCCTTTCAAATAAGCTATAGCTCATCATCACATAGCTGCCCTCCATTGGCTTATACGGCGGGTGCCATATAACCACAAACTCCTGATAGCCAAGACTTTCCTTCTCTGCTTGCTTCATAAACTTATTTGCCTTGAAGGTCTTTGTATTTTTACACTCAATGGTTATTGGCAGCTTGGTAGCGATATCGCCCTTCAGTCGACCGCTGCCCGAGCCAATTTCTGGACGAGCCTGAGGGTCAATACCAGTATGCCTAAATCTCTCGGCTACCCATTTTTCTAATAACTTACCCTTTTGTTTGGCACTTCGAGGTTTCATAAACTAAAAGCTGGAGCCCCGCTCGTGGGAGAAGAGCTCCAGCTTTCAGCCCACGAGCTTCTAATTGTATTATAACATATTTTATCAAATTAGTTATCCACAATCAACTTTTTCTGCCCCAATGGTTTTTCTAAAAACTTCTTTCGCCACGTCCACCAAGCCATTGCGGGGTTCCTTTCTCCTTTAGATTCTAGGTAAGATTGCTTTAAAATTTCTACTGGCCAACCCTCTACTAGCTTTGCCAAATGGGGAATTCTTCTATTAACAAGTCTAGCTATTTCTCCTAACCAGTAATTACGTTCACCGATTTTTCTGCGTCTGGTTTTAAAATTAACAAATTCCATATTTTAGATAAATCGCCCCTTATTCCGTCATACTCTCATAGAAAACTTGTAGTGTTGACAAATGCTTTTTATGAGAGTATGCTTATAGGAAGAAGGTAAATTTTATGAAGTCTTTAGAAAAAATCGACAGTTCGTCAAGCTGAAGATTTTTTTAGGTTATCTTGCGGGCAAATGACGGGCCAGGTCGCAGGAGGCACGGCGTTGCCTGGACTATCTTTACCCACAAGATACGGCCCAAGTTTTTCCGGTGATGTGCCGATAGCACCGCTAAAGACGTTGTAATAAACAAAACCGCTGGACATAGCAGCGGTTTTGTTTAACTATAATCGGCTATGTCCCGATTACAACCATCATTGTTTTGATTGCAATCTATTATAATTATACTCCCTTATTTTTAAATTGCAAATCAGACCTGTTGATAACTTAACTCTTTGGTAGTAGCTCTTTATAAACCTGTTCCTTGGCTTTTCCCCAGATTTTTTCCCATTCTTCCGGCACTATATTTAAAGCTATTTGCAATAAAGATATAAACACAACCATTGCTCTAGCTCTAAATTCTTTTGGTTCTTTTTCTAATATCTTACCAAATTCTTTAGCTATCTCCGCAAAATTTAATACTAAATTTTCCGCTTCTTTTTTGGTCATAGTAGAATTATTTGATTATCTTGTTTTTCGACCCTTGCCGCTTCGGAAGGCTTGGCTCTAATCCATCTATATTTCCCCACTAACCTACCTTCAATTATACCAGCGGCAAGCATTTCTCTAATATCTCTGGGTCCCCTTGGTCCAATAAATCCCCAAGGGGTGTTTATACGATAAATTTCAAACTCTCTAACCCACTCTGGATAAATATCTTCAAGATATTTTTTTATTATTTCTTTTTGGCTCATTTAACCACCAGTCGGGGTCAGGGTCGGGGATGGTTATTCCCTTCAACACCGGATTCTCCCGACAGTATTGTTTAATTGACTCTACATAAATTGAGAAGTCTCCCTTACTTAAATCGGCAGTGCTGCGAGTAAACTCATATAACTTATTCCATTTAACCTTGGTATATTTTAGAAATTTCTCTTTAAAGAGTTCATGTATCTCGTGGGGGGTGAAGCCGGTATAATCGGCTATTGACTTATACACCACTCCCCACAGATACGCATTCTGCTTTTTAGTTCTTACGTCTTGGGGATCAACCTCAATAAAAACCTCTTTACCTTCATTCTTGGCGATAATCAACTTATCTTCTTTCCTTAAACAGATTTCCCCATCTTTAATTTTGGCGATAATAAAATCTCTCATATTAGAATAACCCTATTTAGAATGGTGGTTCTACTACTGGAATTTCTTCTTCTGTAATATCGTCAAATGGTATATCCTGCTCCTCTTTAATTCTTTCTTCTAGGTCATAATCAGCTCCTTCTTCTATAATCTCTTCCGCTTCTGGCTTCTTCCAATCTTCTGGCAGAGGAAATTCATTTTTAACCGGCAAATAAGAATCGATTCTATTAACCTGCTTTCCGGTATCATCTACCGTCTTTCTAACGGCTATCCTTAACTGGCGACCAATAAAATTGTTTATTACCTCGCCAGTGATATTGGTTAATTGGTCTTGATAGGGAGTTCTCTTATACACGGCTTCATAAATCAAATTAAAGTTTGCTGGATTTTTATTTGCTCCCCCGGCGCTAATTACAGGATTAACCCTTTTCCAAATTCTTCGCCCATAAAACTCGCCATCGTCCAGCACTCTAAACTTGAAGACTAGTTGCCAAACCTCTTCATTTGACTTATAGGCTGTCCCCTTAACCAGGCTTACGTCCTCAATAAAGACATGATAAATATCGTCAGGAAGCGGCGGAAACTCCTTCGGCTTCGGCGCTTCCCAGTTCTTTGGAATTGCCATATTTTTTATCCAGGCGATCTTGTTGAGCTTTGCGCAATTGTGCCTTGTGCAAAAACTCTTTTTGAGAATCGCTTAACTTTTCCCATTCGCTAAATGGAATGGGTTCTCCTTTTAAGACCTTGTTATATAAAGCCTGCATCTTAAAATCTGTCTTCATAAACTCTTTTCTGCTCTCGGCATCCATCTGTAAAACGGTATTTATTTCATCAAGTCCTTCTTTAGGGGTAAATCTATATTGGCACAACCCGTGAAACTCGTCCCAGAGTTTAAGAATTAAACTTTTGGCTTCTTCTAGATTATCGGTATCAATTTCAATCTCCGGCTTTATATTTTCGTATTGATTTATATCAATTGTTAGAACGGCTTTTATTTTCATTTTTCTTTTGCTCTAGCCACCATCTTCGCGCCTCCCAATAATCGGCGCAAACCCGGCAGCCTTTTTCACCGTGTCCACCGACCAATGGACAATCGTGTTCTGGAGCGCCAATGCCTTCTTTGGCATTTCCATAAATTAGCGTCCAGTAATCTAACTCTCTTTGAGTTTGTTCGCTAATCATTTTTGATTTCCTTTGGCGTGAATAGCGAACTTGCTAATACCACGCATTCGCCAATTCCCGCCACAGGTTTTACTTTATAGAGCGCCCTGCCATAGGGAACTCTTTTTTCAACGACCTCGACTTCGGCATACATATTGTATTTCACAAACATATACGCCTTGTCGCCAACGTAAAACTCTTTCTTTTTCACAAATTTTTAAGACATCAGAACCAGCATTAGGAATATAAACGTAAACCATATTCCCAATGCTATAGCCCATGCCCTTGATACTTGATTGCTCATAATATATTGATTTTTGGCCCTATTTCAGAGTGGTCGACCCAAGTTATCCACTCCTCACTTACCACCTTATCACCTTATAACCTACAAGTCAATAAGAGTTATCCACAACCAAAAACCGCCCCCTCCAGAGCGGTTTTGGTCAATTTGATTTAGGACAATATTGCCCCATAGCCAAGTCGCCGTAGATACAACAGCAGAAGGCTATGGTAAGTCTTCTTCGTCTTTGTTTTTCTTCGAACGACCCAGCTTCCCTAAATTATTTACCCAAGAATCTCTTTGATAATCAGGATTGGGTTCTTTACAGCGTGAACACCTTTTTTGTTTTACCGATATCCTTGCTCCGCACTTCCAACACTCTTCAGATTTTCTAAAATCTAAAAAATTATTTCTGTACATAATTTGTTTGCCAACAAGATTTACTTGGATTCCACGGAGCAGTTCCCCGCGCCAAGAACAGCTTAACAGCGGCATCCACGTTATCGTTTACATCAAAAACATCTCCGTTTCCCCAGTTCGACCATGTGCTGGGTAAAAATTGAAATAATCCGCTTGCCGACGAAGTGGGATTTATTGCCATCGGATTAAGTCCCGATTCGCACATTGCAATCCTTAGAAACAATTCCGGGTCTATATTATTTCTAACCGCCTTGGTAATTATTATGCTCTTAATCTCCTCTTTAAATGCCTCTGTGGGGCTCAAAATTGAGTTATACGCAACGAGAAAGTGGTCAGAATAGGTAGGTATCGCTTTTGCGTTTAAATCCTCTCCTGAAGCCTTTTTTGCGAATGCTAGAATGGCGAGCAACCAGAGGGCGATTAGAAGTAAAATTAACCAAAGAGTCTTAATAGGCTACTTTCCTGCATATGGCTTTGACGAATCACCTTTATTGGCGAAATAAAAGGTGAAGACCATCAACATTGCCGTCTTAAAAGTTTCCTCGCTAATTTTTCCAACAAACAAACCAGCTATCATCGCCGAAGCCACCAGCAGTAAAACTAATTTACTTGCAGATTTTAGTATTGTCATATTGTATAACCGCATCGCATCCCACCGACCAATCCGCAAATGAGCGGGTTGTTGAGGAATGCGCATTTTACGCCCTATGGCGACGGTTGATAAAACCAACTAACTGAATCAAATTTACTTTTGATTAGTTCGTCGGTAGGAGGCCAGAAATCCACAACCTGAACCGGGTTTCTGGTTCCCCTATTAGCATTATACCAATACTGCAACTGATGGGCAAATTCATATGTCAACAACCTGGCATCGGTTCCTGGACAAGTGGTTATACAGCAATTTCTCTTGGGAAAGTAGTAGGTGGTATAAAACACACTACTTGGAGCTGGCGGATAAAAGATAAAGATAAACTTCTCTTTGGGATTTAAGTCCTCAACTATAGCATAAGCATCGTCTTGGGTTATAACTCCATCATATTTTTTAAGGTCGGTCGATTTTTCGTTTATAACGCACGAAATTTTGCCACCCGAGTATTTCCTCACATTTGCTACAAAGTCTTCTCCTAGGGGCAAATTCTCGCCAATAAACGCAATTTTAAGGGGGGTTTTGGGTTCAGACGGAGGCTTTAACCAGCCTATAACGTTTTTATAGTTATGGTCTTGAAAATGGCAAGGAGAGCCAACTGGATAATTCTGTTCAAAAGCTCCAAAGTCAAACAGCCTTGACCAATTACAAATAGCTACGTGTCCATGGGGATTAACTTTAGTATTCCACACCACTATATCGCCGGAGTCGGGAGCGGCAAACCAGCTATTCTTTACACGCTGAAAACCGGGAATATCCGTCCAGTAATCAATGGCATTACCCTTAAACGGCGGCATATCCAGGACTTCTTGGAAATATGCCTTGATAACGTCTACACATTGAAAGCCCTCCGAGTTATCGTAGTCTAGATATTTTTTATTATATTTTTGAAAAAATTGAGCCAGATTCATAATTGACAATTATTCTTGAGTTGTGATATATAGGAATTATGATTAAAATTTTCAAAAACACGCAAGAAAAATACGAATTTGCCCTTTGGGTTTTAGTTTTTGTTGTAATTGTTCTTATTTTAACTCTTTTTGGAAGTAATAAAGAAGTTATCAGCACCTCTTGCGATATTTGCCTTTAACCCATTATGGCAGGGGTTGTGCCTCTAACATTGGCAAAAGATAGTCCAAAATATTTTCTGTCAATAGCCCTCTGCCATAAAGCTCTTTTACAACCTCTGGTCTTTTTTCTTTTGATACTTTTTTTAGTTCGTTGTAAACTACGCCAGCCAAATCGCTTGCCACCTCGCCCTTGGCTTCTTTTGTTGCTTCCGAAATTAGACTTTTAAGAAATTCCAATTTATCGGCACTATCCATCGTTTGATATTTTTCGCTCATTTCCAATACTTCATTAAACCTATTTAATATAACCCCGGTTTGTTTTGAAATAATCCTATTGGCTTCAAGGTTCCCCGTCTTGGGAATTAGGTCCCCAATGTCTTTACCCATCCTATCCAATTCTTTCTGGATATATGGTTTAGTAGTTACGGTTAAACCAGTAAGTTGTCTCAAGAGGGGCATTTCCCTTTCTAGGGGTTTGTCCTGAAACATTGAATACTTTGTCGGTAATAATTCCTGTAAACCGGGAATGTTGCCAATTGCCGCACCTATAATCGGGATTTCTCTTGTTTCTTTTACCGTTCTTTCTTCCAACTTAAAGTTGCCGATAATATCTTTGATAGTTACAAAGGGAACGGTAAACCCACCGACATAAGTAGAAACTATATTACCAACAACGCTTTTAACGTTTTTATAATCCACGTTTCTGTTAATTAAATCTACCAAAGCAAGCCCCGTTCCGGCAATACGATTTATCCCGATTGCTGCCTGCGCCCAATCACTTGGAGAAATATTTTTCCCTCCATTAAGCATAACTTCGGCGAGAAATAAGTAAGTTGAAAATGGGGGAAACGGACGAGTATCAATAACTTTATTTCCGAATTTTATTTCATACCATTTCTCTCCGGCAAGGTTTTGATTGGCTCTTATGGTTAATGCCCCACCAAGCATTGAGGTTCCTATTATCGCTTTCGAAATAGCGGTATAATCTCCGGCCGCAATTGCCGCTCTTGTTGAGGATTTAAACAAGCTCATTATCCCAAGGGGTGAGTAGTCATATAAAAACTTAACGGCACTAGACATAAAACGTGGGAACGGATTAACAAGAGTAAGGGGGGGCATAGCTCTATACATTCTCATTATTGCATCGCCAAAACTTCCTCTTTCTGGACTTTTAGCGAATGTCCATTCTAGAGCATCACCAACCGCTCCAGCAATTTCATCTACTCCTAGTTTTTCAATTGGTACCCCCTTTACTTTAGCAGCGGTATGTAGTTTTGCATCCAAAATCAGGTTTCTAAAAAAGTATTCCTGCCCCCTGTTTAATGTATTAAAGAAATTGGTAATCTTTCCGCTTAAAGCTACATCGCTTACTGGAGTATTATATAATCTTGCGTTTTCTAGCGGGAACTTTCGTAAAATACTCTGAACTTTCTCAAGATTCCCAGGTTTAGCTTTTCTTAAAACCGCCGCAATGTCTTCAAAGAACGGAGTAAAACCCGCACCCTTTCCGGTTATTTTAGAAATGACGCCACTCATTCCATCGGTAATTGTTCCAATTCCATATCTTCCCGCCTGTGAGATGGCGTTTCTAGCAGCAGTTGCCATTTGAGTTACAAGCACTCCACGCCTAAAGTTATCAACAGCCAAGTAGCCCGATTTAAACTTTTCCCATAACGTTGGTTCTCTTTTAGCAATTTCAATATCGGGCAACAATGCCCTTAATTCTTTTTCTACTCTTGAAAGGGCTTGCAGGGTCCTACCCGAATAAGTAGCAGCATCCTCAAAAAGCCTAGCTGTTTCTTTGGCATCTAAACCATAATGCTTTACTATTTCCGGTAAATCATCTATCCGTATTTCCCCATTTTCTAATGCCTCTCCAATTCTTTTAAACAACCTTGGACCAGCTATAAGCTCTTTGGTTCGTGGATCTCTAAATTCTTTGGCAACTAAACTAGATTCTGGATTTTCTTTAGCAAACTTTATAGCTTCATCTGCTATACTTCTTGAAATTGCTGGCTCAAGCCCCTCTTTAAAGAGTTTAACTTCTGGTTTAACTTCTCTTTCTTTAATAATTCCACCCCTAACTCTATTATAGAACTCTTTTGTTGCTTCTATAGGATTAGGAATCTCTAGGGCTTGAGCAATTTTATTGCGAGTATCTTTAGCTATTCCTACAACAAATTCTTCGGCGGTTTTTGCCAATTTGGTTTTTCTGACTAAACTCAAAAACTCTTCGCCAATAATATCTTGAACGGTTTTTAGTGCTCCCGTTGCCCCTGTAATATTTGGTTGAACAACCTGACCTACAACCTCAGTTCCAGTTCTTTGAACCGCGGGTGTTTCCGGAATAGATACAAGATAGATAGGGCTTTCCTCCGTCCCACCAATTTTAATTAAACCCATTTTACCAGCCTCTTCTTCCGATCTAGGAGCAAACGACCCCAAAAAATTTCTTACTGTTGCCAT
>Ga0207433_10000389_pt1 | contig 101438 bp, 97 predicted proteins | sample YelNatPaOPGAMG01_FD_187559 | JGI IMG/M metagenome (GOLD analysis project Ga0207433, IMG submission 187559) | Hot spring thermophilic microbial communities from Obsidian Pool, Yellowstone National Park, USA - OP-RAMG-01 (SPAdes) (version 3) | ecosystem: Environmental > Aquatic > Thermal springs...
TGTAAATGTGTTAAAATGTGTGTCAGCCAAGAAGCATAGCAGAATTAAAACAAATTTGAAATACTGTCGCCCAATGATTTAAAATGTCTGCTCAACAGCGTTTCGTCATAGGGTGACACATAACACGGAAATTTACGCAACATAATTTTTTGTGTTGCGTAAATCTTCCTCATTTTTTGTATATTGCATAAACCATTAACATTATGAAAGGATTTATCCCAATCGATATTCCTACTAAATCATACATTAAAGCTTACATTCATCATAAACTCGGCGAAAAGCCTGTTATGCGTACCGATCATTTTATCGGAAACAAATTGTACGACCTGCTTACCCACCCTACCAATCCCGATAAAAATGACTTTTGCAATAAACGTTATAATGCCACCATTCGCGTTTATGTAGCTATTCGTGTTTTTAGAATGCGCGGTTGCAACCTTAATGAAACCAATATTAAAAATTTTAATCAGTTTTTGGAAAGCATAATTAAAGAACGGTTTTATGAATTAATGGATCATTATATTGATATTCTTCCCAGCTTTGAAGCCAACCTGCCTGAAGTGCGCCGCCTGCTTGGTATTGATATAGATGCATGGAGTGATGACAGCATGAAAAAAGATTATTATCGGCATCGTAAATATTCTGCAAAACCATTATTGTATAAGAAAAATAATTACGGACTTGTACCCTGCGGCAACTTCCCCAATGCGCCATTCTAACTTGCAGGCATGAAGCCTGTTTATTTTTCTGTACCCATTTATCCCGGTGAACATAGTGGCGGCTTAACTAAAATAATGGTTGCCCCACGTGAATGGTTAGCACAACCCTTTTCGCCCGAATTTGATAGTGGCGTTGTTATTGGCCCAATTCAATTATCCAATAACCAATCTTTTTTAGAACTGCAATGTATTCCAGGCAGTTACGCTATTGATGTTAAACCTAAACAAGCCAAAACAGGCAATTACAATGAAATTACCGTTTCAGGTTCATTAAACAACAGCATTGCTAATGTGTTGCAAACCTTGCAAACACTGCGTTACAGCGAACTAATAGTTGTAACGCAAGACCGCCGTAAACGTAAACGCATTATTGGCAACATTGATGCAGCTATGCAACTTTCATTCAACGAAAAAATTCAAAATAAACAAAGTGGACAGCAGGTTATTGATATAGAATTAACCATGGAAATTGAACAATCACCCCCATTTTATATTGATGACAACTCTACACCTGCAGATTTAAATGCTATTTATTCCAACAACAAAACTGCTGATGACATGGCCCCAACAATTAAAATTTCAGCCGGTCAATTAACCTATACTGCCAATAACTTAATGGTAGTTGAAAAAATAATTTTTCCAACATCAATTGCATTCCCTTTTAGTGTGGGAAGCTTTGATGGGGGCAATGATATTGTAGAAGATACCACCATATCGCCAAACAATAAAATTATATCGCACGACGTGTATTTAGCCCCCGGCGATACACTTTACTTTAATGGGGCACCAACCGATTTACCCTTCTTTTTAGCAACCCGAAAATTACAATAATGAAACAACTAATTTTTTTATTATGTGTTTGCCCTGCTTTTTTGTGGTCACAAACCGATGCCAATTATTTACGCGTAAAAGATAGTATGCGACTGGCGGGAAAAGTAGTTAAGCGTATTAGTAACGATACCACATTGGCGGCAAAAGACAGCAATGCACTAATTACCGATTACGCAGCAAAAAAATTAATTAAACCGGAAACTGATCCTGTTTGGTTAGGCGATAAGCCCAACTACCCTACCACAGCAAGCGTACAAGCCACCTATCCGCCATTTAATGGAGCCGGTGCTTATGGTAACTGGAATATAAATATATTAGGCAATGCTAATACCGTTACAAATGGATTGTATAGCACAGGTAGTTATTCCAATCCATCCTGGTTAAATTCTTTATCATATTCTAAATTAACAGGCGCACCAACTTCATTAAGCCAATTCAGTAACGATGTTGGTTATATTACCGGAAGCTATACAGGCTTTGATACGCGCTATCAGCCATTAGGCACAACCAATCTTTCCAGTGGGGTATCGGGTGTTTTGGGTGTTTCAAATGGTGGCACCGGGCAAACTACATTAGCAGGGGTTCAGAGTTGGTTAGGATTAGGAACTGCTGCGTATCGAAACGCAAACCAAGACCTCAATACCAATAGTAACGTTTACTTTAACACCATGAATGTCATTGGTGGGGGTAGTTCTAATATTGGTGGTTCTGTTTTTTGGACGGATATTGGGGATGGTTGGTTAAAAAAATCAACAGTATCCGATGTACGTTATATCTTAGGATTGGGTAGTAACGCTTATACTTCAACGGCTTACCTTCCTCTGTCGGGTGCAAACATGACCGGTAGAACTTTTTTTAATTCATCCGGTACACTTGGTTTGGTTCAATCCAGTACATCACAGTTGTATGTACAATCTGCCAACGGTTCTAACGCAGCTTACATGACGTTTATCAAAAACGGAAGTTATGCGGTCAATTTTGGATTAGATGAAAACTATAACCTATCTGTTGGGGGATATTCAATGAATGGTAATATATACCCGATATTACATAGTGGTAACTATACAAGTTATGCAGATACAAGATACCTTCAACTTACAGGAGGTATACTAAGTGGCCCTGTCACCGCACCCGCCTTTTACAATTCATCCGATAGGCGTTTAAAAAATATTCTTTCACGCAAAGGCGATATGGTTACCTACCGGTGGAAAGATGGTAGAGATAAACTATTGCACTACGGTTATATAGCCCAAGAGGTGCAAAAGAAAATGCCTAACCAAATTATGAAAGATAATAATGGTTACTTATCCGTTAACTACACAGAAATACATACCAAAAAAATAAACGACTTAGAAAATGAGGTGGCGGAGCTTAAACGTGAAATTTTAGCATTAAAGAAATTAATTAAGAATAGAAAATGAAATACTTATTAGCCATATTACTATTTATACCTGCACTTACAAATGCCCAATGGAGCAGCATTGCAAATAACCAATGTGTGTCCGTTACCGATGTAATTAACAGTGGTTTATTTGTAAATGCTGCCGGTGTAGTTGTTGGCCCATCTAATGGAATACTTTACAAAACTTCAGCCATTCAAAAATTTGCACTAAACCCCACAAATAGCGGCTTTCATGCAAAAGCAAGTAATCAATTGCTAAGTAAGCAAGATTTAACGCCGGCTAACACCGCATTCACTGTTACTTATAACACAGCAGGTAATGGCTTCACCAGTAATACAGATGCATGTTCAACCGGCCCAAGTAATTATAGTGCAGGAATGAATTGGAATACACATTTATGTTCGGCATATAATACCAATGTTTATTTTGCAACAGATGTGCCTGCATTAACATCAGGATTATGGTATTATAACAATACAACAAGTGATGCTTTTAAAGTTGTAACGGATGGTAATGGTTTATTTTACATCGCACAAATTGGTTGTGGAACAGTTACTGTTAGTTGTACGGTTTCTTTTTATGTTGATGCAGGTGGCAATTATAAGGTTGAGGCTAATGTTGTTTCAGGCACTTTGCCTAATACTGCAATAACTGTTACCGGTGCATTAAGCGATCCGTTAGAAGGAAATGTTGCAACGGATTATTCAATTACTATAGATGCGAATAAAATTAATAAAATTCAAACAGTTGGTGCACTTCCATCAAATCCATTACAACGCAATTGTACGTTTTTAATTAAAAGTTTTTCGCCTTCTGCTAATGCAGGACAAACATATAGTTGGACATCAGTTGATAAATATTAATCACTAAAAAAACAAACACTATGTTAAACGTTATCATCGCAATTGGATTTGCATTGGCTATTTTTGTAATTTATAAAGTGGTAACAGGCACTAACAAAATTAAAACGCCTAATCAATCAGGTGTAGGTGGCGGTGCTTCATCCGACCCTAATACGCCCGGAAGTAAAGGGCAAGACCAAAGTTTTGAACAACCTTCTTAATTTGGTTTCATAGCAAGCAGTGTTAAATTTAGCCATGTTTCTACATGGCTTTTTTGTCCTTTTAAAACATTTTGTATTAAGCCATTTTCGTAATGCCTTAATAATTTTTTCATGAGCTTTAAACGCATCAGCGCTATATTACGAAGCAACTGGATGGTAGATAAACATTGGGCCAACGCGCATTTGCCTTTGGTGGTTTCCTTTTTAAAAGGTGATGCTAATGCATCTGCTATTTTAATGGGCAATAATGATGATGAAACTGATAATGATACTACCCCAATACCCATTACCAATAATGTTTTTAAAATAAATGTACGCACCAACTTAAATGAGTTACCCGCCAACACTATTGCTTATGTTGATATTGATGGGCCACTATTTAAAAACGGCGATATATGCAGCGATGGTATGGCAGATTATGCTGAACTGTTTTATGCTATAACCAATGCACCCAATATTGTGGGTGTTATTTTAGATATTGATAGCCCCGGCGGCCAGGTAGATGGCACGGCTACACTTGCCGATGCTATAAAATTCTGTACACAGTTTAAACCTGTTATTGGCTTTGTAGATGATGGCATGAGCTGCAGCGCTGCTTACTGGGTACTAAGTGCCTGCACTGAAATTTACTGCAGTCAGCCTACTGATACTGTTGGCAGCATTGGTGTGTACTGCACAATAGCAGATTGGAATGCTTATTATGCACATGAAGGGTTACCCGTTAAAGATGTATATGCACCTGAAAGCAGCAATAAAAACATAAAGTACAGAGAAGCTATTGCAGGTAATGATGAGCTTTTACAAAACGACCTTTCATTTATTGCCAAAAACTTTATTAATACCGTTTCATACAACCGATTAGGTAAACTTAAAGGTAACAGCTGGAAAACAGGTGCTACTTTTTTTGCAAAAGATGCTTTAGAAATTGGCCTGATTGATGGCATTAAAAATTTTGATTTTGTATTGAAACGCACCAAACGCTTTATTCATCAACAAAAAAATACAAATATGGCTTTTGAAAAAACATTAACAGTGGCTAAGGCTTTTGCTTTTACTGTTACCGATGATGGCTTTGCCTTAACTGAAGAACAATTGAATAGTATTGAAACCGCATTAAATAATGCTGAACAGCACAATGCAACAATTGAAGAGCTGAACAATACTATTACAGCATTGAAAGAAACAGGTAAAGAATTGGTTACAACCAATAACAACCAAGCCACCACTATTGCAACACAAGCTAAACGCATTGCTGAATTAGAGCAATTAGTTGCACAATATGGCCAACAACCCAGTGGTAACGGTACTACACTTGCGCCTGTTACCGGCGAAGGTGCCGCCGCTGCAGATGAAGGAAAGCCTAAACGCATTTCGGCTTTGGATGACCCAAACCATCCTTTAAACCTAATGGCTGATGGCATTACAGCAGGAGAAAAAAGAAGTATTTAATTTTTACTAACCCATAAATTTTAAACAATGGCAGATACCATTATTACCCCGGATGATGTGATTGCGCAATTTGGTGCTTATTACATTGATCAGGGTCAGAACATGACAAGTTTAAAAATGCGTCCTTTTCAACGCTTTGAAACTTTGGAAGCATTTACCGTTTTCCCTACCGATGAAACTGTATTTCGCTTAAGTGATGTACAGGTTGGGGAAATTTTGCAACCGTACCAGGATACTTTTACACCCAAAGGTTCTGTTACTTTTAAACCGGTACAGATTAATATGTTTCAACAAAAAATTGATGAAGCATTTAATCCAAACAACTTAGTAGCCAGTTGGTTAGGCTTCTTAACTTCAAACGGAACCAACCGTTTAGAGTGGCCTTATGTTCGTTGGTTTATTAGCGAATATTTATTAAAGCAAGCTGATAAAGACCTGGAAACAAAAGGTATTTACAATGGTGTGTATGCTGCACCCACTGCTGGTACTGCAGGCAATGCAGTAGGCATTATGAATGGTGTTCGTAAATTAATTAATGATGCCATTACCGGTGGCGCAATTACGCCCATTCCTACCGGCGCATTAAGTACCGATCCGGTTACTTTTTGTACACAAATTGAAACTTTCTGCAAAGGCATTCCTGAATTGTATTGGGGTGAAAACATCACCTTTAACATGAGCAAAACCTTACAACAAAGGTATCGCCAGGGCAAAAAGTTAAAGTATAATATGTACTATGCTCAGGAAAGCGATTTAGATAGCATTGCGCTATTTCCCAATTTTAAAGTAGCCGGCCGCTTTAGCATGAATGGCAGCAATAAAATTTGGGGTACACCTTTATACAATGCCTGGGCACCGGTTAAAGGTTATGCCAATAAAAATGGCTTTGAGCTAGAAAAAATTGATCGTAAAGTGAAAATTTATACCGATTGGTGGATGGGCATTGGCTTTGTGATGTACGACTTAATTTTTACCAACGATCAAGACTTGGTGTAAAACAATTTTAATAAACCTTAGCTGCCTGTTTAGGCAGGCAGCTATTTAAAACCTGATATATGGCAGACGATCAAAAAACAACACCTGCACAAACAGTTTCAATTGAGCAATACAATGCTTTATTAGACAAGGTTACTGCATTAGAAAAAATGCTAACCGCGAAAACTGAAATTAATACGGCCAAAGAGGAATTGCCCAAAATTCCTTCTGAACCCATTGTATTCAATAAAAAGAAATATAAGTGGAATGTGGCCGCATTTGTTAACCCTTTAAGCAACCAAAAAATTACTGCAGAAGAAGCATCTACAGATGAAGATGTTTTAAACGCTGTATTGGCAGTTGCCGGGCAGGGCCTATTAACTGAGTTAAAATAAATTATTAACATTTTTAATTTTTAAACATGAGTACAGTATACAGTGGGTTAGCAACCATTCGGCTACCCAAAAATGTTGAAGGCGGTGTGGCAGAAAAAATATTGATTGCCCCATTGGCCTGGATACAACAAGTAAGTGTGCCACAGGCACCATTTACCAATGCTGGTGATGAAATTACCATTAAGCAACCCCATGTGTTTAAACCTTTGCCCGATGTAGTTAGCCAGGTGGCTACCGCAACCGCTGTTGTTGATGGCGTTACCGATGAAATTACCGCTATTAACATAACCAATGGTGGTAGCGGTTACCAAACAGCACCTATTGTAACTATTACCGGTGGTGGTGGTTCAGGAGCGCAAGCCACTGCTGTTATTGATGCCAATGGTGTGGTAACTTCTGTTACTATTACTAATCCGGGTACCGGCTATACTTCAATACCTACCGTTAGTTTTTCTGCACCACAAGGTGCTACTTATGGTTTTATGGTAGCCACTTTGGCCCCGCAAAAAAATAAGGTTACCAGCAAAAGTGTTGGCGAAATTGGTTTATTGCGCCAAATGACTGAATTAGATGTGTTTTTACCCGGCAGTTATGCAGAGCTGCACCAAGATGTTAAACACCTGAAAAACCAACCTTTAATTGTGTTAATTAAAGATGCCAACATTCAAAGCAATTTGTATTACCAATTGGGCGATGGCGATTTTAATGCATGGGTTGCCGGTGCCGATTTTGATACCGGAACCACAAAAGATGGTGTAAAAGGCTACACATTGAAATTAAATTACGATGGCAATCCGCTTATATACAGCGTAACTGCTGAACCGGTGTTATTGCCCGAATAAGCATTTAGGTTAAATACAATTAGAAATCCTGCCATGTGCAGGATTTTTTTTATTATTGCACTGCGAAGACATAATACAAAAAAGCATGAAAAACTTACGGTGGTAGGTTGGCCTATGGCCAGTGCTTTTTTGGCATGTCTTCGCAAACGCCTATCACCATTTTAATTTTTTCCAATGCCTTCACAAAAAAATACTGAAAGCAAGCCTAATGAGTTTCTATCGTTTTTAAAAGAATATTTATTAGCGCATTACCAACCTGCTTACCTTATTCAACAGGCTGATGTGCATTTAAGTACGCAGGAAATTTTTGAAAAACTGCAAAGCGTTTATCCTTCAAACACCTATACACCTGAAGATGTAGCCAATTGGCTACATGCAGCCGGTTTTAAATTTACCGACTTTGGTAATATGAAATTTGAATGGTTGCTGAAAATGACGTAAATTGTAAACACAGGCGCATTACCTGTATAAAAACTAATTTATTATGGCACGCAGTTATCCCCGTTTTTTATTATCCAACCCAACCAATACCAAAAGTGTGGGCCCTTTTATAGTACATACTATTTTCCCAAAAGGCATTTTAAAAGTTGATACATCTTCAAACATTGTATTCTTCATTGAGGTGTGGGATGTGTGTACCAATGAAGAAAGAATGAATGCAGAAAAAGATGCCGCTAAATGGCTACATTACCAAAATAAATAGCCTTCAACTTGTCCTTTCATAGGCGAACGCCACAACATAACATTGTGTTATGTTTGAAGTATTGCGCGACTGGCTGAATAGCCGCGATAAAAATTATTATAAAGGTGTTTTAATTTTTTCACAGCTCAGTAACGATGCTGCATTGGTGCAGTTATTTCAAAAAAGTAAAACAGATTATAAAGAAAAAAGGCTGTTGAAAGAGCTGAATAAACTATACGAGGCATTAAAGCCAATGCATGTTAAAAACCTTGTTTTACAAAAAATAGAAACAATTGAAAAACCTGTAGAAGTTGAAACACCTGCTAATGTAGAATTGTACAATACCTGCAGAAGTGAAGCTTTAAAAGTATATAAACAGGCTATGAATTTACGTGCCCGTTTATTTGCTTTGGCTACTGTTGAAGAATTTGAAGATCCTAATTTACCCGGCAGTGTTGAGGTAAGAAGTAAGTTAGCAGTAGAAGTTGTGCTACAATTTAATAGGGCATCTGCCTTATTTGATAGAGCAGACTTTGTAAAACAACACGGCTATTTGCCCAATGTTGAATCAGAAGAAAAAACAAATTATGAAGCCTTGCCCGATTATTTGGTAAAATCTACGTTAGACAATTTGCGAAAGAATTTAAGCAAGTTGAAACACAAAGAACAAACGCCTGAACGAGTAGCAAAAATGCAGGAGATTAACCAACAAATTCAAAACCTATTAGTAAGATGGCACTCGTTACAACCAAAAATAAAATAATACAAGAAGATGCGTTTTTTATTTCGGATAATGCAGATAATGATTTTGTTATTTGTAAAAGTCCGGACAAATTAAAACGTTTAATTGAAGCTGTTCAACACAACAAAAATCTGTATTATTTATCTGATGGTGATTGGAGTATGCATGATTTATTGAATGAACTTACTAAAATTTACACACAGGCTACTATATATATTACCACCTATGCAATACGTGAATTTGCTATTCGGCAAATGATTAATGGCTTATCCGAAAATCGTATTGCCCAGGTAAATATGTTGTTAGATTATCGTGCAAAAACCCGAACCCCTGAAGTGTATCAATTGGCCAGCATGAACTTAAACAGAATTTATCTTACTTCTATTCATGCCAAAGTATTCGTTATCAAAAGCCCTTCCGGATATATTAGTATTGTGGGTAGTGCCAATTGGACACAAAACCCACGTGTTGAATGTGGCGTAATTTCTACCGATAAAAACACCGCTTTATTTCATATTGAATGGATTGAAAAATTAATGAACAATGCAGAATTATTCAACTGAACAATTAGAACAAGTAAAAGAATTAGCATCGCTATTTTTTACTCCACGAGAGATTGCTATAATGATGGAATGGGATGCACAATTATTTACCAATGATTGCGAAATTGTAGGTAACCCTGCCTATGAAAGCTTTTATGCAGGCCGCTTACAAGCCGAAGTTGATTTAAGAAAAGGTATTTTAAAAATGGCAAAAGCAGGTAGCAGTCCGGCACAAACCATGGCCATGGAATTATTAAAACAATCCACTTTAAAAATGTTAAACCGATGAAAGAACCCGTTGAAAATTATTTAGAACGTAAAGCGACCGAAATAAAAAAAGGTGCTGAATTTTTACTCGAAAAAACAAAAGATTGGCAAATCATTAAACGCTACTTAAGCAACAGGTTTGATGATATTAAATTAACTGCAAGGCAACAGGAAAAATTGCAACGTTATCAATACATATACAACCAATTGTGTACCGGACAATACACAGAAAGAGAAATTGTTACGCAAACACAAAAAATGTTTAATCTTGGTACCGTTCAGGCTTACGATGATTTAAACGCAACAAAAGAAATTTTTTCTTCCTTCATCAATATTAATAAACGATTTGAATTAAAAATTGAACTAGACATTGCACGTGATGCACGCCGTAAATGTTTAGCTATTAACGATATGAAAAATGTGGCTGCCATTACAAAAAACATTATTGCCATATTAAGTATGATTGAAGATGCAGAAGAATTTGATAAAGAAGCTTTTGAAGCACATACTATTATTGCACAATTTAATCCTGAATTATTAGGCGCAGAGCCGGTTGATATGAAAGCATTGCTGCAAGAAATTAATGCGAAAAGATCGGCAAAAATTAAAATTGAAGATTTACCATTTGAAGATTTGAATAATGGAGAAACCACTGCACTTTAATAAACCACAGTTGCGCAGCATGTTAGTAGGGGCACCGGTTGAATATCTTATTGCCGGACGGGGTACTGGCAAAACCGAAGGCGTGTTAGCTCCAAAAACTGCCAATGTTTACTTTAAAACGATGCCTCGTGCTACAGGTGTGTTTTTAGGCGCAACCTATAATCAATTATTAACAAGAACATTACCCGGCTTATTGTTTGGTTGGGAACGATTAGGCTACATACAAGGTGTTCATTTTTTAATTGGCAAAACACCTACCGATAAATGGAAAAAAATGTGGAATTGGAAAGGTCCTTACAGGCCACCTTTGAGTTATCAGTATTTTGTAAGCTGGTTTAATGGTGCCGGCGCTCATTTGGTTAGCCAGGATCGTTCGGGATCCTCCAACGGTATTACTATTGATTGGATTATTGGTGATGAGCTGAAACTAATTAATGAAGAAAAATTAAGAACAGAATTACTTCCGGCTAACAGAGGCATTATTCCTGAATTTGCCAATAATCCTTACCACCATGGTATGACTTTTACAACTGATATGCCGGTAGGCACATCCGGAAGATGGATATTAGAAATGGAACAAAAGTGTGATAAGAAAAGAGTTGCTGAAATATTAAAGCTGCAAAATGTAATTTATCAACTAAAAAAAAATTATCATCAATACAACAAACCTATTCAAGCTACTATTGATAAACAAATTGCTGTTTTAGAACAAGAGATTAACGAACTTAGGTTTAACCTGCTTTACTTTCATGAAGCCAGTACGTTGGAAAATATTCATGCACTCGGTGTGGATTACATTAAACAACAAATGCGTGATACCACACAATTTATGTTTGATACACAAATACTCAATATAAGACCGGTTAAGATTGAAGATGGTTTTTATCCTGATTTTGATGAAGAAGTTCATGGTTACTTTGCTGCTAATCATGCTTATTTAGATAGTTTGGAATATAATTTTGATAAACTTAATCAAATAGATTGTAGGCGTGATGGCGACTTATTACCCAATCAACCTTTGCACATTGCTATTGATTATAATAGACGCATTCACCCTTTAGTAGTTAGTCAGGTATCTGATAAATATATTAATGTTATTAATGGTTTGTATGTTTTATATCCATTAAAACTAAAAGATGTATTACAAAAGTTTGTAGAATATTATGCACCACATAAACGTAAAGTAGTGTACTATTGGTACGATCATACGGCAGTTGGTGATATGAGCGATACAAGAATTTGTGATTATGTGATTAGTTACTTAAGAAAAGCAGGATGGGTAGTTATTCCCATGTACACAAATAAAGCACCCGGGCATGAATCAAAGTATAGAATGTACGGCGATTTGTTGCAGAATAATGGTAAGTATAAATACGAGTTCAAAATTAATCGTGAAAATTGCGATAAGTTAATTCTTAGTATGTATCAAGCTCCAGCTGAATTAAGAAAAGATGGGTTTGGCAAAGATAAAAGCTCTGAAAAAGACAACAATTTCCCTGCCGAAGAAAGCACACACTTTAGTGATGCGCTTGATATGTTAATCTATGGTATTTTAGAAAGTAAACTACCTTTTAAATCTGAAACGAAAGGTGGTGGCGGCATATTAATTGGTTAATTCATTTGGGTGTTCCCCTACGGGGCGGGCTTTCCGCTTCAAGTCCTCATTCCACTTCATTACATTGTGGGCTTTCCGCTTCAATCCCTAACACAGGGACATTTTTATTGGTATGCTACGCATGGCATCATAGGGGGGTCATATTTCCGAGAGGTCGCCCCCATGCCTTCGCCTTTAACCGATAGTGCGGGCGGCAGTGTTTATTCGGGGGGCATTTTAAAATTTTTAAAATGCAAATACAACTTGCTGTAATTCATTGAAAATCAATGAAATAATGTAAATTTTTTTACTGAAAAATTTGTATATATTATTTATTTTTTGTAACTTGAAAGCAAATAAAAACAGGAGCACCACCTGTATAAACTCTGGTAGTTTCTTATGTCACACAAAAATGTTTGCAAAAAATTTTGATGAGGAAGAAATTTTAAATTAATAATACCGGTAATAATAAAAACCTGCCAATTTTTGGCGGGTTCTTTCTTTTTACGCCTTCATAAATTACTGCGCAAAAAGAAAGAACCAAAGAAAAAACAGCTGTTGTTTGTCCTTTTGTTTGTTTGCCGCCTGCCCCACCTTAGCATCATGATTGAACTAAAGGATGCAATTAAAATACTGGAATCAGGGCAATGGTGCAGCCTTCGCTTCATTACTGCCGATGTTGCCAAAGGATCTGGCGGCAAGGTGTTGGAATTCCCTAAATGCCGTATTGCTCGCCGCTACATCAATCAACATTCTACTGATACTCATCAACAACATCAAATTTCTTTAACCTATAAAGAGGCTAACCATGCTCTCAATTTTACCCGAAATGTTGAATTGCCTAATAAATCTATTCGAAAAGTGCATCCCATCTTAATTACTCATATCAATAATCAGGCGGTTATATGAATAAAAACGATATTATATTATCAGGCCCGGTGGCATATATGGCTGGCAGTCAGGCTGCAGTATACTTTGCCATGAGCGATGCAGCTACCACCCCTCAGGGTAAAACTGCTTTGCCAATTAAAAAACTGCAGAATATTTTAAATGTTGCTTATTGGGGTGAAGAAAACCGATTTCCGCAAAACATTGAACGTTTAATGAGCTATTGTGGCTTGGGTAAAGCTGCATTAGATTGGAAAGCACGGGCTATTTATGGTAAAGGAATTATTCCGGGAAAAGTTACTGGCTATAAAGATGATGGCACTGAAATTTTTACTCCACTCGATTTCAACAAATACAAAGATGTATATGCTTTTCTCAGACAAGAAGGCATGAATCGTTTTTGGGTGGAATATTTACAGGATTGGACTTGGTACGCCAATTGCTTTCCGGAAATTATTCTTTCAAAAGATGGTACTAAAATTTCCAAACTGGTTCATCAGGAAAGCTGTGATGTGCGTTATAAACAAATTGATTATAACCAGAAAATTCAGTATGTATTCTTATCTAAAATTTGGGGCGCCGCCGCTGATTATTGGTCGCAATTCGATCCTAAAAAAAGAATGCTGGGGCTTATTGAAAACCCTCCCATCATTAGTGAAATTGATAATGAATTTGTCAAAGCTTTGCCTTGTATTGATATGTATAACGCCGCTGCTTCGCTTCGCGATATTGCGGATGGTCCTTTAATGAACAAAAAATACAAATCGGCTATTCTTCCGGTTAATTATCCTTCACCCAATAAAGTTTATTACCAAACTCCTATTTGGGATGGTGCAAGGCTTGGCGGCTGGATTGAAATTGCCGTTAAAATTCCCAACATCGTTAAAACCATGTACAACAATGCGTTTAACATTAAGTATCATATACAAATTCCGGAAACCTATTTTGAACGCCGCTATGGTGCCGAAGTTTGGCAAGCTTTTACTGAAGATGAACAAATTCAAAAACGCAAAGCATTGCTGAAAGAAATGAACGATTTTTTGCAAGGCAGCGATAATGCTTATAAATCTTTCCTCTCTTTTTTCGATGTGGATCCGCATACCAAAACTGAATATGGCTTGGTGAAGATTGAAAGCATTGAAAATAAAATTAACATGGACAAAGACTTAATGGCTACCCATACCGCCGATTTACAAATTCTGGCTGCTATGGGTATTCATCCATCATTATTTACAGCTGGTATGGCGGGTAACCAAAAAAGTGGCGGCTCCGATATTCGCGAAGCTAAACTGGTTTATGATTCTATGTTGGCTATGGAACGACAAATTGTTTTGGAACCCTTACAATTAGTTAAAAATTTTAATAAATGGGATGAAGATATTGAATTCCGTTTTCGCGATGTTCAGTTGGTTACGCTCGATACCGGATCGGGTACTAAAAATAAATTAAGTTAATATGCTATTCAAAGATTCTAACACCGTATTGCAATACGCGCAATTAACAGGCACTATAAACTTTCTCAGCATTCAGCCTACCCTGCAAATGATTGAAGAAGTGTATATTGAAGATGCCCTTGGCTCTACTTTATATGGCAGCTTAAACAGTGCTTATCAGCTTATTACTAACGAATCGCAACTTACACCGGCTCAGCAAAACCTGTTAGAGCAATGCCGAAAAGTTATTGGCCGTTACCTTTGTTACCATTATGCGCCTATTGCCGAAGTTCAGGTTTCTGAATCCGGCGCCCGACGTTCTGAAAATAATAATAGTAAAACCGCTTTTCAATATCAGGTTACCAACTTCCGTAATGAAAATTTACGACAAGCCGAACTATATACCGAAAAACTATTGCAGTTTTTAGAAACTAACCAATCGGCTTACCCGGAATGGCTGCAAAGCCCTTCTTATAAAGATTATAGCAGTTTATTTATTAAAACGGCTAAAGATTTTGATGCACAATATAAAACGGCAAGCCCTTACCGTAACTATTGGGCTATGCGCTGGAAAATGCGTGATGTAGAAGAACAACATATTAAAGATGTGCTTACTGAACCGTTATTTACCGACCTTAAAACCAAGTGCAATAACCCTTCTGTTTCACTATCTAACGAAGAAATACAACTGTTAAGCCTTATTAAAAAAGCCATTGCTTACTTAACAGTTGCTTTTGCTATTCCGCACTTAGGTGTACGTATTGATGCAATGGGCATTACAGTGGCTGGCAACACCACCGCTACACAAGATGATGCATCAAAACGTACCGATGCCCGTAGCGATAAAGTTTCTTTGCTCATTTCTTCCTGTGAATATGCCGGCCGTACATGGTTAAAAATGGCCGCCGATTATTTGAAGTTGAATGCCGATAAATTTTCAGCCTATCAAACCACAACAACGGTTAACCCAATAGATGATCCTTATTATACCGATGTGAACAATTCTTATTATGGTGATGCACTGAATATTAGACCATCTAAAAACAACAATACCGATTTAAACGCTAATATAAACGGGGCTTTTGGTATGCCCTGATTTTGTCCTTTTATGCCCTATTCATTTAATACATTTTTGAATTCCTAAAATAAAAATCCAATAATGGAACATAACGATACAACTAAAGATTATGTAATTACAGCGTTAAGAATTGGTTTACAAATATGTGTTGTTATTATTGGTTGGTTCATAGCCAACTTAATTAACGATATAAAATCCAATACCTCTGAAACCAATAAAAAATTTGAAGAATTAAGAACAGAGTTTAACAATGCTGCGCTCAACTTATCGCGTAAAGTAGATACGCTAAATTCTTATTATCATAATCATGAATACAGAATTGAAGTGATTGAAAAAAAAGTAAACTAAAACCAATTATATGAAGAAAAACTGGAAAACTACATTGGCCGGTGTTTTTGCCGTGTTGCCTATTGTATTACATGCCGTATTCCCTAGCGTGGTAACGGTTGAAGTGCAAACTGCTTTAACCAGCTTATTTGTTGCACTCGGCTTAGTTGCTGCAAGCGATGCGCAAAAAAATCAATAATACCCCGCCCCTTCGGGGGCTTTTTCAGTTATGAAGTATGCAATCATTATATTGTTATTGATAGCTTGTAATCCGGTTAAACGGGTGCAAAAGCAAATAACCAAAAACGCCGAAACTAAAGCGCAATTAGCTGTTATATGTGCCGAACAGTTTCCTATAACCGAAACTAAACGTTTCGTACCGGGTAATATTGACACATCCGCCATTCAAAAAGCAGTTATTAAAATTTGTTCTGAAAACAAATTAATCGCTGTTCCTGCAATACAGCAACCCGACACCGTTATTCAATATTTAAAACAGTTTTTCCCAGCCGATACGCTGTTTATTTATTTAAAAGATACTGCTCAAATTCAATCATTTCAATATCAATTAACACAAATGCGCAACTTATTGGCGCAAAACGATTTATCCATTGCAGCATTAAACGCTTCCAGCAATACGTTTAAAAAAGAAAGAAACGTGTATTTGTACATACTGCTTTTTGTTGTGTTGGTAATGGGTGCTTATGCAGGTTTTAAAATTTATACTTCCTTTTTTATTAAAAAATTATAGTATGTTACCAGAAAAATATCATTGGTTAAACTCATTGGGTGTATTGCCTAAAATGGTGGCCGAAGGCATTAGCTTGTTGGGTATTAAAGAGGTGCCCGGCAATAACGATAATCCGCAAATTATGGCTATGGCTAAAGCCCTTGGATTAGAAAAAATTTATTTGCACGATGAAATGCCCTGGTGTGCTTTGGCGCAATCTTATTTGTGCTTTAAAACCGGTAAACCTTTACCCGGCAAGCAATACGATTTACTTCGCGCCATTAGCTTTGCCAATTGGGGTAACCCTGTTAACACGCCGCAATTAGGCGATGTGTTGGTATTTAAACGCGAAGGCGGCGCACATGTAGGCATGTACATTGCCGAAAGTGAAAGCACTTACCATGTAATGGGTGGCAACCAGGGCAACGCCTATAGTATTGTTGAAATTGCCAAAATTAGACTGTACACCGCCCGTAACTATTACCATACAGCACCACCGGCTTCCGTAAAAAAATATTTTTTAAATAGTAGTGGCATTTTATCGGTTAATGAGGCGTAAATTGTAAGGGCATTTCTCTATTCTTATAAGGTTAATTTTTCCCCGGGTTTCTACCCGGGTTTTTTTATTTGTCCTTTTCCTCGCACCCACCACGCCGCAACTTAGCGGCATGGTTATGGTTAATTTATTTCAATCCGGTGGCATTAATGCCTATGTGCATTTGCCTGAATGCTGGCAAGAGTTACAACCGGCTGAAATTATTGAATTTGCTCGCCTGCAACTGCAATATGCTAATGATCAAAATGCCGCTAAAGCAGCTTTGTTATTGTTCCTAATTAAGTACAGAGCTAAACAACAAAATGTGCATTTGCCTAAACTTTGGCAATTGGGTATTAACCGCCAAGACTTTACCATTAATGGCATTCCGCTGCTTAATTTTTTGTATAATGAAATTGAAATGCCCACCAATCCACTACCGGTAATTACCGTTGGCAGCATTTTTAAAACAAAATTGTACGGCCCGGAAGCCAATTTTACCAACATTACTTGCGGTGAGTTTGAAGATGCAGAGCAACAATATTTTCAATTTGTACAAGAGCCTAACCCCACTGCATTGGCGCAGCTTATGGCTATTTTGTGGCGACCAAAAAATACCCCGTACCATAGCTATAATAAAAACACGTATTTAAAGGCCATTCAACGGCTTAAACCTGAAATACTGTTTACCGTTTACCTTTTTTACACCGCTTCACGCAACTGCTTACCTGCCCTTTTTCCCACCATTTATGAAGGTGATGGCAGCAAAGCAGATGCGCCCGATAATATGGCATTTACCAAATGTATTCACGCCGCTGCAGGCCCTAAAAATGGCACACGTGAACAAATTCGCAAAATGCTGTTGTTAGAGCTGATGTATGATATGGAGTTAGAAGCTATTAACGCAAAAAAATTACAACAAGAATATGAGCAACACCAACGTTCAATTATACATTGATTACTTCCGCCAAATGGCAGTAAAACATAAAGATTTACAACATAATCCGGCTGCCGAAAACGGCGACGGATATTGCCGCTTTGCACGTTGGAGTGCCGATGAAGTGGTGAATGGTTTGCGTACAAAATTCCGCTTCCCTGCTTTGTTGCTGGAAATGTATGAAGTGGTTACTGCCAGTGAATCGCCTTGGGATGTTAAAGGCTTTTACCGTGGTGCTTTTACGGTGTTAGATGAAGCAAAAGCTTCAAACACTACCGATGAAGTTGATAAACTGGCACAAACCGAGCAAATTATGTTTGATGTGTTGAAACAAATTTGGCAGGATCATTACGGCCCTGATGCCGACCGTGCCACAACGCCTTTTCAATATTTTCATTTCGATAAACTGCAAATTATTCCCGTTGGCCCTTTATTCGATAATCAGTTTGGTTGGCGGGTTGAATTTAGTTTCGATTTGCGCCAAACACACAATATTGTTGAACCGCCTGCAAAGGGCACATTCTTATAACCATGTACGGCGATTTAAAACTTACCTTCATTCAAAACTGCCTTAACGAGTATATGCAACGGGTTACCGCTGCTATGCGTTTAGCTGCCCAACGTAAAAAGGTAGGTGTTACGCAAGAAGGTATTAACAGTTTGGCCTATCAAACACTGCAATCCGGTGCAGGTGCTTTTGCTAATTTATCGTTTAAAGAATATTTGCGCTTTGTTGATATGGGTGTTGGCCGCGGCCATCCGCTCGGTGGCCTCACTACCATGAAAAAAACCTTACAAACATTAAGCAAAAATGGCTTTGAGCAGTTGAAGGATAAAGAGCGTAAACCTAAAAAAATATACAGCCCTGTGGTGTATGGTAACCTTAATTATTTAATCGGCAAACTTAGCTATGGTTTTACCGAAGAAACCATTGCCTTGCTTAAACAAAATTTAACCAATGGAAGCAATTCTGTTTAAACAACCTTATGAAGTAAGTTTTACGGGTAACCCTATGCCATTTGTGTTTAGCATAAATCCTTATGGCAGCATTGAACGTACTATGGATATTAGGCTGGCCGTTCGGGTTATGGTGGAACTGTCGTACAACAGCAATAATTTTTCTGAAATACGCAGCCAAACTTTTTATCCGGATGCAACCGGCATTATTACGGTTGATGTAAGCAATATTTTGCACCCTTATTTAACTTATTATACGCCTAATTTAAACCTATCTGTTCCGGTTGAATGTGTAGGCCAAAGAGTTCGTTATAAAATTAACTATTTGTTGTTTGTAAATAACCAGGTTATTGGCAGTACGCAGGAAAGTAGTGTATTGAATGCCATTAAAGGCGGCATGAGCTTTGAAGAATGGAATCCCAAAAGCTTTTTTACCGATTTTATTGCCGCACAAAAAAATGCACTGTTTTTTACTTCGAAAAATCAATGCATTGCACCCGATGAATATCACTGGTTATTCTGGACAAACCCCTTACCTTCCATTGGCTTACAAGTGGTTGAAATTGGTATAACCTACAACGATTTAGGCACGCAGGTAATTGTATTACCCAATGCGGTTAAACTTAATAAATGGGGCGTTGGCTGTGCACCTTTTGGCATTAAACAATTATTGCCTAACCCTTCATTAAACCGGTTTATTACTAAATATACGGTGTGCGTAAAGCAGTATCCGTTAGCACCACCCCCTACACTTACCATTAATATTGCTGATTATGAAGGCATGCGCCTTAAAGGCAGTGCCGATGCACAGTATGTAGTGTTGAATGGTAAGAAGTATTTACTTTCTGCGGCTGATATTGCTGCCCGTGGTAGTGAAACTTTTACTTTGGTGGATGATAGTGCGTTATTGCAAATTCCTTCCGGCGATGCGGCTCCTGCCCTGCCTAACGATAACAATTTTACCTATGTAGTAGCACCAATTAGTTTTCAGGTTGATTACCGTAATTTTTACCGCACCCATCAATTGTTTTATCGTAGCTCTATTGGTGGTTTAAATACTTTGCGCTTAAAGGCTCATGTTGATATGGAAGCCGATTATGCCCGTCAGCAAGCCATTCGTGTGTTGCCGCCTGATTATTATGAAAATACTTTACTTATTGCGCAACAGGTGGAACAATCTATTTTTGAAACCTTGAAGTTTAGTGGCAGCACCGGTTTTATGAACCGGGAAGAAGCAGCCCAATTGCGTGATATTTTTCTTTCCAAAGAACGGTGGGAATTGCAAGATGGTAAAATGGTGCCCATTGTGTTAAGTAGTAAAAATGTAAAATTCTTTTCTAATCGCGATAATTTAATTGCTATTCAGTTAGAATGGAACCGGGCTTACTTAAACCAATTTTATACACCCAAAAGTTTATTGCCCTTAGCCAATACCTGCCCTGCTTTAGATGCTTTTTATGTTCGGCAAATTAATGCCACCACATTACAAATTTCTTACAGTGCTCCTTTGCCTTACGATAAAGTGCAAATTCAGTTGATAATAAACAACAAAACCACGGTGTTAACTTTTGCCGGTAGCACTAAAACTTTACGGCAAACTATTGCACAAATGCCCGATGGCACTGTAATTACTGTAATTGGAAAAGTTATTTGTAACGCCAATACAACACCAATGGATGTTGGCCCCGCATCGGTGGTTAATCTTACCCTGCATGGTGCCAGCGATTTGGTGGCTAATGATGATACTTTTTACATTCCTACCGGTTATACTACCGATACGGTTTTGCAAAACAGTGTATTGGCCAACGATTATGATCCGGACGGGCAAAATATTGAAGTAGTACCTGCAGCAGGCAATACCCATGGCGATGGCATTAACCCCGGTACTTATAGCATTAACGCACAAGGCATTGTTACCTACAAACCACCAACAGCTAACTTTTTTGGCCGTGATTATTTTAATTATACTATTGTAGATGCTTCGCATAGCCGTTCTGCTACAGCCATGTGTTTTATTGTGGTGGGCAATGGTCCTGCAGGTGTATTTGCTAAATTGGTAACCCGCAATAGTTACAATAATGGTGATGCTTATAACCCAACTGTTTATGGTGAAGTATGGATTGATTTTTTTAGCGATGCTGCCGCCACACAGGTGTTAGATGTAACTACTTTAAACCTAACTATCAATTATCAATACACTGAAATTTATCATTACGATAATCAAAACCCGCAGGATAGCCAAACTGTTACACCTGCCAGCATTGCAGCCACAGGCACTAAAGTAAAAATATATGAAGGTGTATTAGATCAAATGAATTTTATTGACTGGTTAGCCGGCACCTATAACAGTTATACCATTAACTTTAAATTACAAGGTGGTAGCGGATATTACCCATTATAGAAAAAAATATGTAAAAATATTTGTCTAAAATTTTGGACATTTCAAAAAAGCATTTATCTTTGTGTTATAAATCATTCATCACAAAAACCCGGAACCTCAACCGGTTAACAAATGGAGAAGTTGTTATGAAAAAATTAGTAATAGTTTACTTCAAAGAACAAGCCATTGTTTCTTCTACTGCAGAAGCTGAAGCTTTTATTAACCAATTGGTTGCAAACCCTAATCATGGAAAGGGTAATTTAATTTGCACCAACGATTGCAAAACTTTTTTCAATAATTATTTTGAAAAAGGAATTGTGCCCGACAGGCTAAAAACAAATAAATATTATCTTAACCCGGGAAATTCAGGTAACACATTTGTTGCTGTGTACATTGCTTTAGCCGATACCTTAGAAGAACACAATGCAATATATAATGAACAAAAAGAAGCTGATTTAAAAGATGAAGCTGAATTAGAATATGGTTCATAAAATGTTACATTAACAAAATAAGCCCGCAGTATTAGCGGGCTTTTACGCTAAATTTTAAATATGCATAAATTCATTCTTGGCGAAAACCCCATGCGGCCCGATGACCATAGTTGTTACATTATTCACTTACTTAATCCTATTGCAATTATTGTAGCAACACTTCAACCTAAACGTGTTCCCGCATCGGCAATTAAAAAAACGTATTATTATAAAGATTCGGAAGGATTAACAGAAGAATGGACACTTTATTTCCACCATTTATTTACTACCGATTTTATAACAGAGCCGGAAAAACAGGCAATGCCATTGTTAGATAAAGCTTTTCGCTGGTATCGCGCTTATCTGGAATGGGAAGACAAAAACATTGACATGGATAATTATGCACAAGAAAACTAACGAATTAGACTGGCTTTTACAAAACGCCCATTTATTCAATATTTCTGCTTTTGAAAAAGCCATTGGCTGCCCTTCAACTACCATTCAAAAGTTTATTGATGGCAAAAGAAATCTACCTGTTAAATGGCAAAAAAAATTAATGCTGTTTATTCAACAGCTTAAAAAATAACTTGTCCTTTTCCTCACCTTACTACATCAACACTTTTGTTCTACCAAAAGTGTTTTTTTATGTCTGTACGTACCGATGTTATTAACCTAAACGTTAATGTTAATGGCGATAATGCCCGCAACCAGCTAAACGAATTACGCAAACGTGCCGCCGATGTTAAAAACGAAATGGCCGGCTTAAAAAAAGGTACGGCAGAATACATAGCCAAAAAGCAAGAATTGGCAGGCCTTACCCAAGAAATGGGTGAGCTTAAAAAAGAAATCGGCCTTACCGCTCTTACCCAAAAAGAGCTGGCACAAGAAATTAAAACACTCACCGCATTACGCAATTCCGTTACCCCTTTTACCGAAGAATGGAAAAAATACGATGACCAGCTTAAAAAGGTGCAGGCCCGCCATTATAAGGTTAAAAATGGTGTTGAAGGCTTTTCGGTTATTCTGCATAAAATGACCGACGAGGTTAAACAATTAGGTATTTTGGCAGCAGGTTATTTGGGCTTTGAATTTTTAGCAGCACAAGTAACCGGTATACTTCGTGGTGCGGGTAAGTTGTCCGATCAGTTGGCCGATGTGCGCCGTGTGGCGGGTTTAACTGCCAATGAAGCGCAGCTCTTAAACAGCGAATTATCTAAGTTAGATACCCGAACCAGTACCTCCGGCTTACGTGAAATTGCCATTATTGCCGGTAAATTAGGCGTGGCTAAAGAAGATATTTTAGGTTTTGTTCAAGCCACCGATAAACTAGTGGTGGCCATGGGCGACGAGCTGGGCAATGCCGACCAAATTACTACTGAGCTGGGTAAAATTCTAAACGTTTTTGATGGGCAAATTAACGGCGATAACATTACCAAACTTGGTAATGCTATTGTTGATTTAGCCAATAAAGGCGTGGCTACAGGTGGTTTTATTGTAGATTTTACGCAACGCCTGGCGGGCTTGGCCAAAACTGCAAATGTTACTTTAGATGCTTCTATTGGCTTAGCAGCCGGCTTAGAAGAAAGCGGCCAACGGGCTGAAAGTAGCAGCACTGCTATTATTAAGGTATTGGGTGCCATTGGTAAAGATGTTGGCAAATTTGCCAAAGCCGCCGGCAAACCGGTTGAAGAATTTTCAAAAACCTTACGCGATAAACCTGTTGAGGCCCTTATACAATTATCCGAAGGCTTGGTAAAAAATAAAAAAGGGTTTGATGAAATTAGCCAGGCATTTAATGAAGTGGGCGAAGATGGTGCTCGTATTGTTACTACGCTGGGTGTTATTGGTGGTAAGGCCGATTTTTTTCGCGGTAAAATTAAAGATGCAGGCGAAGCACTTAAATCTACCGGCGAAATTGATGAAGCTTTCACGCTTAAAAATGAAACCCTTGGCGCTACGCTCGATAAGTTGGGTAAAGAGTTTAACAAAATGGCTACCAGTAATGCCGTTACCGGCTTTTTAAAATCGGCTGCTGAAGGTGCCTTGAATTTTTTACGTTGGATTAAAAACTTACCCGAATTTATTAGCGAAAACCGAACAGCTATTACTTTTCTAACGGGGGTGGTTTTAACCTATGTGGCGGCTAAAACCAAAGCCACACAAGCTATTATTTTAAACCGTTTAGCCACATTTTTAGAAATAGCTGCCGATAAAATTGAAGCCGCACAAAAAGCCGTAAATATTGCGCTTACACAAACCTATGCTTATGTAAAAGGTGTTTTAACCAGGCAAATTAAATTGGCTACCGTTGCCCAACAAGCCTGGAACCTGGCTTTAAAATTAAACCCTATTGGGTTGGTTATTGCTGCTGTTACACTTTTGGCTACCGGCATTGCTTATTTAAGCAGCAAAACCAAAGAGCTTACCACGGCTCAACGGGTGCAAAACGATTTGCACAAAAAAATTATTGAATACACGGCCGATGAAGAAAGTAAAGCGCAATCGCTTTTTAAAACGCTGCAACAAACCAATTTAAATTATGATGCCAAGAAAAAATTATTGGGCGATTTAATTGCTTTAAGTCCGGAATATTTGAAAGGCTTAAATATGGAAAACATTAATACGAAAGAAGGCGCTCGTATTATGGAAAACTATATAACACAATTACGCAAAGCCAACGAAGAAAAAGCCCGTGCGGCTTTAATTGATGAAAAAGAAAAACAATTGCAACAGGCTAAGCTGGATATGGCTAATGTGCAGTTTGATAAAAGTGATGTATCGCTATTTGGAAATTTGAAAGACTTATCTAGCATGGTTGGCATTGGTAAAGGTTCGGGCATGAAGCAATTGCGCGATATTGGTGCTAATGTTGCGCAGTTAGAAAAAGAACTTAATGTTTTATATGCAGGCACTGCAGAAGCTGCGAATAAAGCAGTTGCTGAAGCCTCAAATAAAGCAGGTGCCGAAGTAAGCAAAAGCACGGCAAAAACAATTGCCATGCTAAAAAAGCAAATTGAAGATTTAGATAAAGCTTTTGAAAATTTAGATATTACCGATAGCGCAGGCATTAAAAAAAATAGAGATGAAAGAAAAAAATTGCAGGAACAATTGGAGGCATTAGAAGGTAAAGAAAAAAGTGCCGGTGCCGATAAATACAAAGAATTGTTGAAACAGGCCGAAACTTTTCATAAAAAAATTCTTGAACTGCAATTTCAGGCGCAAAATGCCAATAAAAGTAAAGATGAAGCGGAAATTGAAGCTGTACGCCACAAGTACAATGAGTTGCTGAAAGAATACGATGCTTTTGCCGCTAAACTGCGTGGTAAAGATAAAAGTAAGCTGGGCAGCCGCAGCACCATTACCAATGCTTTTGAGGAGGAAATGAAGAAAACGATGTTAAAGCAATTTTCCGACAATGCAGCTGAAGAATACAAAAAAAGCCAAGCAGAAAGTGCTTTGTATTTTGAAAATTTAAAACAACAGCAAAGCGAATTTTTTGTTGCAGGAAAAATTAACAAAAAAAGCTATGAAAATGCAATAAAGGAAATTGAACGCGAAGCCGCCATACAGCAAGCACAAATTGCTATTGATTACAGTGCCGTTGTTAAACAAGCGGCCGATGATGTTACCAAGTTTAAAAAACAGCAGCTCGATAAACAAGTGCAAGATGCCATTGCAGCCTACGAGCAGCAAAAAGCGAATGATGAGCTTATTAAAAAAATTAAACAGCAAACCAACGAGCAAAGCGATAAAACCAAAATAGCAACCGGCAATCCTAATACCAAGCAAGGCCGCCAACAACGTACCGATGCCGAGTTAGATTTATTAAAGCTGGAAACACAAAAGCGCTTGGAAGAATTGAATAAACAGCGCGATGATGTATTGCAAAACACCAGCTTAACCGAAGAACAAAAAGCGGCAATGATTGCTAACATTGAACAGCAAATTACTGATGTACAGGCCGAACAGGCACAGAAAAGGAAAGACATTATTCGACAAGCCGCAATAGAAGAAATTCAAATATCATTGGATAAAGCTCAAAGAGTAATGCAGGTTGTTCAAACAACGAATCAAATTATTGATAATCTGCAAAATGCATCTTTTCAACGTGAGCAACGAAGAAATGAATTGGCAAAACAAAACCTTCAAAAAGCTTTAAATGCAAAATTGATTAGTCAAAACCAATTTAATGTTACTGTTGAAAAAATGGACGCGGAAATGGATAAGAAAAAGCGTGAAATGGAGCGTCAACAGGCAATTCGTAAAAAAGCGACAAACGCATTTAGTATTGTAATCGATACTGCAGCAGCTATTGCTAAAGCGTCACCAAATATTTTTTTAATGGCTTTAGCAGGTGCTATGGGTGCAGCTCAATTAGGTGTTGTTCTTTCCGAACCTTTACCGCAACTCGGTACCGGTGGTTGGATTAAAGACGGTAAAAAACATTCCGAAGGCGGCATTAATGCCAATATTGAACGCGATGAGGCCGTAATTTCTGCCAACGCAATGACCGATGGCAATACCTATACCGTTACTGGAACACCGGCACAAATTACCAGCGCCTTAAACGCCAATGCAGGCGGCGTTAGTTGGGCCGCAGGTGCTACACTGCAACCCGCTTGGCGTACGGCAATACCGGCACAAATTAATCCGGTTATGCCCCGCATTATGGCTATGGGTGGCTTTAATGCAGCCACACAACAAGCCCCCAATAGCGCCGATAATGCTTCCGGATTATTACAAACTTTAATTGCCAAACACGATGCTTTTACCGCCGAAATTGCCGCATGGCAAGGCCGTATTCATACCGTTTACACAGCTAGCGATGTAAAGAATCGCAGAATAATTGATAATTATTACGATGCCGCAAAAAATGCTTCTAAACTAAACCAGTAATATGTTACAGATATATATTCGTGGCGATAAAGAATCAGGCTTTCTAGACGGTACCGACAGCATTACCTTACAAATGGAATCGGTTACTGATTTATACGATGAAGATTTATCGCAATACGATTTTAGCTACCCAGTTGAAATTCCATGGACGGATAATAACCGCCGTTTACTAAATTTTGCCGAACGCATTGAAAACGGTAATGTGCAATACCCTTACTGGGTTTGCGATGTGTTTGATGATGGCTTCCCCGAAATTGTAATGGGTAAATTAACTATACTTGAAAAAATTGGCAATTTTACCTACACATCAGGTAAGTTCAATGCCTCCATTTCGGGCACCAAAGGCCTGTTTGGCAGCATTATTAAAAACAAAACACTGAAACAGTTGTACTTGGGTGGTACTATTAACTACAGCGGTAAAACCAGCCGTGAGTTTGCTACGGCTGTTATGAAAGGCCAATATCCTGATCTGAATTATATTGCCTTTGCGCCGGTAGCTATTGAAAACTTTTTTGATAAAAACCGCCCCGATGCCACCACCGAATTTTTGGTGTATGATACTGTGAATAATATCATGAACACTGGCACCGGTCCCGATGATTGGAGCTTTGACCGACCACTGTTTCAATTAGATGCTGCAGGTAATTATAAAAAAGATGCCAACGGTAATTTTATTCTCAGTAATGCACCTGCCGGGCACGATAATATTCAATACACCGATTACCGTACTATCCCTTTTTTTAAATTAAAATTTGTTTTAAAGAGTATTTTTAAAGAAAACGGATTTGAGGTAAGTGGCGATTTTATAGATGGATCCGATTTTGATAACCTATATCTTTTCAATAATTTTTCTTTGGAAAATTATTTTTTCAACCCATCTATCCCCTATTATACCGATATGAACAGCTTAATTGTTCCGGGTAACCACATGCCCGATATGAAGCTGGTTGATTTTTTGAAAGGCATTTTTATGTACTTCAATATTTATCCGGTATTTGATGGAAGTAAAAACTCCGTCCGTTTGCAATACCGTAAAAACACATTGCTCAATCGTACCATATTACCATTAACCGTTAATGTGGTAAATGATTTTGATAGCACTTATGATACAAACAATCAAAACAAGGGATACACAATACAAATGGGTTGGGATAGTAACGATCAGTACCACAGCGACAGGGTAAAAGATATTGTACTGCAACCCGATAGGGTTACCTATTTTATTGGCGAAAAAATATTAGTGGCAACCGTGCCCACCTTAGCCGATTTAGCCACAGTAAACATTGGCCGGCAGCTTACAACAGATGATTGTGTATTTGTATTGGCCGAAAATTTATACTATGCCGTTGCAAATGCCACCGTAAACCCCATTAAATGGGATTGCTACGCCGAAAAACTGAACGATTATGTTTATAAAGAAGGGCAACGCAGCGTGCAAATACCCATATCAACCCTATGCACGTATGTTTATTTAGATTTAAATCAGGGCTTATATGTGCGCAGCAATTATGTAGGCACCCGGCAGGCAGGCAGCTATGTAAACAACCGTGGTACCAGGGTGGTAAATAATTTCAACCCATCTTTATTTTACATCAGCAAACAAACAGTAGGTGGCAAAAACATTCCCATTAGTTACAACCACAACAAACTACCCAATGGTGTAACTATTGAAAAGTATAGCCTGGCATTGTATGGAGAAGATGGTATTGTAAAAAACTTTCACGAAAAATGGCAATTGGTAAAAGAAAAATCAGAAACCATTAAAACCAGTGTGGTGGTAGATAGAAAGTTGCTGCAGGATATGCAGCAAAACAATACCTACGAGGTAAATGGGCTGTTATTATTGCCCACCAAAACCGAACGCAACATTCCGCAATTAGGCCCCATGACGGTATATTTAACACCACTTTAATTTTTTTAATTTTTATTTCATAAATTGAAAAATTACTATATTGCAAAAAATAAAATGCCATGAAACAAATTGTACTTTCAATTTTTGTACTATCAAGTATCAAATGTTTTTCACAGGGATTATCAACTAACGGTGATACCCTTTATGCAAGCAACGGGATGAAATTCTATAGAGGCATGCAAATTAAATTGGGTGCCGGAACATTACCAAACGGTGATTTTAAATATGTAACAACTTCTCAAACTTCATGGCTTAATGTTATGAATGGCAAGCCTAATACAGATGCTTTAGGTAGAAAATTTGCAGGGCATTTGTTAGATGTAAAACGAATAAGAAAAGAAGGCACCAAAAAAAGAGGCTATACTTATTATTTAGTATTAGGAGGTAGTAACATAATTAACTACGAATGCGATATTGAAAACGCTATGGCGGTCGGTGAGGCAGAAATTCCTGCAAAATTTAAGTTGCAATCTAATTCCAAAACAGCCCCAACAAGTGTTGCAGATGAATTATTAAAACTAAAGCAACTATTAGATGCAGGTGCTATTACACAGCAGGAATTTGATGCACAAAAAAAGAAAATTTTAGGAGAGAATTAAAGCATCAAAAAAATTATGAAGTTCTAATAAAATCAGGCTTTGCAATACATTTTGTAAGGCCTTTTCCTTATGCACCCATGCTACGCGGAGCGGCGTTTGGTTTGTACCGCTTCATTCACTTTCATAATAGTTTCTTGCAATATTTCTATCTGGGCTTTTAGTAAGCGTATTTCCTCATCTTTTTCAGCACACAATCGCTGCATTTCTTCCATGGCAGGTGTAGAAGGCATTTCATTTTTAAATTGAATTTCCTGTACACTATTATCAAATAAGCTATTCAAATCAAAGTTATGGCTAAGTAAAAAATCAATGTATTCAGGTGGTACACCTTTTTGCTTTCCAGCTTCATAATTACTTACATTATTATGACTCGGCCAGTGCATCCATTCAGCAACTTCCTTTTGCGTCATTTTTAATTTTTGCCTTGCCTGCTTTAACTTAATATGTATCAATTGCATACACTTTATTTAAAATAATATGTAAAATTTATTTACCTTATACTTGTTTATGTAAAAATTTATTACTTATTTAGCGATATAATTACTTTTCTAAACGAAAATACAAAAACATTATTGTATGGGAAGAAAACCGGAAATTAAAAGCCTGCTCAGCTTTCAGGAACGCAGATGGCTGCATAAGTACGTAAGAGCCAAACAAGGCAACCTAACCAAAGCTGCCAACACCATTGGGGTATCAACTGTATGCATTAGAAAAGCCATAAACAAAAGGCCTTTAACACTCCCTGTTATTGAAAAAATTAAACACAATATTCCTGCATTACAAGAAGAAAAATTAATGCCATGAGTAACAAAAACGTACCCAATTTATTAGAAAATCAGTTGCGCAAAAAAGAAGAAGAAATAAAAGCATTAAAAGCACAACTGGAAATTTTAAAACAAACATTAATAGAAATCGCTTCAAAAAACAGCCATGTACAAAACTAACTTTCAAAAAAACTGGAATAATAAATTGTTGCAAGACAATTTTGGAACAGTGCGCCTACCCGATGCAGAGCGCTATTTTGTGGGAAGTGAACATGAAATTTTTTTGAATGATGTTAAATTAGGTGAAGCCAAAATTTACGCCGTTCGCAATTTTAAATTCGCCGACATCCGCGATGCATTAGCGTATTTAGATGCCGGTATGCCCGCAGCTAAATTAGCCGCCATGTTGCGTACCATGTACAGCAAAAAAGTAGAAGGCGCTTTACAAAACGACACCATTTTAACACACATCGTTTTCCATTGGAAACGCCGCGACATGAAAGCCTTTGAACAAATGGCCAACAATTGGTGGCAAGATATTGCTGATACTTTTTATTCACCTCAACAACAATTCCTTGCTTTATGATACAAGAAATTATTCAAACTTATGAAAGGCCTTTATACAGAAGCTTTTGTGTTCCCGAAGTGTCAAAAAAGCTAATGAAGGCAGGATTAACCGAGCTAACTGTTTTTTGTTGGGTGGTAAAAAACAATGAAGCGCACTTGCAAACCTTTGCATTTGATACTGATAATTATTACGCCAATGCAATGAAGTTGCTGCATGAAATTCAGCCACCCGATACTGTTCTACCTGCCTATTCCATATCAGATTTAATGGCAGCCTTAGGCAATAATGTAGCCATAGTAAAAGAAGAAACGGGCTTTACCGTAGGCATTACAGAAGATGCTGCTCCATATGAATTTATTATTACACAATATGCCCCACGCCTACCCGATGCATTAGGCTTGCTGTTAGAAAATTGCTTGATCGATAAATACATAATGCCGGGTAAAGAATTAGATAATAAAATTATTCATACCGAAACACCATTTTTATGAAAACCAAAGAATTATTACAACACACAGATATGTGTTACAATGAAGCCATGAATAACTTAGTTGATTTAGTTGCCAACATTGTACCGGCACCACATGCAACCAAACCTATTTCAACCATTATTGAAAGTTTAAAACAGAATATTGTTGCACAACACATTAACGCTAAAAGCATTCTCTTAAACCATGAAAACACAATTCAAACTGTTGAAGGATGAGGAGAAAGAAAAGCAAGCAGAAAACGCCATTCATCTGTTAGGTAACTTAACACATTACGTGAAAAAGTTTGATAGAGAATATGGCGGTCAAAATAAAGAACGAAAAAAGTATTGGTTGCAAAAAGCAGAAGAATTTTTACAATCCGTAAACTTTAAATTTCCTCAATAAAAATGTATGAAACTGTCACCATATTACCACAGCCCTCCAACGCAAACAACTTGCTTACAAGCGAAGAGCAGAATTTAGTACATTTAATTACTGAAATTTTAGTTAAAAAAACACTGCAATATGAAGAAAGCCATACGTTACCTACGTTTTAGTAGTATAGGCCAAAGCCACGGCAGTATTGAAACACAAGAAATGTATACTAAAAATTGGTGTGATAGGAATAATGTACAAATTTTAGATACGTTTGTTGATGCCGGTTATACAGCCCGAACTTTTGACCGCCCGGACATGAATAAGCTATTAACCTTTATTAAGAACTACTATATGCTGGTTGATTATTTGGTGGTTAGTGAATTTGACAGGTTTAGCAGAGATGCAGGAGAAGCATTGAGCTTAATAAAAAAGCTGCAATTAAACTACAGTGTTCAAATTGTTTCCGTACAAGAGGGCATTACTTTCGACTATAGAGATAATGGTTCATTTTTTCGTGCAGGTTTATCAGTATTGCTTGGGGAGGAAGATAACATTCGCCGCATTAATAAAATTAACAGCGGCATTTACAATGCAAAAGCAAAAGAGGGCCGCTATATACATGGGCATCCCCCTTATGGTTATAGAAAAGAAGGGGAAGGTAAAAACAGACATTTGGTAATTAATGAAACAGAGGCAGAAATAGTTCGTTATGTATATGAATCATTTTTAAGTGGGGTACCTATTTACTTCATTGAAGATAGGATAAAAGAAATGGGGTGCAAGCATACCGCCAATTCATTTGTAACCAAAATGCTAATGAACCCTGTTTACAGTGGCCGGCAATATGTAAAGCCTTGGAGAGATTTACAAGGTGGAATTTTCCCTTCTAATCACGAGGCAATAATAGATGTGTTTACTTGGAATTTAGTTCAAGAAAAATTAAATAATAAAGAAAGGTCCAAAGTTTCAATAATTGATGAATTGCCATTACGGGGTGTTTTACATTGCCATTGCGGCAAATTTTTAACCGGTGCCCCAAGTAGAGGTAAATCGGGCAAGTATTTTTATTATTATAAGTGCAACGAAAGCAAGCATAATAATATAAGTGCCAATAAAGCACATACACAATTGGAAGAAATATTAAAATACTTAAGCCTACCGGAAAAAATTGTAAAAGCTGTTAAAGAGCAATCAGAGAAAATGTTAGAAGCTTCATTAGCAAGCAATAAAAATAAATTAACCGAGCAAAAGAAAGCATTAACAGCAACCGAAAAAAAGATTGCCAGCTTAGAAGAAAAATGGATTAATAACCAGGTGAATTTTGAAACCTACGAAAGGTGGCACAATTCATTAATTAACGAAAGAATAAGCATCCAATCACAAATTGACAGGTTGAATGGCGATTTAAATGAATCTCTAAAAAATTTAAACAAAAATATTGAACTATGTACCGACTTAAATTATGTGTATCAGTCAGCAACACTACCTAACAAGCAAAAGCTAATTAATATGGTGTTCGATAGCAAATTATACTATCAAGACAAATGTTATCGAACTCCTTCAATTATGCGTTTATTTGCTCACAATTCATTGATTTTAAAACAAAAACAACTACTTGAAATAACTAATATGGGCAATTTTTCAAGCGAAATCGCCTTAAGTGGACCTGAGGAGAGTCGAACTCCTGTCCAAACATATTTACCATAAGTCTTCTACATGCTTATTTCATTATTCATTGTCGGCACTTAACAGGAAATGAACAAACCAATTGAGTACTTAGCTGTATTTGTCTTTTGCAGTAGTCACAGCCTTCCACTACAGCATCCTGTGTTTTTTTTGAGTCGGCGGCGGCACCTGGTAACAGGAAAACCTGTGCGGCGGCCCGAATGACTGACTAATTACTAATTAGGCAGCCATGGCATACTGTGTATTGCCATTTATAGTTTGAGTATTCAGATTTAAGTGCTAATTACCCAACGCACTGCATGCTTATACTTACCGTAACCTATGCTGTCGAAACCAGTACAGGCCCAAAGTATATTTATCAAAGAACTGAATAACCTGCAAAAATAATCTTAATACGCTAAAAAATGAATTAATGTCGGAAAATGCGAAGGAAATCTAATCCTAACGCATAAGCCATTAAACTTAATAACAAAACCATGCCAACCATTTGCGCATACTCCATAAACTTATCACTCGGTTTACGACCTGTGACCATTTCTACCAGTGTAAACAAGGCGTGTCCACCATCTAAAGCAGGAATTGGCAAAACATTCATAAATGCCAAAATGATAGAAAAAATGGCAGTTAAAGTCCAAAATGACTGCCAATCCCATACACCCGGAAATATGCCGCCAATAGAAATAACACTACCTAATGAATCGTTTACTTTAACTTCTTTTGAAGTGAATAATAGTTTTAAATTACTGATATAATTGACCAAAGTACTGTAACATTTTTTAACACCTTCGGGAATGGCTTGTAAAAAGGAATAATGAATTTGGACAGTTCCCAAAACCTGATCGGGTGACTGAAAGCCAATTCCACTTTTCATTTTAGCATTGTTAATAACAGAAGCTGTAATGGTATCGTGCTCATTCCGTAAAAAAGTATATTGTACAGATTCTTTATCCTTTAAATTTTTTAGTACTTGGTAAGCATCATTATTATATGCCACCGGTATATGCTGTATAGCAATTAGTTGATCACCTTTTTTAAGTGGAACAGTTGAAGTAATTTGGGTTCCGGGTAAAACAGTATCAACTAACAAAGGTGTACGAACATAGGTAAAACCACCTAGTTTATTTTTATTGAGTTGTTCAATAAAACCGGGAGGAATGCTTAAGAGTGTGTCTTTCCCATTACGTTCTATAGTAATGTTTTTGGCTTGGTTTAAAATAATCATCGAACCCACTGTTCCAACTTTTTCAACTGGTATACCTGCAACAGCTACAATTTTATCACCATCCTCCATTCCGATTCGCTTTCCTAAACTGTCAACATATACTCCATATTTTAAATTTTGTGCAGGTATGTATTTTTCGCCCCAGGTATACATGATACCAATAAAAATTACGATGGCTAATAATATGTTAACAGTTACGCCGCCCAACATGATAATAAGACGTTGCCAAGCCGGCTTAGCCCGAAATTCATATGGTTCAGGAGGCTTTTTCATTTGTTCCTTATCCATACTTTCATCAATCATACCTGCTATTTTTACATAGCCGCCAAACGGAATCCAACCCACTCCATATTCCGTTTCACCAATTTTCTTCTTCCATAAACTAAACCATGGATTGAAAAAAAGATAGAATTTTTCAACACGACATTTAAACCATCTTGCTGGTAAAAAATGCCCCAATTCATGTAAAATGACTAATATAGAAAATGACAGAATAAACTGTCCGGCTTTAATACCCACTACTCCCCAATCGATTGCTAAAACACTCATTCAAAAAATTATTTAGTTGATTTTGTAATTGGTTAAGAAACTAAAAAAAATCAGGGTTTTACTTTTATCAATTATAATTGAATTAAAGATGCCGCGAAATTACGGGCTTCAGCATCACTTTCAAAGTATTCATTTAAAGTAGGTTGTTCAATAAATGTTATTTTATTCATGGTTTGTTCAATCATTTCGGTAATGTCTAAAAAACCAATTCTATTGCGTAAAAATGCATAAACAGCAATTTCATTGGCAGCATTCATTACACAAGGTAAATTTCCACCTTTATATAAAGCCTCGGTAGCTAATGCTAAATTTCTAAAAGTACGCATATCGGGTTCTTCAAATTGAAGAGTAGAAGCCTTTTTAAAATCGAAACGCGGAAACTGATTGGGTATTCGTTGCGGGAAACCAAGTGCATATTGAATAGGTAATTTCATATCTGGTAGTCCCATCTGTGCCTTTATGCTTCCATCTTCAAACTGAACCATACTATGTATAATGCTTTGCGGATGTACTACCACCTGAATTTGAGAAGCATGCAGATTAAATAACCATTTTGCCTCAATCATTTCCAACCCTTTATTCATTAAAGTGGCAGAGTCAATACTAATTTTTGCACCCATTGACCAATTAGGGTGCTGCAATGCATGTTCTTTCTTTACGTTTACCAGAAAATTAGGTTTTTTACCAAGAAATGGCCCTCCACTGGCGGTTAGTATTATTTTTTCAATATGATTATTCGTTTCTCCAATTAAACACTGAAAAATGGCAGAGTGTTCACTATCAACAGGTATAATTGGAACTTTATGTTTTAAAGCTTCCTGCATAATTATATCACCTGCTACAACTAAGGTTTCTTTATTAGCTAATGCAATGGCTTTGTTGTGTTGTATAGCCGTTAATGTTGGTTTTAAACCGGCATAACCAACTATTGCAGCAAGCATCATATCATAACAGTTCATGGCAGCCACTTCTTCCAAAGCTTTTTCGCCGGCAAATACCTTAACGTGTGTATGAGTTAAAGCCTCTTTAACGGTGGCATATTTGCGTTCATCGGCAATAACTACACAATTGGGATTAAATTGAAGAGCTTGTTGCACTAATAATACATCATTGGTTTGTGCAGTTAATATTTCAACCGAAAATTTATCAGTATTGGCTGCAATTACCTCCAATGCCTGTTTACCAATAGAACCTGTTGAGCCAAATAAGGCAATTCGTTTTTGTTTTATCATGGGAATGATGAATTATATCTACCGCTAAAAGTTACAAAATAAGCTTTTTACTAAAATATAGCCATATTTCAGGTATGAAAACTTGAAATATAACAAAAATAAATTCGAATAAATTTTATTTAGTATATTTTTCTAATGCATCAGCAATTACCCTATCATTGCTTAAGCGGGGCACTTTATTTTGTGAACCTAATTTTCCAATTGAACGCATGTAATCAATAAAAGCATTTTTTTGTAATGATCTTATACTTAAAGTTTGTAAAATATTTCCACTAATTAAATCATCATAATATACATTTTTTTTGCGTAAATAATTATCCACTTTTAAAGCAAATGCACTAAGATTAGTCGGTTCATTTTCGAATTCAATATACCATTCGTGAAAACTTTTGCCTTTACCTTGAGCAATATTAGGGGCAACCGTAAATTCAGTTATTTTAATTTGATCTTCGTTGGCAGCCTTCATTAATGCATGTTCAACTTCCTCGCCAATTACATGTTCTCCAAATGCGGAAATAAAATGTTTAATACGTCCGGTAACTAAAATCTTATAAGGATTGGTGCTGATAAACTTAACAGTATCGCCAATATTGTATGCCCATAAACCTGCATTGCTACTAATGATAAGCGCATAGTTCTCTCCCACTTTTACATCGGCAAGTGTTAACCTTGTAGGTTTTTCATTAAAAATTTCATTAGCCGGTACAAATTCAAAAAATATTCCACTATTCGTATTCAACAATAGTCCCGGCTCATGAGGGTTGTCCTGAAATGCAAAAAAACCTTCACTGGCAGGAAATAGTTCTAAACAATCAATCTCTTTTCCAATACTTTTATAAATTTTTTGTTTATAAGGTTCAAAATTCACGCCTCCTTGCACCATTAAACTAAAATTGGGAAATATTTCGGCTATAGGCTTACCTGTTTTCTCTATTAATCTATCAAAATACATTTGCATCCAAGGTGGAATACCACTAATCAGGGTCATGTTTTCATGAATGGTTTCTTCCACAATTTTATCGAGTTTGGTTTCCCAATCTTCAATACAATTTGTTTCAAAACTGGGCATTTGGTTAGTTCGTAAATACCTGGGCACATGATGATTGACAATACCACTAAGCCTTCCAGTAGGAATCCCCCCCACCCGTTCTAACTCCGGCGAACCACTTAAAAAAATCATTTTTCCTTGAGCAAAAGCAAAATTGCCCGACTCTGCCATATAATAAAGTAAGGCGTTCCTGGCTGTATTAATATGATTGGGAATAGAATCTTTCGTGATAGGTATGTATTTAATACCGGAAGTAGTTCCACTTGTTTTGGCAAAGTATATGGGTTTACCTTTCCATAAAACATGCTGTTTACCTTGCTTTATTAGTTCAATGTAGGGTTTAAATTGTTCATAGTCGCGTATGGGCACATTTTGAATAAAGTCGGCATGCGTTTTAATATTTTGCATTTGGTGGTCGTTGCCAAACCGGGTAGTTTTACCCACTTTTATTAAGTTTTTAAAAATTGTTTCCTGATCGGAAACAGCAGTTTGCATACTTTTACGAATGGTTTTATGAATATGAAAAGCAAAAGGACGAGCTAATAATGATTTTAAATTCATCGTACAAAAATTAATTGCTTCAAATGAGGGTAAACAACTTATATAAGCAACAAAAATAGCACTATACACCGCCTTTAAACCACTTTATACACCTAATTTTATAAAAAAAGGAAATAAAAGAGCAAATATTTTGAAAAATTTTGCAATTTTTAGCAATGAAGTATTACCTTTGCCGTCCTAATTTTGGATAGTTATGTTAGCAGTTGTAAAAATCGCAGGTCAACAATTTAAAGTACAAGCAGGAGATAGTTTGTATGTTCCCCGCTTAGCCGCTAAAACCGGTGACAAAGTAGAATTTAAAGATGTGTTACTGGTTGATAATGCAGGCACACTTTCTGTTGGTAATGCAGTAAATGCAGTAGTAAAAGCAGAAATTGTGAATGAATTAGTGCAAGGGGATAAAGTAATTGCTTTTAAAATGAAAAGAAGAAAAGGTTTTCGTAAAAAGCATGGACACCGTACACACTATACACAAATTAAAATTGAAAGTATTGCTTAATTGATTTAAAACAATTCAGCACTTATTCTGATTTTGTTTTATTTTAAAAATTTCAAAAAACTATGGCACACAAAAAAGGTGAAGGAAGTGTAAAAAATGGTCGCGACTCGAACAGTAAACGTTTGGGTGTAAAAATATTTGGCGGACAACCCGCTATTGCAGGCAATATAATTGTACGTCAACGCGGTACTAGTTACCATCCAGGTAAAAATGTTGGCTTAGGAAAAGACTTTACAATTTTTGCTTTAACTGATGGTGTTGTTGAATTTAAAAAATCAAAAAACAACAAAACCATTATTTCAGTTTTGCCAATTGAAGCTACTGCATAAAAAAAAATTTTGCAGTATCAGAATAGTTGCTAATTTTAGGTTATTAACTAACCATTAAATTTCAACTTATGGCAAAAGCTGTAAAAAAAGCTGCTCCTAAAAAAGCCGCTGCAAAAAAAGCCGCTCCTAAAAAAGCTGCTGCAAAAAAAGCCGCTCCTAAAAAAGCTGCTGCAAAAAAAGCTGCTCCTAAAAAAGCCGCTGCAAAAAAAGCCGCTCCTAAAAAAGCCGCTGCAAAAAAAGCCGCTCCTAAAAAAGCTGCTGCAAAAAAGAAGTAATCTTCGAAAAGAAGTAACAACTATGAAAGTCCCGATAATTCGGGACTTTTTTTATGATAGTACACAAAACTTCCTCTAATTATAAATGCAATTATATGCTTGATAATTATGCTATTGCCGATAATTTTTCTTTGCTGTCTAAACTAATAGAAATACATGGTGAAAATAGTTTTAAAGCAAAGTCATATGCTACAGCATCCTATATAATTGAAAAATTACCAGAACAACTTTCTGCATTACCTGAAGAAAAAATTTCATTAATAAAGGGAATTGGCGATGCAATTGCATTAAAGATTAAAGAACAATTGGCAACAGGAAATCTTAAAATTTTAAATGATTACTTGCAAAAAACGCCTGCAGGGGTTGTTGAAATGTTACATATTAAAGGTTTAGGGCCTAAGAAAATAAATAGTATTTGGAAACAATTAGAAATTGAAAGCATAGGTGAATTATTATATGCTTGTAATGAAAACCGATTAACTTTACTAAAAGGCTTTGGAGCGAAAACACAAGAAAGCATTAAAGAAAATATTGACTACTATTTAAACAACCAAGGACATTACTTATATCAACAAGCAGAAGCTTATATTCAAGCTTTTCATTTAAAACTTACAACAACTTTTCAACAATACCAATTTGAATTAACGGGTGCATTTATCAGACAATTAGAAACTGTTGATGCAGCAGAATGGATAACCAATACTCCATCTTCAATACTAAAAACATTTTTCACTGCTAATAACTACAAAGTAGAAATTGAAAATGACGAACAACTTACTGTAAGAGGTAGCGAAAACATACAACTCATTTTTTATTTTGCAACAAATGAAAACTGGGGTTCAAAAGCATTTATACACAATAGCAGTTCAACTTTTATAAATGCTTTTAAAGCGGAATTTAAATGGATTGAAAATAAGGTTTTTGAAGATGAATCTACTATTTTCCAGACTGCCGGTATTCCATTCATTCCTGCATGCAGAAGAGAATCTAACAATATTATATCTCTTTACCTTCAACATAAAGATTTACCGATTATTAGAGAAAATGATATAAAGGGTATTATACATTGCCATAGTAATTGGAGTGACGGCGTGCATACATTAGAACAAATGGCTAAAGCTGCTATTGAAAAAGGACTGGAATACATGGTAATTAGCGATCACTCCAAATCAGCTTTTTATGCCAATGGTTTAACCGAAGAAAGGGTATTAGCACAACATGAAGCCATAGACTCATTAAATAAACAGTTGGCCCCTTTCAAAATTTTTAAGAGTATTGAAAGCGATATTTTAAATGATGGTGCACTCGATTATTCCAATGAAATTTTACAAAGGTTTGATATAGTTATCGCCTCTATACATTCCAATTTAAAAATGTCGGAAGAAAAGGCAATGACGCGCTTACTAAATGCCATTCAAAATCCGTTTACAAGCATCTTAGGACATTTAACAGGTAGATTATTATTAAGTAGAAAAGGCTATCCCGTTGATCACTCATTAATTATAGAAGCGTGTGCTAAAAACAATGTTGTGATAGAATTAAATGCGCATCCCAGAAGATTAGACATTGACTGGCGTTACATTGATCAGGCTTTGCAAAATAATGTATTGATTTCGATTGACCCTGATGCACATGCCATTGATGGTTTTGATGATTGTAAATACGGAATTTTGGTTGCACAAAAAACATTATTAACCCCACAACAAAACTTAAGTAGTTTTTCATTGCAACAATTTGAAGCATTTGTTGCACAGCAGCATAAAAAAAGAAATATTTAATTGTTTTTTGCTCCAAAAGGTAGTTGTACATAAAATGTAGTGCCTATCCCCTGCTTTGTAACAAACCATATTTTGCCATTTGCTTTTTCAACTATACCACGGCAAATGGCCAAACCCAATCCGGTGCCTGAAGATTTAGTTGTAAAATTGGGTGAAAAGATTTTTTCGATAAACTCATCGGGAATACCGGATCCGTTATCGGTAACAGAAATTAAAATATTGTTGGCAACATTTGCTTGGTGAATATGTACGGTTGGATGTTCAATACCTTCCACAGCCTCAAATGCATTTTTAATTAAATTGGTAAACAAACGCTGCATTTGGGTTTTATCAGCATAAACACCATAGTAACCCAATTCTTTTTTTAATGTTATGTTTACAGAAGTGTCGGCACTATGTAACTGCACCAAGCTTTTCAAAACATCAGAAATATCAAAGTATTCCAATTGTACATTACCAATATTGGCAAACTGAGAAAAATCGCCCGCTATTTTTGAAAGTTGGTCAATTTGTTCAATTAGTGTTTGGGTCACTCGGTTGGTTAAACTTGTTAGCTGTGTTGCATCATATTGTTTATCACTAATTGCCTTTTGCAAATATTGAATACTTAGTTTCATTGGTGTAAGCGGGTTTTTAATTTCATGCGCCACCTGTCTTGCCATTTCACGCCAAGCACCTTCCCTTTCACTTTTTGCTAAAGCATTTGCACTTTCATCTAATTGCCGTACCATTTTATTGTACTCCTGAATTAAGCTTCCTATTTCATCATTTCTGTTCCAAGTTAATTCTTCATTTTTCTTTCCCAACGAAATAGCTTTCATTTTGTTGGCAATTAAAGTAAATGACTCAGTTATTTTGTTGGTTACTATAAATGCAATAGCACCGGCCACCAAAAAAATAAATGCATTTAAATTAATTAAGGTAGCAAGGAACCCTGAAATTTCTTGCTTTAATTCAGCTTGAGAATTCAGGTAAGGAATATTAAGGTAAGCATAAGTGTTCCCTAATTCATCAACAATAGGCGTATAAACACTCAAAAACTTTAACTTACCTATTGTTTCGTCTTGTTCAAAGCGAGATTTTTTAAGATGATGCAATTCAAAATAAGCAAATGGATTCATTTTATTATTTAACAAATGCTTATTGTAAATATAGGGTTGTGTTGAAGCTTTTAAGTTTCCGGCTGCATCATAATAATTAATGTCAACATTATGCGTTTCAGCAATTTCAATAATCTTCTTTTCACGAACACCTCCGGTTGTAAAATCGTTTACATTAATAGCATCGTCAAATACCATTTCGGCATTGATTTTATTCTGAATTTCGTTCGCAATTTGTTGAACGGATTTAAAGAGTTTATCTTCTTTATTTTTATTAAAACGATTAATGAAGAAAGAAATAGTTGCTGCTCCAATTACAATAAATGAGAATAAACTAATGGCAATAATAATTAGGTTAATTTGAGAACGAATATCTAATACAAATGAACTCTTTATCTCTTTCCACCTAAACCTTTTCAAGAGCAGAAATTGTACAGTATGCAATAAAAATATTAATAGCAAGAAGGAACAAAACAAATAAGCAAATAAAGTAAGCGATTCTAAAATCCATTCATTTTTGTGTACAATTAAAACTTGCCTTCCATTTTCGGCATTATACCATAATTCGTTATAACCGTTTTTATTACTTACATTAAACTGAGCAAGGTTAATAAGTTTGGTATTTACCTGGGTTGGAAAATTATAATCATTAAAGCTACTGACCATTTTACCGTTGTTATAAACAGCATAAGCATAATTTCCATTAAGCTCATTTGAAAAATCATCTACTTGTGCAAATAATTCCGGGTATAAAGCTTCGCTTACATTTTTTTTAGGTACAACAATTACAAAAAAGTATCCAAGAACATTATTTTCAGGTGAAACAATATCTTTCTCAAATAAATACCCTAACCTATTACCATTGGTAGTATAAGTGTACAAACCAGCAATTGAAGTAGGTTTTGCTCGTCGTAATACAATGGTGCGTATGGTGGCATAATTGGTAGTATCATCATTAAATAGTGGATGATACAAACTATCAAATGTGTAAATATGCGTTTCGTATTTATTTAAGTAACCGGAAAAGTTGCTACTTATAATGCTGTCTTTCAAATATTTGTTGGTAAAATCAGAATCTAAACGATCAAAATTTTGTAGCAAAAACTTGTCATCAAAATTCGTAATGGCAATATTTAATAAACTTTCACCGGAAGGGTCTGCTTGCGAAGCTAATTTTTCAGCTATTCGTTTTCTTTGTTCTAACTCAACTAACTTATTTTGATACATTACCATTGCAGCAACGGATGCTGCAAAAAACATAACCCAAAATATGAAAAAAGTAGTATTGTATAAAGGCTTTGTGAGATCTTGTTTACGATAGAATAAAATAATCAAAAATAAAATTAGCCATCCTAAAACAATCATATTGGTAATTGTACTGGCAACTCCAATATTAAAACTGTTATAAATTAATCCTTCAATAGCTATAATAAATAGTTGTATGTTCAGTGGTAGTTTTTGTTGATAAACATTGCCTAATAATAATTGTGCTAAGGCAAAAAATGAAAGTGTTAGCAAACAAAGTATAACAAAACTTATTACAGTATAAATATTTAAGCTGAAAAAATTAGATACATCAAATGATATTTTTGAGTCTAATACCAAACTTTTAATAATACCGGCAAAGAAAAAACAAATGGCACCTAAAATCAGCAACTGAATGTATGCAACAATTTTAAGTACTGATGGCTTAAAATGCAATTCAATATGTGTATGTAAATTATTCTTATAATAATTGATGAACCAAAATAAAATAATAACATTTATTAACAAGTCGCCCAATGAAGGATGCAAGCTATTGGATGCGTAAATAGCCGGATCAAAAAAGGGTAATTGAGAAAAATTAAAAGGGAATGGAAAGAAATAACTTATTAATCGTAAAACGATAACCGAACAAAAAAGCAATATAAACCCTTGCAAGGGTTTTTTGAATGCTGCCACTTCAACTGCTAATGCATTCAAAAAAAACAAAAGAAAAATAATACTTAATGTTCTTAGAATAACCGACAATGTATTATAAGGCGAAAGCGTTTTACCAGGTTGAACTTCCAAATAACACAAAACTTTACCATTTACCCCATAAATGGGATAAGCATTGACTTCGTTAGTTATTTCATATAGTTTGCCCAGCCCTTCAAAACCATTAAAGTCAGGTTGTAGATATTTGTTTTGTATGAAGTAGGCCTGATAAATTGGTATTAACCCTACTACTAATATTGTTTTCCCATTCAGTAATACATTTTTTTTTATTAATTCAAAATAACCGTTTTGGTAGTTGAGAAAAAGGTTATTGGCTGTATGATATAAATCAGCATCATCAACATAATATTGATTGGTATTCCAATAAGTAAGAATAGGATGCCTTAAATCGTTGTAGGTATATATAAAGAAACCAAAATTTTTGCTAAGGGGCTTGTATTCTGATGGTAACAATATACTATCACTTAATAAGCTTCCCAATAATGTTTTATCGTTTGCTAATATTGAGAAGTCTTTTTCACGCTCGGATAAATATTGTTGAATTTTCTCTTGTGTTTTTACCGGAGAGGTGTAATAAGTAAAATAGTTTGAAAGAATATAAGAAAAGGTAAACAACCATGCAGCTATAATCATTAAATAGCCATGACGATACGCTGCATGTTTTAGAATTCTCATCAAGATGGTTCGTTTTTAATTTGCTTTTTAGCAATATTCCATAATTCATCCATTTCGGCAAGGGTTAAATTGGCTAACTGCAAATTTCTTTCAGCAGCCATATTTTCCATTAACTTAAACCTTTGAATAAATTTCTTATTGGTTCTTTCTAAAGCCGACTCTGCATCAATGTTCAAAAATCGTGCAAGATTTACCCAACTAAACAATACATCCCCAAATTCTTCTTCCACTTCATTAATGCTATTGAGTTGTATGGCTTGTTTTAATTCATTTGTTTCCTCCCCAATTTTTTCCCATACTGATTCAATTTCATCCCATTCAAAACCAACCTGTTTTACTTTTTCTTGTATTCGTGTTGCTTTTGCCAATGCAGGCATTGTTTTAGGAATTCCAGATAATACGCTGGTTTTACCTTCTTTCAATTTTATTTGCTCCCAATTTTTCTTTACTTCTTCATCGTCTTTTACAGTAAGATTCCCATATACATGCGGATGCCGAATAATTAATTTTTCGCAAATACCTTTAATTACATCGTTTATTGTAAATGCATTGTTTTCAGCAGCTATTTTTGAATAAAATACAATATGCAAAAGTAAGTCGCCTAATTCCTCTTTAATATCCTTCCAACTTTGCGCATCTAAAGCATCACCTAATTCATAGGTTTCTTCAATTGTCATTGGTTTTAAGGAAGCAAGGGTTTGCTTTTTATCCCAGGGACACTTTTCCCTTAACTCTTCCATAATGGTAACTAGCTTTTGAAAATCCACATCTTCAGGCATAAAATCATTAGGTTAATGAAGTTATTAATTATAACATGAAAATTAATACTACTAAAAGTACACAACAATTGGCTTTAACGTATGCTTATTCCTCATTTTTTTGCATTTGATTAATATAGAATTACATTTGAAATAAAAACATTCATGCGCTATATCAGTATTCTCTTTTTATTGTTAATTGGCTCGCTTGTGCATGCACAGTATTATTATAATGATATAATAGCAGCTAAACAGAGTGCTCAAAATTACTCAATCATAAAGGCCCAAAAAATAAAAACTATTGAAGTGCTTAGCTATGATGACCATGATGAGCAAGTAAAATCATTTTCACTACAACAAGTATTTTCAAATAATTGGAATAAAATGGAATTGAGTACGCAAAATGCAACGGGAGAAAAATCAACATTAACTACCTATTATAAAAACAATTTGGTTAGTAATACAGTTGAACGTAGTAAACACATAGAAACAATAACCAACTATACTTACGACGCACAAAATAGACTCTTGAGCATTGAATCAACTAGCAAAGACAGTGCATATAAATATCAAAATACAGAAAAACATATTTGGCTTTATGGTAGTAATGGTACACCTACAGAAATGATAAAAATTAGAAACGGCAAAGACTCAACATTCGTAAGATTCACCTTTGATGAGCAAGGTAATGTGGCAGAAGAGAAATGGTTGAGAATGGGCAGATTAATTGAAACTTATTACTATTATTATGATAACAACCATTTAATTACTGACATTGTAAGGTATAATAGAAATGCCAAAAAACTTTTGCCTGATTATATGTTTGAATACAATGCGCAGCAACAAATGAGTAGTATGACACAAGTATCTGCAAATAGCAATGGCTATTTGATTTGGCATTATACATACAATGCTGCTGGATTAAAAACAGAAGAAGTTTGTAAAGACAAACAAAACCAACTTGTAGCCAATTTCAAATACGTTTATCAGCAGTAATTTGAAGAGTATTAAAATAAAAAAAGTCGGGATAAATTTATCACCGACTTTTTTTTGTGCCCCAGGCGGGACTTGAACCCGCACGGCCGTTGCTGACCACAGGATTTTAAGTCCTGCGTGTCTACCAATTCCACCACCAGGGCTTCCAAAAAAAATTCCATCCAAAGTAATGATGGAAATTTTTTTGAGCGGAAGACCGGGCTCGAACCGGCCACCCCAACCTTGGCAAGGTTGTGCTCTACCAAATGAGCTACTTCCGCTTTTGTTTTGTTTAAGAACTAATTTATTGGGAGTGCAAATTTAGGTAACTAATTTTCCCAACAAAATTTTTTTGAAAAAAAATTATTTGTATTCGGGAGTGTATTTTGTACTACCCTGAATTTCTACATCGGGTTTGCCTTTGTAACGCTTTTGGTATAATTTATAACAACCTCCCAAAAAGAAAGCTACAATACAAAATACCTGTAAATAAAATATAAATCTAGAAGTGCTTACCCAATTGCGGGAAACATCTTTTTTTGCTTGTTGATTCATTTCGTTTGACATACTATTTTAAATTGCTTTGCAAAAATAAGGTACCTGTATTAATTATACGTGCTTATTTTCAACAATTTCTGAAAAGGTTTTTTTCTGTTTAAAAAAATATTGCCATACAATACTTCCATTATACACACCTTTTAACTGTTTTAGGGGCTTTTTATTTTCTGAAACAACCTGAGCTTGTTGCCAATACAATAACACATAAATATGCGCTTTTAATACAGCAGTAAAAAAAGAAAAGTTACCGGTTAATAACCCTTTCCAAGCTGATATAGCATCAAGCAGAAAACGAATAAATAGTGTTTTAATTTTATCTGATTTTGGCAAATGCATGGCCAACATCAATAAATTATTTCGAAAATTTAAATATAATTTTTTACTGCCTTTTTGCAATGTGCCTGCTCCTACATGGTAAACAACACTTTGTGGACAAACATAAACAGAATAACCTGCCAATTGCATACGCCAGCATAATTCGATTTCTTCTTGGTGTGCAAAAAAAGAAGCAGTGAAACCATTTAAATTTTTGAATACAGCACTCTTTACAAATAAAGCTGCACCACTTGCCCAAAAAACAGGTTCAATATCATTGTATTGTCCTTTATCTTGTTCCATTGTATCAAATACCCTACCCTTTGCAAAAGGATAACCTAGTGTATCAATCCATCCGCCACAAGCACCTGCATATTCAAACTCGGATGGGGCATGGAAGGATAATAGTTTTGGTTGACATGCGGCTATATTATCATTACTTTCCATTAATTGTATAATAGGTTCAATCCAATTTTCAGTAACGGATACATCAGAATTTAACAAAACAAAATAATCGGCATCAACTTGTTTTAAAGCCCAATTATAACCACCCGCAAAACCTTCATTTTTAGTGTTTTGGATTATTGTAACTTCAGAAAAACGATTCTGCAACATTAGTACCGACTCATCGGTTGAAGCATTATCGGCAACAATAATTTTTTTATTGCTATAAGTTGATGCCAATACACTTGGCAAAAATTGTTGCAAATAATGAGCTCCATTATAGTTTAATATAACAATTGCTACAAGTGGCTGCTGTTGCAAACGATTCATTGGATGGAAATGGTATAATTAAAATGCTACCGACAATTAACAAATTTAGGTAGATTGACATTACAAGTTTAAGTATTTCCTTACGCAAAACACATAACGCAATATTAAACCTTATAAAGCTGTTCACGTAATTCGTGTATACGTGCATCTTCCATATAATCATCAAATGTCGTTAGCCGATCAATAACTCCATTGGGTGTTAATTCAATTACTCTGTTAGCTACCGTTTGCATAAATGTATGGTCGTGAGAGGTAATAAGCACAACACCGGGGAAATTTTGACAACTTTCATTAAAGCTTTGAATACTCTCCAAATCAAGGTGGTTGGTGGGTTGATCGAGAATAATTACATTAGGATTTTGCAACATCATTCTACTTATCATACAGCGTACTTTTTCACCACCACTTAAAACATTTGTTTTCTTTAATATTTCATCGCCACTGAACAACATTTTCCCTAAAAATCCTCTTAAAAATGGTTCATCAGCCTCTGTTACATGCGAAGGAACAAATTGGCGCAGCCAATCAATTAATGATAACCCCTCTTCGAAAAAGGCAGTATTATCAATTGGCAAATAAGCTTTAGTAATAGTTGTTCCCCATTCATATTTACCCGAATCGGCTTGAATATTACCATTGATAATTTCGAATAAACGAGTAATAGCCATTGGGTTACGGCTAAAGAAAGCAATCTTATCACCTTTATTAACAGTAAAATGCACTTTGGAAAAAAGCTTAGTGCCATCAACTGCTGCAGATAAATTTTCAACATGTAAAATTTGGTTACCTACTTCGCGCAAAGGTTGAAAAATAATACCCGGATATTTTCTATTGGAAGGTTCAATTTCTTCTATCGTTAATTTTTCTAAGGCCTTTTTACGAGCTGTTGCTTGTTTGCTTTTGCTGGCATTGGCAGAAAAGCGTGCAATAAAGTCAAGCAAAGCAGCACGTTTATCTTCAATTTTCTTATTCTTATCACTCATTTGGCGCAACATCAATTGCGATGATTCATACCAGAAAGTGTAGTTACCCGTAAAAATTTTAATTTTTGAACGATCGACATCTGCAACATGTGTACAAACTGCATCTAAAAAGTGACGATCGTGACTTACAACTAATACTATGTTTTCGTAATCTGCCAAAAAGTTTTCTAACCATCCAATCGTTTCAATATCTAACCCATTGGTAGGCTCATCTAACAAAAGAATATCGGGATTGCCAAACAATGCTTGAGCCAGTAATACCCTTACCTTAAAGGTTCCCGGTATATCTTTCATTAAACTTTGTTGCATACTTTCATTTACGCCCAAACTACTTAACAAGCTACCTGCATTACTTTCAGCTTCATATCCGCCCATTTCACCAAATTCAGCTTCTAATTCTCCTGCCTTAATTCCATCTTCTTCCGTAAAATCTTCTTTTGCATAAAGGGCATCCCGTTCATGCATTATTTCCCATAAATGCTTGTACCCCATTAATACAGTTTCAATTACGGTATAGTCATCAAAAGCAAATTGATCTTGACTTAATACAGCCATCCTTTCGCCGGTAGTAATTTCAACCGTACCTTTATTGGGCTCAATTTCTCCACTTAAAATCTTTAAAAAAGTTGATTTACCGGCACCATTGGCACCAATTACGCCATAACAATTGCCTTTTACAAAATTTACATTTACCTCATCAAACAAAACACGCTTGCCATAAGCTAGGGTTAAGTTTCTAACACTAATCATGCTTTTATAGTTTTTTAGGCTGCAAAACTAAGGGTAAAGCAGCTAATTCGCTAATGTAGCTGTTTTAAGTAGCACATACTCTCTAACTTTGGCCTAATATTGAATTAATTATATTTTGCCTATTTTTATTTCATGCTTCAATATTGGCTAAACTGGAAGACACTTATTGCCCTAATTGCACTGCTTATTATTAGCGGCACTATTTTTTATTCAAACTATTTGGCCAATAAAATTAAACTTGATGAAAAAATAAAAATTGAACAATGGGCTGAAGCTGTTAAAAGCAATGCCAGCAACCAACTTACCGATAACAATTTAAGTGGACGTATTTTAAGTGAGAATAGCCAGGATATTCCGATAATAGTTGTTACGGAAAAAGGAGTTGTATTAGACAGTAGAAATGTAGATTCTACCAGATTAACAGATCCTTCCTACTTAAAAAAAAAGATTGATTATTTTAAATCACTTCACACTCCCATTGAATGGAAAAACCCATTAGATACTACACAAAAAAATATTGTGTATTACGGTGAATCGCATTTATTGAACGAAGTTCGATATTACCCGATAGTTCAACTCATTATTGTAGGATTATTTTTGTTTTTCTTAATTATTGCCCAACGCACTGCTTTTCAAAACAACCAAAATCAGCTGTGGGTAGGTATGGCAAAAGAAACAGCACACCAATTAGGTACTCCGGTAAGTAGCCTACAGGGATGGATTGAAATGCTGAGAACAATACCGGGTAATGAAAAAGTTGTAAATGAAATTGAAAAAGATAGTAACCGTTTATTATTAATCACAGATAGGTTTGGCAAAATTGGTAGCATACCTACCCTAGAAGCAACGAATTTATGTGCACAAATTGAACAAATGATTGATTACATAAAAAAACGTTCAGGCGGCAATGTTGCTTTTGAATTAATTTGTACTGATCAAAACCTTCAACCAAAGCTTTCACCTGCTTTATTCGATTGGGCTATTGAAAACCTGTTAAAAAATGCACTTGATGCTATGGAGGGAAAAGGGAAAATAACTTTACAAATAAAAAAAGTTTCCAAACTAATTTATATTGATATTACCGATACCGGAAAAGGAATTGCCAGAAAAAATTTTGATACTATTTTTAAACCCGGCTTTACAACAAAAAAACGTGGATGGGGCTTGGGTCTTACCTTAACAAAACGCATCATAGAACAATATCATAAAGGTAAAATTTCTATTTTAAACAGTCATGTAGGCAAAGGAACAACCTTTAGAATTATTCTACCTGGTTAATTTTTCAAATGGAACGTTACAATTCATTAACTTTCCTATTCTTGCTTTGAAAAGTATTTTTTTATAATAAATAAATACAATTTTGCGATGATAAAACCATTGAGAATTGCAATGCAAACAATGGGCACAATTACATCGGAAGGATAATGAACGCCAAGGTAAACTCTGCTATAAGCTACTAATGCTGCCCAAAAAAATAGCAATACAGTAATTTTAGGCAACTGTCTGCGAACTGCAAAAAAGAAATAAAAAGCTAAAGAAAAGGTATTAGCAGCATGCGATGAAACGAAGCCATACATCCCCCCTCTATAATTGTTTACATAATGCAATAAATCTTCTAATCCTGGCTCATGGCTAGGACGAAAGCGATGAAAAATTGGCTTAAAAACTGATGAAGCCATTTGATCACTAATTGTTAGTAACAATGCTACTAACAATACAAAGGGTACAGCTTTCCACTTCAATTTAAATGCAAGTATAATAACCAACAAAACATAAAAAGGCACCCATGAATATTGCCCACTACACCAATACATAAATACATCGAAAAATGTATTATGGTGACTATTTACAAATATTAAAATTTTCCTATCTAATTCTTCTAAAAATTCTAGCATGCGTTTTAATTAAACTGTTGTTTGTACCGTGGCACGGTATATTTTATAATGAAAGGAGATATGGCTCCAATAATAAATCCGCCCAATACATCTGTAGGATAATGCACACCTAATGCCATTCGCGAATAGCCCACCAGTAAAGCCCAAATTAAAACCGGTAATCTATACTTCCAATTTTTAAAAACAATAACTATTGCAAAAAACAGTACAAATGCATCGGTAGTATGACCTGATGGAAAGGAAGGACTGCCACCAGCAGTTAATTTATCAATAAAAGGATAAATTTTGAAAGGTCGCGTTCTATCAACACCATATTTAAGTATGGTAGATACTATTTCTGCTAAAAAAATAGAAAACAATATATACCAGCCCCTAAATTGTATGAATTTATTTTTTTTTGAATATCCAACAATCAACATAATAACCGGTACACCAATTGCAAAAAAGTAAGCCGTATTCGTAATGAAATGAATGAAAGGATCAAACACTTCAATTCTGTGGTGATTTAACCAATTTAGAATGGCAACATCCACATTTGCGAGTGCAAGAATAGTAACGTCAATAAAGTACATACCCGGCAAAATACTTACAATAATTTTAATAGGGGCTAAATAAATGCTTAAAATACATTTCATTGTAGTTTTTAAGCTTTATAAAAGTTTCAAAGTTTTACTTAAGTACTATAGCAGATAATGCCGGTAAGTTTACATGAATACGATACCACTCTTCATCAATATAAACTTTTTCGCATTTAATATTTTCATTTTTTACTGTGCCGCTACCAAAAAATTGTACATCATCACTATTAAAAATTTCAGCCCAAGAATCTTTACCATACACATGAATTTCCCAATTTTGGCGAACCACAGGTGTTACATTCATTATTACCAATAAATCATCAGATTTATTTTTTCCTTTTCTTTTATAAACCATTACACATTCCGCACGATGATTAAGATCAACCCATTCAAATCCTTCCGTTGAAAATTGTAATTCATATAAAGCAGGTTCAGTAGCATACAGTTTATTCAACGCCTTAACACACTCTTTCATACCGGCATGCGGCGGATATTGTAATAAGTCCCATTGTAATTCGCTTTTATAATTCCATTCGTTGGTAGCACCAAACTCATTGCCCATGAAAAGCAATTTAGCACCGGGATGCGTAAACATATAAGTATAAAGGGTGCGAAGGTTAGCAAACTTTTGCCATTCATCGCCTGGCATTTTATATATCATGGGGCTTTTACCGTGCACAACTTCATCATGACTTAATGGCAACATGAAATTTTCATTATAGAAATACATCATACTAAATGTAAACTTATCTTGAAAAACCGAGCGAAAAATGGGATCTACTTTAAAATAGTCTAATGTATCGTGCATCCAACCCATCATCCATTTCATGCCAAATCCAAGCCCATCTTCAAAAGTAGGTTTACTAATTTTAGGCCAATCGGTGGCTTCTTCAGCAATGGTTTGAATATCAGGAAAATCGCGGTATAAAGTTTCATTCAAATCTTTAATAAAAGCGATTGCTTCTAAATTCCCATTCCCCCCAAATTCATTGGGTTCCCATTGGCCTTCATTACGGCTGTAGTCTAAACGAAGAATAGAACTTACGGCATCTACCCTCAAACCATCCGCATGAAATGCATCGCACCAAAAACAGGCATTACTTATTAAAAAGCTTTTGACTTCACCTCTTTTATAGTTGAAAATATATGAATTCCAATCGGGATGATACCCTTTTCGCATATCGGCATATTCGTAAGTATGTGTTCCATCAAACATGAATAATCCATGTGCATCGTAAGGGAAATGAGAAGGCACCCAGTCTAAAAAAACACCAATACCTGCCTGATGCAATGCATCAACCAAATAAGCAAAACCTTGCGGATTACCAAAACGTGAGGTTGTGGCATAATATCCCGTGCCTTGATATCCCCAACTTCCATCGAATGGATGTTCCATAACGGGCATAAATTCAACATGCGTAAAACCCATTTCTTTTACATAAGGCACCAGACGCTCGGCAATTTGTTCATAGGTATTATAAGTTTCTTCATTGTATTTATCGGGACGCATCCAACTGGCTAAATGCACCTCATATACTGAAATAGGTGCTGCCAAGCTATTGTTAGAATGACGATTTTGCATCCATTGTGCATCATTCCATTCATATTGTGTTTGCCAGGTAATAGAGGCGGTATAAGGTCTTTTTTCCCAAAAATGAGCAAATGGGTCGCCTTTATCTAATTCTATACCTTGATAACCAACAATATGATATTTATAAGCTTCCCCCTGTAAAACTCCGGGAATAAAACCTTCCCAAATTCCTGATCGGTCTAAACGCACTTTTAAAGGATGTGCAGTTTTATTCCATTTATTAAAATATCCAATAACGCTTACGGCACTAGCATTGGGTGCCCAAACAGCGAAATAGGTACCTTGTTTGCCCAAAACTTCCAACTGCTTATTTCCGAATAAATGATATAAACCATAATGTGTTCCTTGCTGAAAATTGTTGATGTCTTCTTCTGTAAAAAGCGAATAATTCCACACACTTTGTTGAGTATCAACAAAATGCACCGTTTCGTAAGCAGGCATATCTCCTGCCTTTAATGCAGCTATTCCAACCAACCTTTTTGAATTAAAATTGTTATCACTATTTTTTTTTGTAGAATTAAACATATTACTTATTTTGTCGAATATTAAAAATAACTAACCTTTACTAATTGTTTTTACAAGCTACAATTTATGCTTTTAAAATGAAATGACCTTTGAATTTAGAACTGCATTTATGAGAAAAATTTTGCCAATATTCCTATTCTTTTTCTTACCGGCTTCTGTTTTTGCACAAGATGTCTTATTGAAAGGTACGATCATTGACACAACAGCTCGAGTAAAATTATCAAATGCAGTAGTAGCTGTATTACGTGCTAAAGATTCCGTTTTATTGAATTATACGCGTACTAAAAATGATGGTAGTTTTTCTATTGGCATCCCTCAAAATATGAAGACAGTTATTATGGTATCCTATCCTAATTATGCTGATTTTTTAGACACGGTACCTTCACAATTGCAGCAGAATAACACCTTAATTGATATTGCAAATATTTATTTAGAAACCAAAGCACATATTTTACAAGAAGTAATTGTACAGCAACGTGTAGCTGCCATTAAAGTAAAAGGCGACACAACTGAATTTAAAGCAGATAGTTTTCATGCCGGCCCCAATGCTTCAGTGCAAGATTTATTAAAGAAATTGCCGGGTATACAAGTTAATGCGCGGGGAAAAATTACTGCTCAAGGTGAAAAAGTGAGAAAAGTTTTAGTAGATGGGGAAGAATTTTTTAGCGATGACCCGGCTGTTGTAACGCAGAATTTACGCGCAGATTATGTTGATAAAGTGCAAGTGTATGATAAGAAAAGCGACCAGGCAGTTTTCTCAGGAATTGATGATGGAGAAAAAACCAAAACCATTAATTTAACTTTAAAAGAGGATAAAAAGAAAGGTTACTTTGGAAAATTAGAAGCAGGTAGCGATGCCAATCAGTACCACTATGAAAAAGCAATGGTTAATTCATTTCAGAAGAAACGAAAATTTGCCGCTTATGTTACCAACGACAATACAAAATACGAATCACTGAACTGGGCTGAAAAAACCAATTACGGGAATGACTTAAACCGAACCACTGATGTACAAGATGATGGTAGCATTTGGATTTCACAAACTTCAGATGAATTTAGTAATGGTAGTGGCTTGCCTATATCTACTACAGGGGGGCTAACTTATAGCAATAAATGGGATGCTGACAAACAAAATATAAATGGCACTTATCAATTCAATCACTTAAATATTGTTGGCCAAACCAACTCCATTACTCAATATATTTTACCTGACACCACCTTTATTAATAAGGTACAGCAAAATGCCACAAACATGCGTCAACGACATAGGGTAAATGGAACCTATGAATGGCAGATTGATTCTTCCAGCTCATTAAAAGTTACCGTTACAGGCTCACAAATAAAGAGGGATGATAATAATCTTTACACTGGTCAATCCATTAGCCAGGAAAATCAAATTATTAATGAAACGGATAGAACAACTACTTCAAATGGAACAGAAAACAATTTGTTAACCAATCTTTTTTGGCGTAAAAAATTTAAAAAAGCAGGAAGAACCATTTCGTTCAATAGCAATATCAATTTTTCAGGACGTAATAGTACGGGGTACTTAATTGCTCAAAATAGTTTTTTCGATAAATTAGGTTTTTTAACAGCTGCTCAAAATATTAATCAGTATAAAACCAATAATGAAAATGTTGCGGGTGTAGATGGCAAATTGGTTTACACAGAACCATTATGGAAAAAAACATTTTTAGAACTAAATTATCGGTTCGGTTTTTCGGGTAATGATGCACAACGAAACACTTTTGCCAAAGACAGCAGTAATGGCAAGTATGATATTGGAGTTGATTCACTGACCAACCATTTCAAATACAATATCAATAGTCAATCTGGCGGTGCTACTTTTCGATACAATGGAAAAAAAGTCAATTTCTCATTTGGAAGTGGTATTGGTATTACATCATTTCAATTACATGATCAAATACAACAAACCAATCGTTCCATTCAGTTCACCAATTTATTACCAACCGCTGCAATAAATTTCACGCCAAAAGCACAACGAAAAATAAGCTTAACTTATACAGGTTCAACACAAAATCCCACCCTATCGCAAATACAGCCATTAATTGATAATACCGACCCGTTAAATATAAACATTGGTAATCCGTATTTAAAACAAGCATATAATCATCGCTTTCAGTTATCGGTTTCAGATTTTAAAGTACTTAAAAGCAGAAATCTTTATATCAGTGGAAATTTCAATCTTACTAATAATGCTATTAGTTCATCTAGCAATGTAGATAGTTTAGGAAGACGGATAAATCAAGCCATTAACGTTAATGGAAATTATAATGGCAATATTTTTATGTTTTACAGTTTTGAAGTAGCGCCTACTTGGATTACAGGCTTCAGTAGCACCCCGGGATTTAACCGTTACATTAATTATATAAATGGAGAGAGAAATGTTACCAACAATCAAAACATAAACTTTGGTATATATTTCGGCCGCTGGAGTGACAAAAAAGTGAATTTTTATGTAAATGCAGATATCACCAGAAATTATTCCAATTCATCCATTAGCCCAAACAATACTACAAAATACTGGAGCTTTACACCTTACATAAACTTTACGGCTAAATTACCTGCTAAATTTTATTTTGAAGCCAACAGCAACATTAGTATTTATGAAAAAACAAGTGTATTTACCGGCAATGCGGATATATATTTGGTAAATGCCTCATTGAAAAAAACGTTCACAAAAAGTGATAAGTGGGAATTGAAATTCTCAGTGAACGATTTACTGAACCAAAATAGAGGTATTAACAGAAATATTAGTAGTAATTTCATTTCACAAACCATTCAACAAACCATTCAGCGCTATTTCCTTTTAAGCATAACCTATAATTTTAGTAAAAACGGAAAACCGTCAGAATAAAGTTTAACTGTAAACTGATACATAAAATAAACTAATGTACCATATGAAAGGTGTACTTATTTTTTTATTCTCATGTCTGCTCATGTTTCACACCAAAGCTCAAAATACATTCATCTATTCAGGAAAAGTATATTTTGAAAAAAGGGTAAATCAATACCAGTTACTAGATATGGATAATGATGACAACTGGTCAGAGTTAATGAAAAAAACAATGTCCAAAATTACTGTTGATGAATTTATACTATCGTTTAACAAAGGAGTTAGTTTATATGAAATGGAAAATGAAAAGGAAAATGAAAACAATAAATATATTTTTGGCATGAAGCCTTCCTCACAAAATATTATTTGGAAAAATTTAGAACAAAATAAAATTGAAGAGCAAAAAGAAGTATTTGAACAACAATATTTGTTAAAAGATTCACTTAGAAAATTAGAATGGCGCATTACAGGTGAAACCCGCGAAATTGCAGGATTTGATTGTAAAAAAGCGGTAACTAAAATTTGTGATTCAGTTTATGTAGTAGCGTTTTATACCGATCAAATTCCGGTAAGTAGCGGACCAGAGAGTTTTAGTGGGTTACCCGGACTTATTTTAGGTTTAGCAGTACCCAGATTATATACAACATGGTTTGCTACTAAACTTGAATTATTACCACCCAATACTAATATTTCAATGCCTAAACTTAAAGGTAAAGCAACCAATTGGGATGGCTTACAAAAAGATTTATTGAATGGTATGAAAGATTGGGGAAAATCCGGACCTAAATATGTTTGGAATGCTTTATTATAAAATTGCCCGCATTCAATATATAATGCGGGCAAAATTTTCAAATCATAATTTTACTTTATTTCTTTAATTCAATAATCATTAAGGTTTTGGCCGGCACTGAAAAATCTTGACCTATTTCCGCATCACTCATAACGTTCCACCCTTTACGAAAACCGGCAGTTCGTTCAGCAAAATTACTCCAACTAATTTGGTGTTCTTTTTCAGCAGTATTCATAACACACATAATGGTTTGATTATCTGTATATCTAAAATACACATAAACACCATCTTTCGGTACATATTGCATTAATTTTCCGTGTGTTAAAGCAGGAGAATTCTTTCGGAAATTAGCCAACTTTTTAGTGTATGCCTGAACTGATAATTCATCTTTATTAAGTCCTTCACCAGTAAATGCATTCTTTTTATCGCCTACCCAGCCACCGGGAAAATCCAATCTAACCCATCCGTCTGGATTAGAAAAACCTTTCATCAGTACTTCAGTGCCATAATACATTTGAGGTATTCCCCTACTGGTTAGCAGCCAAGCTATACCCATCTTTTGTTTATCTACATCTTCTTTTACTTCTGAGAAAAATCTAGATAAATCGTGGTTATCTAGAAATATAACATTACGCATCGGATTAGTGTACAGAAAATCTTTTGCTAGTGTGCTATACAGTCTATTTACACCTTCAGTCCAACCAAAGGGTTGGTTTACTGCAGGCAATATACCATCAAACAATAATTGAAAGTCTGTTGCTCCTTGCAAATTACTTTTGAAGGGAATATTGATTTTATTGTCAACAAAATAAGCCTGGCTGGAAACACCATGCACCCAAGTTTCACCGAACATAGTAATTTTAGGATATTCTTTTTCAAGTGCAGCATTACAACGATTCATAAAATCCAAATCATTGTAAATGTAGGTATCAATACGCCATCCATCAATTCCAAATTTTTCTACACTCCAAATTGCATGTTGAATTAAAAAGTTAGCTACATAAGGATTATTTTGGTTTAAATCGGGCATTTTTTGTGTAAACCATCCATCACTTGTAATTTTTTTATCAATGGCGGAAGCATATGGGTCGTACAAAGGCTGGTCTTTATAAGAAGTTTGTGTAAATGTAGGCCAGCGATGAAACCAATCGTGTGTTGGAGGATCAAGGAAGAAAATATTCTTACTGCCTACATGATTATAAACAGCATCTTGAATTAGCTTCATTCCACGATTGTGCAATTCATTACTTAGTTCCAAATACATGGATTCTCCACCTAAGCGAGGTTCAATTTTATAATGATTAGTAAAGGAATAGCCATGTTCCGTTCTGTTAGGTTCATCATTTTCAATTACAGGGGTTAGCCATAAAGTAGTTACCCCTAATTTTTGCAAATAATCAAGGTGGTTAATAATGCCTTTAAAATCACCACCATGACGTAAGTAAATAGAATCGCGGTTAAGTGACTGATCAAGCATTCCGGGTACACGGTCGTTAGATGGGTCACCGTTACTAAAACGATCGGGCATGATTAAATAAATAAAATCACCGGAATTAACTCCCTGTGCAAATTGGGTACCGTTACCTTGTCTTCTTTCGTACAAAGGCCATTGAATTGTTTGTTTGGAATTTCCTGCCCAAAAAATAATGGGAACAATACCCGGTTTTGCAGTAGCAGTAATATCAATATCAACAGCTACATAGGTTTTATTATCTAAACCATGAACTTTCAAAAGTTTTACACCCGGATAATCAATTTGAATTTGATTAAGATTGATTGAGTCCGGAACACCACTTTTTATTAACAGTTGAATTTGATGATGCTGCATACCTACCCACCAGTTTATTGGATAAACAGCTGGTTTTTGTGCAAACAAAATAACAGGTACAATAAGCATCCAACAAAATGCAATCAACCATTTCTGCACTTGTACATAATTTTTTTTCATACATTAATCATTTGAAGATTTAATAACCAGTTTAGCAAAAACTCCTGCTAAAAACATAGAAGCCCCGGCAAGTCCAATAACATGAATAGGTTTTTCACCTAATGCTGTCAGTGCAACTCCGCCTAACAATCCGGCAGCAATTTGAGGAACGGTTATGGTAATATTAAATATGCCCATATAAACTCCGGTTTGTTTAGCAGGTAAAGAAGCAGAGAGAATGGCATAAGGCAATGCTAATATTGCTGCCCATGCAATGCCAATTCCAACCATAGGTAAAAAAAGCCAATACTTGTCATAAATAAACATCATAGAAATAAGGCCAATACCACCTGCAAAAAGCGAAAACATATAAGTATTTTTTCTGCCAAGTTTATTAGCCAAAGGTGTTAGAACTAATGAAAACAAAGCAGCAAAAACGCTATAAGCAGCAAAAATTACCCCAGTCCAGTTACCTGCTTCATTATATTCTTTTGATTCTGGATTACTTGTATGCCAAATATGTTGCGCTAAACTTTGTGTTGTATATACCCACATTAAAAAAAGTGCAAACCACGAAAAGAATTGTGTTACAGCCAGTTGTAACATAGTAGCAGGTGTGTTTTTTAAAAGACTTAAAAAACTTAGTTTTTCTTTATCCGCATCTTCATCCAAATTGTTATACATCGCATATTCAGCAGGTGGATATTCTTTTGTTCTAATGGAAGTCCAAATAACACTTAGTAATAATGCACCGCCTCCAAAATAAAAAGACCAGATTACCGTGGGTGCCACCCTTTGCCCTTCACCAGGTTCATTAGCAACACCTAAACTAGTAAGTACAAATGGCAATAATGAGCCAATTACTGCACCTGCATTAATTAAAAAACTTTGTATAGCATACCCTTGATTACGTTGGCTTTCACCCACCATATCACTTACCAATGCACGAAAAGGCTGCATAGTAACATTAAATGAAGTATCCATTAAAAGCAACATAGCGGCTCCAAAAAATAATGGCGGTAATAACTCTGCAAAATGTTCAGAATTAGGCATAAAAAACATAGCCAAAGCAGAAACAATAGCGCCACCCAAAATAAATGGAATTCTTCTACCTAAACGAGTCCAGGTTTTATCGCTTGATAGACCAACAATGGGTTGTACAAAAAAGCCCGCCAATGGTGCAGCTAACCAAAATAAACTTAAATGATGTGGATCAGCACCTATTGCAGATAAAATGCGACTGGTATTTGCATTCTGTAAAGAATAACCAATTTGAACTCCAAGGAATCCAAAACTAATATTCCATATTTGCCAAAACCGAAGTTTGGGCTTTTGCATTTTTGCCGAAGAATGAGCAGGGGGCGGGATGTTGGCCATGGCAATCGTTTGGTTTAATATGTACGTTTTACACAAATATAGTTAAAGCAAAAAAACATCTGCACAAATTGGCAGATGTTACAACAATTTTGAACATTAAATCACAAACCCATCGGGTAAAATAGCGCCTTTTTTTACCACTACAATTCCATCTTTAATAGTGTACAAGGGTTGATCTGTATTGTCTAAGTGTGCACCACCATTAATTCTAACATCGTTACCAATTCTACAATTTTTATCAATAATGGCATTTTTAATATAACACCTTTCACCAATACCAATTTTAGGAATTCCTTTGCTCACATTTTCAGCCATTACTTCTAATGTTTCATAAAAATCATTACCCATAATGTAAGCATTTACAATGGTTGAACCATGGCCAATGCGAGCTCTAACCCCTACTACACAACGTTCTAACCTACTGGCTAGAATAATGGAACCATCTGCTATAATAGTTTTTTCTAGAGTAGTTCCGCTAATTTTTGCAGGTGGAAGCATTCTTGCCCTTGTATAAATAATTCTGCTATTATCGAATAAATTAAACTGTGGGATTTCCTCGGTAAGTGCCAAATTTGCATCAAAAAAAGAATATATATTTCCTATATCTGTCCAATAACCTTCGTATTGATAACTCAACACATTGTATTTCCCAATTGATTGAGGCATAATTTCTTTTCCAAAATCTGTAGCATCAGGATAAACTTCTTTTAATAATTTATACAACACATGTTTATTAAAAATATAAATACCCATTGAAGCCAAATACACCCTACCCTGTTGTTGCATTTCTGCTCCGGTATCACTAATCCAATCACTTAAAACATCAGATTTTGGTTTTTCAATAAACGAAGTAATGTTGTGTTTCTCATCAGTTTTTAAGATCCCAAATTCTGATGCTTCCCTAGCAGGAACTGGAATCGTAGCAATAGTGATATCGGCATTATTGGCTTTGTGTACTGCTACCATATCTTCAAAATCCATTTGATACAATTGGTCGCCACTAAGAATTAATATGTATTCAAAATCTAAATTTTCAATATGCCGCAGTGATTGCCTTACAGCATCGGCCGTACCTTGAAACCAACCCGGATTATCAGGTGTTTGTTCTGCAGCCAAAATATCAACAAAACCCGTACTAAAAGCACTAAAATGATAAGTATTTTTTATGTGTTTATTTAGTGATGCTGAATTGAACTGCGTTAATACAAACATTCTATTAATGTTAGAATTTATACAGTTACTAATTGGAATATCAACTAAACGATATTTACCAGCTATAGGAACTGCCGGTTTTGAACGAGAGGCTGTTAAGGGATATAACCTTGTACCGGCGCCACCACCTAGTATAACCGCAACAACTGATTGACTAATAGTTAACATGACTGATATATTTGAGGTGAATTTATAAAAAATGTTTTTATTATAAAACAGATTGGTAAACTGCCGTGTATTCATCTACAGTTTTATCCCAACTGTGATTAATCTGCATCATGTATTTACGCATGGCCAACAAATGATCATCATCTTTAAACACCTCAACTGCTCTGCTTACAGAATAATAAATATCGTGAATGCTAGCATGATTAAACCGAATGCCGAAACCATTAGGGTCACCCATGTCAGTAACAGTATCTTGCAACCCACCCGTACTTCTTACCATTGGCACTGTGCCGTAACGCATAGCATACATTTGATTTAACCCGCAGGGTTCTACCCTGCTGGGCATTAACAAAAAGTCGCCCCCTGCATACATTTCGTGTGAAAGTGCTTCATTATAACCAATTACTGCTCTATAATAACCCGGATATAAATTATTCATAGTGCTTAACTGCCATTCCACAGCAGTATCGCCTGACCCAACTATTAAAAATGCAACTGCATCTTTCATTCCATGCAGAATAACCTTAATTGTTTCAGGTAAAATATCAGCCGCTTTTTCACCAACTAAACGACCAATAAATACAATTAAAGGCACCTCTTCATTCAACCCGAATTGTTTACATAATGATTGCTTGTTCAATGCTTTACCCTCAGTAACATCATCAAAACCAAAGTGCTTCTTCAAATAAATGTCGGTTTCCGGATTCCACACATCGTTATCAATACCATTCAATATTCCAATGCATTTCCCTTTTTCATACTCAAATAAAGCTTCTAAACCGTTGCTATTGTATTTTAATTCATTTAAATAACTCCAACTAACAGTTGTTACTTTCCAAGCACATTTTATAGCACTTGCTAAAGGATTTATGGTATTATTCCAATCTAATTCACCCGTTTTCCAATTGTCATAAGCGGGCAGCCAATAACTTTTATCCCAGCCCATCCATCCTTGATATTGAGCATTATGGATGGTTACAATAGAAGGAACAGATTGTAATTTTCGGTAATCAAAACAATTTTTTATCATGAAAGGAATAAGCCCAGAGTGATGATCGTGGCAGTGAATAATGTCTGGCCTATGCTCCCAAGCACTTAACCAATTTAATACAGCAATTTGAAAAGCTAGATAACGATAACTATCATCATCATATCCATAAATTTTATCACGGTCTAACAAGCCATTGATATCAACTAAATACAAATCAAAACCCAATTTCTGAGTTGCTTCCTTTATTATGGTAAAATTGTAATATTGGCCTCCAATATGCAAATAGCCTTTAAAGTCAACATCCCATTTGTTTTCGTATAAAAACTTTGTCCTATGCATTGGCATTACTACTTTGGCAATATGGCCGGCTTTATTTTGGTATTTTGGTAATGCCCCTACTACATCGCCTAACCCACCGGCTTTGGCCATTGGGTAACATTCAGCACTTACATGTAATATTTCCATAGCTATTTCAAATTATTGAATTGAAGTTAAGAATGAAACAAATACTAACGACTATTTTCAATTAATTTTTTAAGGATTACAAAATGTGTCTTACTTTACAGGCCATATTGCAACCATATTTAAAAAAATATTAAATTTATTATGAGCCAACCTAACGAAGCAAAAATTAAAACAAACGGTAGTGCCCTTGCATCGCTTGCGCTAGTATTTTTTTTCTGGGGATTTATTGCTGCATCAAACAGTATTTTCATTCCGTTTTGTAAAAGCCATTTTCATTTGTCGCAATTCGAATCACAATTAATTGGTTCGTCTTTTTATGGTGCTTATTTTATCGGGTCATTATTATTGTACCTCATTTCTAGCATGGTGGGATACGATATATTGAATAAAATAGGCTACAAGAAAGGAATTATATTAGGACTCCTAATTTCTGTTGTTGGCGCATTGGGTATTATCCCTTCGGCCAATGCTAATTCATTTCCCGCAATTTTGGTTTCATTCTTTATTGTTGCATTGGGCTTTTCACTTCAACAAACAGCAGCTCAACCTTTCGCTATTGCGCTTGGCGATCCAGCCACAGGCTCACATCGTTTAAATTTAACCGGAGGTGTTAATTCATTCGGTACTACTTTGGGGCCTATTATTGTAAGCTTCTTCTTATTTGGTTCAGTAAATGCGGCCAATGATAAAGTTACTGTAACAAATATTAATAATCTTTACTTAATAGTTGCCGGTGTATTTTTAGCCGTAGCAATATTTTTTGCATTATCTAAAAAATTACCCGATGGTAAAAATGATGCCAAATTCGAAACTTCATCAAAAGCCTCTAAATCGCTTATAATCCTTACGGCATTAATTATTGCAATTATTATTGTTGGACAACTCACCAACATTCAAAAAGTACCTCTATTGATTGCTACTTTAATTGTGGTATTTTTTACTTTATTTTATTCAAATAACAGAGCTATACAAAATAATGATGGATGGGGTGCCATGAAATACCCACAATTGGTGTATGGAATGATTGGCATTTTTGTGTATGTTGGAACAGAAGTAACCATCGACAATAATTTTGGCGCCTTACTTAAAACCCCTGGCTATCTTACACAAATGGGTTTAGATGAAGATAAAATATCAAAATTTGTTTCATTGTACTGGGGTAGTTTAATGATAGGCCGATGGACCGGAGCGATAGGCGTATTCAACCTTTCAAATATGGGCAAAAAAATTGCAACAATTGTTGTTCCATTTATTGCTTTTGGTGTAGTGTTGTTTGTGAATCATTTGTATGGAAATGATATTATGGAATTATTGCCTTATGCAATCTGTATTATCATTGCAATAGCAGCCTTTTTTTACGGACAGGAGAAGCCAGCAAAAACCTTATTAACCTTGGCTGTATTAGGAACAATCTCTATGTTAATTGCTGTTTCTCTAACCGGAATCATATCAGTATATGCAATTATATTCGGTGGTTTATGTTGTTCTATTATGTGGCCTTGTATTTTTTCATTAGGTGTAGCCGGCTTGGGTAAATACACAAGTCAGGGATCCGCTTTTTTAATTATGATGATTTTAGGGGGTGCAGTTATTCCGCCATTTCAAGGTGCATTAGGTGATGCTTTTGGAATGCATCCATCATATATTGTGGCTGCATGCTGTTTTGCTGTACTAGCCTTCTTAGCCGTAAAATTAAAATCTGTATTAAAAGCACAAGGATTAGACTTTGATTCGCAAGTGGCTTCTGGACACTAATTAGTAATTTCTTTAAAATGAATATTTGATTATGGCAACCACAACCTCAACACTCGATTCATTAGCTGTTGGTATTGATATCGGTGGAACCGGCACTAAGTTTGGCATTGTTGACCGACTAGGAAATGTTTTATTTTCTTCGGAAATAGGCACTAAAAAGCATACCAACATTGAAACATTTATTGATGAATTAAAAGAACATTTATTACCGCTAATTGAAAAAACAGGTGGTATTGGACGTATTAAAGGTATTGGCGTTGGTGCCCCCAATGGCAATTACTATACAGGCACTGTTGAATATGCCCCCAATTTACCCTGGAAAGGTATTTTGCCTTTAGCCAAATTAATACAGGATGATTTTAAGTTGCCTGTAATTTTAACCAACGACGCAAATGCTGCTGCGCTAGGGGAAATGATGTATGGCGCTGCACAAGGCATGAAAGACTTTATAATGATTACATTGGGTACAGGCGTTGGAAGTGGTATTGTTGCTAATGGGAAACTAATTTATGGACACGATGGATTTGCAGGTGAATTAGGCCATACAACCATTATTCCCGATGGGAGACTTCACCCCGGAACCGGTAAAAAAGGTTCATTAGAAAGCTATGCATCTGCTACCGGTGTAACCACTACAGCCATTGAATTATTGGAAAAAAGTGACAGACCCAGTTTATTAAGAGAAGTACCCAAAGATAAAATAGATTCCAAAAAAGTTTACGAAGCCGCCATACAGGGGGATGCTTTGGCACAAGAAATATTTGAGTTTACAGGAAAAATTTTAGGAATGGCATTAGCCAATTTTATTATGTTTTCCAGTCCTGAAGCCATTATATTATTTGGTGGATTAACCAAGGCAGGCGATTTAATTTTAAGTCCTACCAAAAAATACATGGAAGAAAACCTTATTCAAGTTTTTCAAAACAAAGTAAAAATTTTAGTCAGCCATTTAAATGAATCGGATGCAGCTATTTTAGGCGCTTCAGCATTGGTATGGGATATGTAACAATACTGTAATAATCAAATTAATAAAATGGGCTATCGATAATAATTACTTTATTACGATAGCCCATTTGTGTAAAATACGATTAGTTCACTTTTGAAAAAACATATAATGTTTCCAAAGCAATTTGCTTACATCTATCTGCATAGGCTTTATCTTGTTCTGTAGTACCATCATACAATTTTGGATCCTCATAAGTAGTAGCTATTCTTGCAGATGCACCGGGGATAAAAGGACAATTGGCTTCTGCCTCACCACAAGTCATAATAGCTAAAAAGTTATTTGTTGGATTAACTTCATGATTATAAACCTTTGAAAAACAGGATGTACATTCATTTTCACCAAAACAAACTGAATATACCGGATTTTGAGAAGCTCCATTAGATTGTATTTGAAAACCCACATTTTCTAAAGCCCTCATAGCATTTACATTGAATGCTGTTGCTTCAGTACCACCGGAAAAAGCATGTACCTGCTGAATTCCATAATAATTTGCGGCTGTTAGAGCCCAAACTTGACCAAAATGGCTTCGCCGGGAATTATGGGTACAAATATATACCAATTGTATTGGCAACTGACTTTTTTGGCAATGAATAATGTAATCGGCAATAGTATCAAGAATTGATTTACGATTATTACTAATGCTATCAAATTCTTTTACTAAATCATCGCAATAACTTTTAATAGATGGAAACATATAATAAATTGTTGGTTAATATTAACAACATCCCGGTGCACAACAAGCTGCTTGTTGTTTGGGTTTTTGGGCAAACACCGTAATGCTATAAATACCGGAATTACCACTTTTAAAATCCGCTACTTGTTGGGGCGTTAAATAGTTCAATAAAATATCATCGGGAATATTAATGGGCTTCTCTTTTTGTATTAAAATATTTTCAAAGCCGTTAGCGTGAATTAATTCTAAATATACTTGCTTTTGAATGGCGCCTGCCACGCATCCTGCGTACATTTCGGCATCTTTCCGTAAGGCTTCAGGAAGTATTCCTATCAAAACAACATCAGAAATACTAAAATGGCCACCCGGTTTTAAAACCCGAAAAATTTCTTTAAATACACCATCTTTATTAGGCACCAAATTCAATACACAATTACTAACTACAAGGTCTGCTGTATTTGATGTGATAGGCATTTTTTCAATATCCCCTAATCTAAATTCCACATTATTCAAGCCTAATTTTTCCGCATTATCCCTTGCTTTTTCAATCATAGCAGGCGTAAAATCAATGCCAATTACCTTCCCTGTTGCTCCGGTTTCTGCCCTCGCAACAAAACAGTCATTACCGGCACCACTGCCTAAATCAATAACTGTATTACCGGGCTTAATATGAGCAAATTGAGTTGGTAAGCCACAACCCAACCCAAGGTCAGCATCTGCATTATATCCATTAAGTGTAGAATAATCATCACTCATAATATTATATACTTCAGTGGAACACCCCCCCGCACCGCAGCAAGATGAAGCATTAGTTGCTTTATCTTGTAAAGCAATTTCACTATATTTTTGCTTTACTAATTCTTTTAATTCTTGTTCAGATTTCATATACAAAATTTTATAGTTAGCAACACTGTTTGTCAGCATTTTCAAGGGCAGCAAAAAACTTATCAAATAGTTGTTTGTACTTGTTCCAATTTTTTTCATCGATACAATAACAAACGTTTACCCCTTCAACATTCCCTTTAATAATTCCGGCGTTTTTTAGCTCTTTTAAGTGTTGAGAAGTAGTAGATTGAGCTAATCCAGTTTTCTCAACCAAATAACCGCAAACACATGCATCACTTTTAAGTAAGGCCTGCACAATAGCAATTCGCGCCGGATGACTTAGTGCTTTTGCAATAGCCGCAATTTGATTTTGCTCTTTGGTAAATAATTCTTTTTTAGCAATACCCATAACCCTTATTTAATCGCAATATTACGATTAAATGAGTAAATTGTTTATTTCTTCGAAAAAATTATAATTTAATTAGAAATGATAAAAAAATCAAGTTCCATTTTTTTATGTTATTAAAGCAATGTACTTTTGCGCCTCGAATTCAAAAAGGTGATGGTGTCCACCGAATAAACTGCCCAAGAATGGGATGATGGCGCCTACAAATTAAACTAAGGGCATTAATTAGATAGTTTGATAATTTGTAGGAATGAAACGCATAAAAAATTCTTTTGAACACGTATTTATTGTATCGCATTTAATTAAATGGACACTTTTTGTTATTCCAGTCTCAATTTCTGTAGGTACATTAGTGGCTTGGTTTTTATGGTTATTAGATAGAGCCATTAACTTTCGCTTTGCACATCCTTGGCTATTATGGCTTTTGCCCATTGCCGGAATTGGAATACACTTCTTATATAAATATTCAGGAAAAAATGCTGAAGCAGGCAACAATTTAATCATGGATGAAATTCATGAGCCAGGTGGCGGTGTGCCTGCACGCATGGCACCATTAGTAATTATTGCAACCATTATTACACATTTGTTTGGAGGTTCAGCCGGACGGGAAGGGACTGCTGTACAGGTAGGTGGAAGTTTAGCCAATTTTTTTGCACGTCAGTTTAAACTTACACGTGAAGATTTAAGGATGTTATTAACAACAGGAGTAGCAGCTGGTTTCGGTGCTGTATTTGGTACGCCCATTACCGGTGCAATTTTCGCTTTAGAGGTATTAGCTTTAGGAAGAATTAAGCATGATGCACTCCTACCCAGTTTCATAGCCAGTTTTTTAGCCGATATAACCTGTGGTGCTTGGGGTATTCACCATACACAATACCATATATTATTTGAATCAGTTGAAAAAACATATTTTAATTATGTACACTTTGATTTAATCCTATTAATTAAAGTAATTATAGCGGGCATTTTATTTGGTTTAGCAGGCTTTGCTTTTGCAGAATCAGCTCACACCATTAAGAATTATAGCAATAAATGGATTAAACAAAAATGGATGATTCCTATTATAGGTGGCTTAATTATTATTGCATTGACTTATATTATAGGAACACAAGATTATTTGAGCTTAGGTGTTACCAATCCCAATAAAAATGGCATTAGTATTATTAGTAGCTTTCATGCAGGTGGCGCTACTTATTTTAGTTGGTTTTGGAAATTGTTATTTACAGCAATTACTTTAGGAATGGGCTTTAAAGGCGGTGAGGTAACACCTTTATTTTTTATTGGTGCAGCATTAGGAAATACTTTAGGAGTAATTATGGGAGCACCTATTGATTTAATGGCAGGCTTAGGTTTTATTGCCGTTTTTGCCGGTGCAACTAATACGCCTATAGCATGTACTTTTATGGGTGTAGAATTGTTTGGGGGTGCAAATATTATTTATTATGCCATTGCAAGCTTCACTGCTTATTACTTTAGTGGGCACTCAGGCATTTATCATGCACAGCGTGTGGCTGTATCAAAAGTCAATCATTTACAGCACCATACCGATCGTACATTACATGATGTTAGAAATAAACGTATTAAAAAAAGAAAACAATGGTTAAAAAAATCAAGAGCCACTCTCTTGGAAAATTAGAGATTTACATTGCACCGGCACACAAAGTAAGGCATGGCGACAGAACTTTGTTTAGGAAGTTATTCCCAAAATCAACTTACATGCACATTGTTGCAGAAGCTAGAAAAGATGGTATAATTAACGCTTCAGCGCATAGCACACATACCAGCTTCACCAACGATGGTAACGTAGTAACATTTAGCCCGGAAGGAGATAATTCAAAATTGGCGATGTGTGTAGAATTAATTGATAAAAAAGAAAAGCTTGAAAATTTTTTCTTGAAGCATAAGGATTTATTACAATCAAAAATTGTAATTTACAAAGAAGTTGAATTTTGGGATCTTGATTAATCCATTTCAATTTCATTAACATGAAAAACTTGCTGATTATAGCACTCGGTGGAGCAGTAGGTAGTATATTAAGGTATTTGGGTCAGGTATTTGTAAGTAAATTGGCCACATTTACTTACCCTATGGGTACATTTCTTGTGAACCTTGTTGGATGTTTTATTATAGGTTTGTTATATGGATTGGCCAACAAATACAGTTGGTTAACACTTGAATGGCGCCTACTGCTCATTACCGGTTTTTGTGGTGGCTTCACCACATTTTCAAGTTTTTCATACGAAAGTTTAAGCCTTATTAGGCAAGGTAATGTTTTATATTTCTTTCTTTACACTTTATTAAGTTTATCATTAGGGATACTGGCAACTTTTGGTGGAACTAGTTTAATTCGGTAATTTTAAAAAGTTGAAATTTTAAATATGCAATATAAAAGAATTTTAATTGCCGTTGACGATAGTGCCTATGCCATGAAAGCTGCACGAGCCGGATTTGCGTTTGCACAACCACTTAAAGCATCAGTAGCTATTGTATATGTTATTAATAAAAACAAGGAAGTGGTTAGTGCCGATTTGGGAATTACTCCCGAAGAAAGCAAAACACTGCTTTTGAAAGAAGCTGACAAAACCATTCAACAATATATTGATCTTTATAACGATAATCTTGAAGTATATAGATTCACTCCTGAAGGTATTCCTGAAAAAGAAATTTTAAATATAGCTACTGAATGGGAGGCCGATTTAATCGTAATGGGCACTCATTCGAGAAGTGGATTAGATAGAATATTAACCGGTTCAACAGCAGAATATGTTATTCGCCATGCTCATATTCCGGTTTTAGTTACCCCACCCAGAATGACCTAGTTTTTTAAACAATGTCAACATTTTATTTTGAGGTGATGGCGTTTCACCTATAACTGCCAATTAATTGGATAATGACGCCTACCTAGCAAATTTGCTTTCAACATATTATCGAAGGCAAGTTAAGTATTGTATATAATTTACATTTAATCATTTCATAATCCTACTAAATGAAATTAAAAAAGGCAACCTTATTCGTAGTTTTATTAGGATGTACTAGTTTGTTTTCTGACATGACATATGAAGCTGCGCGAAGCATTAATGGACCTTTTTTAGAAACCTTAGGCACATCAGCCACTACGGTGGGTTGGGTAGCAGGTTTAGGAGAATTATTAGGATATGGATTAAGGATTATTTCAGGTTATTGGAGTGATAAAACAAAAAATTACTGGTTTATTACCATTATTGGATACATTATTAATCTTATTTCAGTTCCTCTATTAGCATTAGCCGGGTTTTGGCAATTAGCCATTGCATTAATGATTCTAGAAAGAATCGGAAAAGCAATTCGCACACCTGCAAGAGATGCCATGTTATCATTTGGTGCAAATCAAATGGGGCAAGGTTGGGGCTTTGGACTTCATGAAGCTTTAGATCAAACCGGTGCAACTATAGGACCATTACTTGTTAGTGCTGCTTTATTACTGAGAAACGATAGTTATCATACTGCTTACTTAATATTATTTCTACCCGCAGTTATGGCATTAAGCCTGCTCATTTTTGCAAAAAGCATTTATCCGCATCCAGAAAATCTGGAAATAAAAACAAAAGCACTAGTTACTAAAGGTTACCCTCATTTATTTTGGTTATATATTATTGCTATTGCGTTTATGGCAATGGGCTATGCAGATTTTCCATTAATAGCCTATCATTTTAAAAGTACACATTTAATGCAAGATGATGTAATACCACTTTTATACTCATTAGCTATGGCTTGCGATGGAATTGCGGCTTTATTATTGGGTAAATTTTTTGATAAAATTGGTATCAAAATTTTAATTGTGGCATTAATAATTGCACTTTGCTTTGCACCAATGGTATTTTTAGGAAATATACAATGGGCTATTGCCGGAATGGTAGTTTGGGGAATTGGTATGGGCGCACAGGAATCAATTGTAAAAGCTACTGTTGCACATTTCATTCAGCCTGAGAAAAGGGGCACTGCATTTGGGTTATTTAATGCAGTATTTGGGTTATTTTGGTTTGTAGGCAGTGCAATAATGGGCTATTTATATGATGTAAACATTACCGCACTAGTTATTTTTTCTATAGCGGCACAAGCTATTTCAGTTATAGGCCTATCGGGTATTGCAGGCAAAATACAAAAACAGTTTTTAAACATAAACAGGTAATTAATTATGTTTAGTATTCCAGAAAATCAGCAACATGTTTTTAATGCAGTTGCTTACATGATAGAAAAAAAGCTACTTGATATTCAAATACAACTTATTGCGCATAAAAATGCTCTAACATTGGTATCTATTCAATATGAACCATTTGAAAATGAAGCGCTTCTGTTACAAGTTCAAGAAAAGTTAAATGAATTGTATGGTTTACTGGCAGAATTTTGCAAAACCTATCAAGTTCCTGTTCAATCCATCAACTTTCAAAAAGAGCTGAATGTTAAAGCCAATTTTTTATGGGAAGATATTACGGGTGCCCGAGCTGCATCAATGAAGGGTTATGGTATTAGCGATGAAAATTTAATGAATGATTACCAAAAAAAAATTAATGCATTTACAACCAGTATTAACGATATGATACGAACTTTGAACAACAATTAAACCTAATTATTCAAAAAAACAGGCAAGTATGAAAATCTCTAAAATTTATGCAAGGGAAGTTCTCGATTCAAGAGGAAACCCAACCGTTGAGGCAGAAGTAAGCATTGAAGCTCCTGTAAAAGGAAGCAAAAAAATAGTACGTAACATTAAAGGCCGTTCCATAGTTCCTTCAGGAGCAAGTACCGGTGAATTAGAAGCCGTAGAGCTACGCGATAATGACCCCAAACGCTATGGTGGCAAGGGGGTTACGTTAGCGGTGAATAATGTAAATAAAATTATTGCTAAGCAGTTTACCGGAAAAGATTTTAATTCTCAACAAGAAATTGATCATGCCCTCATTCACCTAGATGGCACTCCCAATAAATCAAAATTAGGTGCTAATGCTATATTAGCTGTTTCTATGGCTTATGCACGAGCTATGGCTGCAGCTTTGGATATGCCATTGTATCGTTATTTAAATAAATCAGGAAAATTTACTATCCCTGTACCTTGCATGAATGTAATTAATGGAGGAAAACATGCAGATAATAATGTAGATTTCCAGGAATTCATGATTGCCCCACACAATGCTCCTTCTTTTAAAGAAAGTATTAGAATGGGTGAAGAAACCTTCCATGCTTTAAAATCAATTTTAAATAAAAAAGGGTATTCAACCGGCGTGGGTGACGAAGGTGGCTTTGCGCCCAATTTAAAATCGAATGAAGAAGCAGTAGAAGTAATTTTAGAAGCTATCCACAAAGCGGGATATACACCCGGAAAAGATATTTCACTATGTATTGACCCTGCCAGCAGTGAAATGTGGGAAGATGATCATTACGTATTATTCAAATCAACCAAAGAAAAAATTTCTTCTGAAGGTTTATTGAAAATTTGGGATAGTTGGATTCAGCAATACCCTATTATTTTGTTGGAAGATGGCATGGCTGAAAACGACTGGGAAGGATGGAAACTCTTAACCGATCAATTAAAAAATAAGGTTGAATTAACCGGAGACGATATTTTCTGTACCAACCCTGCCATTTTACAAAAAGGTATTGATGCCGGCATCGCCAATTCTGTTTTAATTAAATTAAACCAAATTGGTACTGTTACTGAAACAATTGATACCATTGAAATGGCTTACAAAAACAATTACAACTGTTTTATTTCACATCGCAGTGGCGAAACTGAAGATACGACCATTGCTGATTTAACAGTTGCAACGAATGCTGGTCATTTAAAAACCGGAAGTGGTTGCCGCGGCGAAAGAATTGCCAAATTCAATCAATTATTACGCATTGAAGATGAGTTAGGCAAATCAGCCAAATTTGCAGGTCTTAAATCATTCAAAAATCAATAATTAAACCAACACATATATGAGCGATAAGATTATTCAGCAAGTACAACATCCTTGGCACATTTCAATTGGTGAAGATGTGCCCAACGTAGTAAGCACCATTATTGAAATTCCGAAAGGAAGCAGAATGAAGTATGAATTAGATAAGCCATCCGGTTTATTGCGTTTAGACAGGGTGTTATACTCAGCCATGTACTACCCAATGAACTACGGCTTAGTTCCTCAAACATATTTTGATGATGGCGATCCTCTTGATATTTTAGTAATGTGCTCATTCGACATACAACCATTGTGTGTGTTAGATGCACGCATTGTTGGTATAATGCACATGGAAGATGAAAATGGTGTAGATGATAAAATTATATCAGTTGCGCACCACGATCCAGCTTATCAACATATTCAAGACATTACCGACATACCTGAACACCACATGGCAGAATTGAAAAACTTTTTTGAAGGATATAAAGCTTTAGAAAAGAAAAAAGTAATTGTGGGGAATATGTATGGTAAGGAAGAAGCTAGAAAATGCGTAGAAAGAAGCCACAAAATGTACAAAGAAAAATTTGGAATTAATGGGTAACCCATACCCATTGGTGTTATTTACTGAATCAGTTACTCTTTCACTAACACTATTGTAACTGATTCAGTATTTTATCTATTTTTTGAAAAATAAAATCATGAAAATTGCTGTATTTAGTGATGTGCATGCCAATTTACCAGCTTTAAAATCAGTGTATGCACATATTGAAAAACAGCAACCCGATGCTATTTATTGCCTGGGCGATTGGGTAAATCAAAATATTTGGAATAATGAAGTGGTTGATTTTATGCAAGAACATAAAATACCCAGTGTATTAGGCAACCATGATGAAGGAATTGGTAATAACTTATCTAAATATCCATTTTCTTATGGTAGTCGCGAAGAAATTGATTGGGGTATGGATGCCATTCAATTTACTTTAAAACAACTTACAGAAGAAAGAAAAGCCATATTACGTGCATTGCCATTAAATATCAAACTAAAAATTACTACCGGTAATAACGAGCGTACCTTACTATTTGCACATGGCACTCCTAAAAGTAATGCCGAAAGAATTTATCGTTTTTACAAACAAACCGAATTGTCGAAAATGCTGGATGATGAAGCAGCAGACGTTTTATTCATTGGCAATACACATGCATCTTTTCATAAACAAATTGAGCGGGTTATTAATGGCGAAAAAACGTATCAACACATCATCAATCCGGGCTCGGTTGGCAGCCCTAAAGATGGCAGCTGGCATGCTTGTTACGCCATGATTGAAATTGATACCACCAAAGACATTAAATACGAACCCGATGCTTTACAAGTATATTTTTACCGATTAGATTATGATATTGACACGGTAATTAAAGGCATCAAAAACAGTTCATTACACATTTATTATGCAGTGCGGTTGTTAAAATATTAATTGTTTAAAACATAAATTCCAGGTTATGAAAATTGCCATGATTAGTGATATTCACGCAAACTTACCTGCTTTAAAAGCAGTATTGAAAGACATTGAAAAACACCAGCCCGATATTATTTATTGTTTGGGCGATTTAGTGAATTTCGCAGGTTGGGATAATGAAGTGGTAGAGTTAATTAGAAAACGAAATATACCATGCCTTCAAGGTAACCACGATGATGGTATTGGCAACAGTAAAGACTTTTTCCCCTACTCTTTCTCAAATAAAGCTCAACAAGATTATGGTATTGAATCCATAAAACTGGTAAATAGAACCATTACGCCTGAAAATAGAACCTACTTACAGAATTTACCTTTTGCCTTTACCATTGAAATTAAAGGCATTTATAACACTATTCGCTTAGTAATGGTGCATGGAAGCACTACTTCCAATTTAGAATATGTACAGGAAAGCGTGAATGATGCCTATTTGTTGGAAATGATGGATAGTATGAATGCCGATATTTTGTGCATGGGTCATACACACAAACCCTGGCACCGCCCCATTTTTTGTGAAACAGAGAATAAAAAAATATATCGTCATGCCATTAACGTTGGTTCCGTAGGAAAACCTAAACAGGGGAATAATAAAACTTGTTATACTATTGTAACAATTCCCAATCAGGCTTCCTTAACCGAACCGAATGCCATTCAGGTTCAATTCGAATTTTTAAATTACCCCGTAAAAACAGTTATTAAAAAAATTGCCGAAATTGGTTTATCGGATGCGTATAACGATTTCCTTTTAAACGGTTAAACATGCCATATAACAATGCCAACATATCATTGTTACTGAATACAGCTCATACTTTGGAACAGGACAACCTGATAGACGACATTATGCAACTACAACAAAAAATGCATAATGAGGAACTGAACATCGTAATAACAGGCATTTTTAAAAGGGGAAAATCAAGTTTAATTAATGCACTGATACAAGAAAACATAATGCCTACCGGCGTTGTACCTGTTACCGCTATTATTACCATTCTAAAATATGCAGCCACCCCTTCATTGGAAATATTTTTTAAAAACAAAGAAAAAGTTACAAAACCCATCAGCAGTTTAAACGAGTTTGTTAGCGAAGAAGAAAATCCGGAAAACATAAAAAATGTTGCGCATGTTATTGTGTATCACACCGCACCTATTCTAAAAACCATAACCATTATTGATACACCCGGCGTAGGATCATCCTTTGAACATAATACCGATACTACACTTCAATTTTTAAACAAAATTGATGTTGCCATATTTGTGCTTAGTGCCGACATGCCCATTTCAAAAACGGATATTGAGTTCTTACAACAACTATATGCACAAATTAAAAACATTGTATTTGTTGAAAATAAAAAAGATTTATTATCTACAACAGACTTACAAAAAATGCTGGATCACAATAAAAAAACAATTTCAGTCCAGCTGCAAATGCCAATAGAAAGCATCACCATTATTCCCATTTCAGCCAATCAGCAACTACAGGGAAACATGGCAGAATCGGGTTTTGAATTGTTATTACAATTATTAAACAGCAATATTTCAAAAAATAAATCAAGCATTTTAGAACAAAGCATTGGCAGACAATTAAACCTAATTCAACAAAGCTTGATTTCCATTATTCAGTTAAGAATTAATCACCTTCAATTACCTGTACAACAATTATCGGAACGCATTCAACAATTTGAAAACACACAGCATGTATTGTTAAATGAAATTGAAGGTTTCCATGCTATTCTGCAACACCACATAAAGAAATTAGACGAAACAGTACATGAACAATGCAATGCTAAAGCCAAATATTTTGACGCTACCATTCAATCGCTTATTCAACAATACAGTAATAATAAACCCTTTGCCCTGCTGGATATTACGGTACAACAGGCACTCATTAACGATTTAAACAAACTCATTAAATCAGGCTATGAGCAATTGAAAACAGCATTAGAAGAAAGCAGCAAACTGCAATTCAAATCTATATTAGAGCAATATTTATTCAATTCAAAAAATATTCTACACAATATTGCTATTCACTTTTCAGATTTTTTAAATACCGGTATTGAAAGCATTGTTGAAAAATTCGACTGGCAGGCTTACACTGCTTTTTACATTACATTAAATGGTTTGGATAAAGAAGCCGTTATCAATAACAACCACACAATCTTTCATTTCAGTAAAAAAAGCAAAGAACAACAAATTATTAAAAGCATTCAGGAGCAGTACCACGACATTATAATACAAAACACCGCAGCCATTATTTATGAAGTACAGTATAAAATACAGGAATCGTTTAGAAAATTTAATGCTGACTTTAAATTAAAAGTACAACAACTGTTGCAGACGCTTGATAAAGAAATGAAAGCAACACAAGCACAAACTAAAAACTTAAACTTTAACGTTCAGGATACAATTGCCCACTTAGAAGCAATGAAATTGCAATTGAGTAATTCTTGAAATTTGAAAAAACATGGATGCACAAACGCTCATAGATTTAGAAATATTGGAATCGGCAGATGGGCATAGCCTTTTCCAACAAATAAACTACACTATTTCACAGGGCGGTGAAGACATTCTAAAAAAGAAATTAACGCAACCTTTTCTTACTGCTAACCAAATAAAAACCGAACAACAACGCATACAAAAATGCATGCCCGTTGTAGAAGCATGGCGCTCGTTAATACATGAAAGGGATATTGTTGCTGCAGAATTATATTTACAATCGAACATTCAAATTGTAGAGTTAGAAAACAATTTTTTAGACCAATTAACTGCGAAATTTTTTCGATGGCAACATCCGGACTATTTTCATTATTTAAACAGTAACATACTTTCGTTATTTGATTTGTTAAAGCGATTACAACAACTATTACAACAACATCATTTTTTACTTGAGCAAGATACCAATGCCATAGCGCAATCTATACAAGACTTGAATGATAAAATTTTATTGCCCAACCTTCATGCTTTGGAAAATAAGAAAGCATTTAATACCCTTTATGTTGACAGCCTGTTAAGGAAACCATCCTACACTACCATTAAAAATATTTTAGAATGGATTTATGAAACCGATGCCATTATGGCAATGGCTTATGCATGTGTACAACACCATTTACATTTTCCTGAAATAGTGAACGAACCTGTTTTATCAATAAAAGGGCTAAGACACATAATGCTCAAAAATGCAGTTGTAAATGATGTTACATTAACCAAACAACACATTATGTTTGTTACAGGCCCTAACATGGCTGGCAAAACAACGTATTTAAAGGCTAATGCACAAGCAGTTTTGTTAGCTCATATAGGTATGGGCATACCGGCAGAAAGTGCACAAATTGGCGTTTTACAAAACATTTTCACATTCATTGGCATTACAGATAGCATTAGTAAAGGCGAAAGTTATTTTCAAGCTGAAATTAATCGCATAAAATTATTGGCCGAATGCTTACAAGAAAACAAGGCGGTGCTATGTGTTATTGATGAACCATTTAAAGGAACGAACATTAAGGATGCGCTTGATTGTACTTTGCTTTTTACTGAACTGGCTTTAAAATGGCATCAATCATTTTTTATTATTGCCACTCATTTAACCGAAATATATGAGAAGCTTGCCGATAACCAAGGTATTTTGTTTAACTATTTTGAAACACATCAGGATAATGATACACTAAAATTTGATTATGTATGCAAACCCGGAATTTCAGAGCAACGATTGGGGTTGAATATATTTAAACAAACCGGGTTGCCCCATTTAATGCAACCCAAAAATGAATGAATAAATGTTATAAAAACAATTGCCGTTTTTTTTGAAATGCCCTACCTTTAAAAGATGGATTTGCTTACCAATTAAACTTTATTTATGATACAAACTGTTTATGCAGCCGGAGGAATTGTTTGGAGTGAAGATGATGAATTACTAATGATACAACGCTATGGTAAATGGGATTTACCCAAAGGACATTTACAACCCAATGAAACTTATGAACAATGTGCTTTGCGCGAAGTAAAAGAAGAAACAGGTTTAAAAACATTGGAAATAATTAGAAGTGCCGGTGTAACGCATTATGAATATTTCGACAATGTATTGCATCAAGAAGCCATTAAAGAAATTCATTGGTTTGAAATGAAAACCAGCACACATTTAGATGTTATGCCTGAATTAAAAGAACAAATTGAATGGATTCGTTGGATTTCAAAAAATGAAATTGAAAAATACCTGTACAATTCGTATGATAATGTACGGACTATTTTAGAAAAATTCATCAACAAATAATGTAATTGTTAATACACATAAATGATATTTTTTATAGAATATGTTGAGCTGTCCCTTTTGCGCAAAAACGAAAAATGATTATTACTTAGAATCGGAAAATTTTGCTGTTTTATATAATATTTCACCTATTTTACCGGGCCATTCTTTAGTAATTCCCAAGCTACACAAAGAAAGTTTATTTGAACTAACCAATGAAGAGTTAGCGGAATTTATGTTATTGGGAAAAAACACAGCTCTATTATTATGTAAAGTGTTTCAAACAGATGCATTTAACTGGGCTATTCAAGAACGCGAAGTAGCAGGTCAATCCGTAGCCCATTTACACATGCATGTAGTGCCTCGCAAACTGGGTGATATGGTAAATCCCGGCGACTGGTATCAACGCTTAGAAAAAATTGAATCGGGGGATATTGATACGTATGCCCGTTACCGTTTATCGGATGAAATATTGAACACGCTTACTCAAAAAATGAAACAAAAAGCAATTGAATTGGGATTTCAATAACGCAGATAATGTTAAGTAAAGTGCTTTGTTGCTATTGTTAATGCAGCACAAGTGTGCGACGCAACCAGAGTTGCAAAAAGAACAAAAGCTGACTACAAAATTATTTTTTATCAGGCAAAGCAAACGCCACATAACTATCACCGGATGGTTTATTTAATTTACCACCGCCGCAAGCTATAACAACATATTGCTTACCGTTTACAGCATAAACGGCAGGCGTAGCGAATCCGCAAGCAGGCAAATCAGCTTCCCACAATAAAACACCGGTGCGTTTATTAAAGGCGCGAATTTTAGCATCGCTGGTAGCAGCAATAAACAGCAAGCCACCCTCCGTTACCACAGGACCACCATAATTTTCTGTACCGGTATGTATGCCCTTTGCTTTCCATTCGGGATAATCGCCCAGCGTATCTTTCCATAATATTTTTCCGCTATTTAATTGAATAGCAGTTAGCGTACCCCAAGGTGGCGCTACAGCAGGATACCCCTCTTTGGTTAAAAATTTATTATATCCGGTTGAAGTGTACGGAATACTATCCCATTTGGTTAGTTGTTGTTTAGGCTTTATAAACTTATTTGCTTGCAGCGATTTTAAATTCAACACATAAGAAGCCAAAGCCTTTTTTTCTTCAGCAGTTAATTGTGTAAAAGCAGGCATCATTCTTCTTCCCGAAGTAACCAACTTTTCGAAGGATACCTCATTATACTTTTGATTGGCTTGTTGTAAAGATGGATAATTACCGCTGCCTTGTAAATTTGTTCCGTGACAACTCATACAATGTGTTTTATATAAACGCATCCCTGCCTGTAACATATTTTCAGCAGCAGTTGCAGCATGTTGAACAGGTAGCATGGTTAATACCCAAGGAACTTCATTGGCATTAACGTATAAAATACCTGTTGTAGGATCAACAGCAGGGCCACCCCATTCTGCACCACCATCAAATCCGGGAAAAATAATTGTTCCTTGCGTAGATGGCGGTGAAAAAAGATGATGATGCTCATAACGGGATAGTCTTGTTGCAATATCATTATAGGAAGAATCGGGCACTAAATGGTTAAGATTATTAAAAGTTAATTGCTGCCGGGCAAATGGAATTGGCAAAGTAGGTATAGGCTGTGTTGGTGAAAGCACCTCACCCTTTAATTCAGTATTAAAGGGAACCGGTTGTTCTTGAATGGGAAATACAGGTGCACCATTTAACCGATTGAACAAGAAAACAAAGCCCGTTTTAGTGGTTTGAGCCACGGCATCAATTTTTTTACCATTGATATTGAGTGTAAGCAAAGCCGGTGCCGTTGGCAAATCTCTGTCCCACACATCGTGATGTATGGTTTGATAATGCCAAATAACTTTTCCATTATTGGCATTTAATGCTATGAGGCTATTGGCAAACAAGTTATTGCCCAAACGTAACCCACCATAAAAATCGTAAACGGCTGAACCGGTGGGCACATAAACAATACCTCGTTTTTCGTCCATACTAAATCCAGCCCATGCGTTTGCGCCGCCAACGTGTAAATAAGCAGTGGAATCATGCCAGGTATTAAAACCGGGTTCACCGGGATGAGGAATAGTATGAAAAACCCATTGTAATTGGCCTGTATGTATATCGTAAGCACGTACATCACCGGAAGCTGCCGGCATTTCTTCGGCAACTCGTGTACCTATTATAATTAAGTTTTTATAAATAATGCCCGGTGTAGTGGATGCTACATATAAATTTTGAGAACGGGGACCTAAATCATTGTGTAAATCAATACTACCATTAGTACCAAATGATGGAATAAGTTGGCCATTTGTGGCATTAACACAATACAATTGTGAACCGGCGGAATAGAAAATCCTTTGATCATTATTTCCATCAGAATAATAAGTTACACCCCTACATACATTCATGGAAAAGTACCCTTTCGCTTTACCTAGGGTATCCAATAAAGGATTAAATACCCATTTTTGCCGGCCATTTGCGGCATTTAATGCAAATAATTTTAGTTGTGGTGAAACACCATATAGAATACTATCAACAATAATTGGATTTACTTGTATTTGAGTAGATGCACCTGCATCACCACAATGATATATCCATGCAGGTTGCAGTGAGGCAACATTTGAAGTATCAATTTGAGCAAGCGCTGCATAATGGTTGTTTTCTTTATTGCCACCATATACCTGCCAGGTAGTATAATTAGATGAATGCGAAGTACACGCAATAAAATTGTAGCAGCAAAACCCAACCACCAATAAACGTAAACATGAAGCAGTTATGGATGAATGCAGCAGATGCATAAAGTGAGTTTAGTTGGAAAATTTGTTTAGTAATTCAACGTAATTTATCATTTTTTTTGAAGAAGCAGGTTGTATAAATTATGGTAATTGAATTTGCAGCTATACTATTTATTGCTGCTAAAAACTGATGAGCAATATAGATTTCAGGAAACAATAAATTTAGCCTTTACACTGCTTTAACAACAAAAAAGCAACCTTTTGCAAGATTGCTTTTTGAGTAATGATGTCGGCTTGCATGCCAACAGTTCGAACTTTTTACCAGATATCCGGAAAGTTGTTCGATATTAAATTGAAAAAACTAATAGGACTGATATTTGAATAGCAATCAAAAACTATTTTTGTTATAGGGTAGATATTGATTTGAAAATAATGAAAGATTATTTAATTACAAAACAACTAAACAATTGCTACAAAAAAATTGCACTTATGACTTGAACTTAGACTAAATTAGTATTGATAACCATAAACTTTTTTTCTATAACCTTTAATGTAATTTTTGATAATAAAATAAAAACATAAAAAAACTAGAATTGTTGTAAGGTATATAGAATTTAAAAAATACCAAACTAAAATATTGGGCACAATCATAAAAATGAAAATCATAAAGGTTGGCAAAATTGCAGAAAACCCATAATATCTCACATAGTAAATTCCTAATCTATTTATATACCTAAAATATAATTCTTTACTTACCTCGTTTGAAATGTCATAGTTGTTAATTTTAATAAATTCTAAGTACTCGTTAATTAATGAAGTAATTTTATTTTTCTCTTTCTTTACATTTGGATAATATAATAAAAAATTTCTTAAGGAATAAAAATGAATTTTCTTTTTCATTTCATTACTCGTATTTTCATCAATTTCATTAAGTACTTCCGTGAAATCCATATTTAATAATCTTTTTTAATAAATTTAATGATTGTTTCAATTTTTTCATATACCTCTTTCCCTTTATTAAATATCTCGTTTACCCCTTCAAATTCATTTCCTGCTTTTAAAATCTTCTTTAAGAATGAGAATTTAGATATTATAGGTATATTATATTTCAAAATTAGTCCAGCTATGTTTCTATATATTGAACTTTTAAGATTGTTTATAGATATTAGTCCACGAATAGTGTAATAATAAAATTTATCTGAAAGAATAATTGATGTTTCAGTAATTGCTGGCGTTGCAAATAGTAAGGCAGGTGTTGCTATTATGCCCACAACCCATGCCTGCATAGCCCTGTAATTATCTTCCTCATCACTTAAATGCTTGTACCAATTTAATTTTGAAAGATAAGATTCAGGATCGCCTAGTTCTGAAAGTGGTAATCCTTTTAATTTTCGGCTGAAATATAACTGATAGTTGTTCCTAGCATTGTTCATCTCAGTTGTACCCGGCCACCAATATAAGATGGTGTAACTACTTTTTCTTTTACCAAAAACCGTTACATTTCCTAAATCATGAGGATGACTTTCATTCACAGCAGTATCCTTTAAACCCAAAGGATCATTATTTAGTATTGGATTATTACTAGCAAAGGCATATATTGAAATAGAAACAGAAAAACCACCAATTGGGTCAATGGAAATAAAGCGACCAATTTGCGGATCATACATTCTTTTTTTTGCATCATACCATTCTAAGCCCGAGCCATCAGTAAATTCAGAAGTTTGTAATTCATTACCTCCATTAAATTTATATCGACTAGATAACTCTCCTGCTGCTTTACTGCTTATTCCCGCCATTGTTAAGCCAAACGGATAATAATGCGTCTCCTCCAAAAGCGGCCCTCGTGTATGCACTACCTGCAAATTATCAAAGAACACATCTACCGGACTTTCATTGCTGCAATAAATATAAATATATCCATTTTTGGGTATTTGTATACCCTGCATACTGGCATCATTATGATGGTCTTTCACTACTCCACTACTACCTACCACACTAAAGACATTACTAATGTACTGAAAATAATAATTCTATACAAAAGAATTTATATATTTAGTTAGTTGTAATGTTAATAAATAAAAGCTAGAAATATTTAAGGCGTTGGCACAACCTTGCGCCGAAGTGTAAGCTCCCCCAAAAGTTGTCCATTTGAAGTTAGAGTTAATCCCAAAGCTATTTAACTTTAAATTTTGAAACAGATGAAAAAAGGAAGATTTACCGAAACGCAGATAGTATCTGCTATTAGAAAACAGGAATCAGGGATTGCTGTTAAAGACATTGCCCGGGAAATGGGTATAAGTGAAGCGACATTTTACAACTGGAAAGCGAAGTATGGAGGTATGGAGGTAAGTGAGGTTGTAAAGATGAAGCAGATGGAAGCAGAGCTCAGTGAGTACAAAAAGATTGTAGCAGAACTGAGTCTTGAGAATCGAGCTATGAAAAACTTGATTGCAAAAAAGTTTTAACGCCTGAAGCGAAACGGGAAGCTGTTCAACATTTGCTAGAAGAAGAACAGTTAAGTAACCGTAAGGCGTGTGCGCTGATAGGTATATCCCGCAGCACCTACCAGTATCAATCCAAGCCCAAGAACGATAGGGCACTTCAGGATGAACTGACGGGACTTACTACAAAGCACGTTGCCATTGGGTTTTGGCAATGTTGTTACCGTCTTTGGAATAAAGGGCATAAGTGGAATCATAAAAGAATCTACAGGGTTTATACCGATATGAAGTTGAATATCCGTCGCAGGGCCAAGAAGCGGCTACCTGAAAGGATAAAACAACCATTAACGCTTCCGTCAGCACCTAATCAGGTATGGAGCATCGACTTTATGAGTGACACACTAGTAGATGGAAGAAGATTCCGGCTGTTTAATGTTATGGATGATTTTAATCGGGAATCATTGGCTATTGAAGTGGATACTTCGTTACCATCGCTAAGAGTAATCAGAGTGCTGGAAAAACTGATTGTGCAAAGAGGTAAACCTGCCAATATCCGCTGTGATAATGGGTCTGAATTTATTAGCCATAAGTTGCAAGAATGGTGTAATGATCCAAGCAGACAAATAACAATCCAATTTATTGAACCGGGCAAACCCACACAAAATGCATACATCGAAAGAAAAAATGGAAGCATCAGAAGAGAAGTATTAAATGCATATTTGTTTTATCGCTTATCGGAAGTAAGAGAGCAAATAGAGCAATGGAGGATTGACTACAATACAGAAAGACCACACAAATCTCTAGGATACTTATCTCCGATAAAGTTTGCCGAAGCGCATTACAAAAGATTAAGTTCAGATGTGTCCCTTTATCCACAAACGGCGAACGCAAATCATTCATCAATTGAAGAGAGCCGTTTAGTGGATAAAGTCATTGAAAAACAAAAGATCAGTACCTTAGAAAACTCTAATTATCAATGGCACTAAAAAAAGGGAGCTTACAGAAGGAGAAAATTTAAGTTTGATAAACTAAAATAAAATAGGAATAGATACATTCCTTATTATGAAAGGATTTTAATTTCATATTAATGAGATTATAATAGTAATTATAAACCAGCCAATAATAAATAAAAATGAAGCAAAGAGGGATATTATTATTCCTACTTTTTTAGTAACTCCAAAATTTTTTGAAATAATATTTTCATACCTACCACCTTTGATATATATATGTTTAAATAATGCATATAAAGTTATAAAACAAAAAATAATTCCAACTTTATATAATAATGGATTTACCTCCTTCTTATAAATAAATTTCTCAAAGATTAGATTCATTTCAGCGAACAAACCCATTATGATAAGCACTAATACATTTATTCCTTTTTCCAATGGGGTACTCCATACAAGTCTTTTTTTATTCTTCTCAAACCATATTGTCAAATGGTATACTAAAAAATCAAATATTATCATAACTGATTTATTTTTTAAAATAATCTATTACTCCATCCACAGCAATTGTTCCCAAATTCCAGCCTAATTCTATTTCTTCCCCTCCAACAAATAAAAATATAGAAGTGGCTGCCGCTTCAGTACCCTTCCAAATACCCAAACCAATATGTCCTTGCTTAAATTCAGTAATTGATTGGTTGCCATTAGAATAAATCGTAATTGCGCCTGTTATCCTTGCAATCGTACTAAGAAATGGTATTTTCTTTAGAGGCGTTATGGTATTTTTTGTTTTGGTAAGATTGTTTGATAACTTTTGTGTTCCTTGTAAATTGGCATCCGTTAAAGTCATTGATTTATCTAAAGCATCTGTAGTCGTAGTAATCATACTTTCAACTGTAGCAGTGTGATTTTGTGCTTGTTTATTGTTATTATCCGTATTTCCTTCTTGTGAAGTTGATGGCTCAATATTATCATTAAATAAGGGCACATGCTTTAAATCCGGCTTTTGATAATTATTTTTGGGTGGCATAGGACCATCTTTCTTCTTTTTCTTTTTATCCCCTCCATCAGACTCTTTTGAGCTGCCACCTCCACCAATTTCACCACCCACTGTTGATACTGTTAAACCTCCTTCAAATGTTGAGGAATGGTTATAAATAGAACCGGCAATATCATCCAGCCAATTGGCACTTTGTGCTTCCATCCCATCTTTATCTATAAACCGTTCGGGGTTATCCAATGCATAGTTGTAGGGCGAAAAGCAGCGCATTTGCTCTGCCAATGGATCAACACCATTCCATCTGCCTAATTGAGTGTCTTGCATTCTGGCTACAAAATCATACAGTTCTATACCACTGCCATCATCAAACTCCCTGTGCTGTAATTCCTTGCCGTTGTATTTATATTTATTTTCTGTACCGCCTGCTGCTTTACTGCTGATGCCTGCCATCGTCAAACCAAACGGATAGTAATGCGTTTGCCCATGTCATTTTTATTGTATTGGTTATGGGCGAATTTCGCTTTGCTACATTTCTTCCAACAAAAGCCCTCGTGTATGCACTACTTGCAAATTATCAAAGAACACATCGACCGGACTTTCATTGCTGCAGTAAATATAAATATACCCGTTTTTGGGTATTTATATACCCTACATACTGGCATCGTTATAGTGGTCTTTTACTACTCCACTACTGCCTACTACACTACAGCTAACGCTAATTTAACGAAATAAAAATGGTATAAAAATTTATTGTTATTGGTTTTTTGAAAAAAAATTCTCGGCTCTTGATAAAAATTAAAAAAGCAACCTTTAGCAAGATTGCTTTTTTTAATATATGCGTTTGTCGGCTTGCCTACCAACAGTTCGAACTTTTTAGAGAGTTTAAACGCAATATTGGTATTTTGATTGAAGGGGATTGTTGATTTGAAAAGGTAATAGAAAGTTGAAAAAAATTTTTACCACAAGACGCAGACTTAACTTAGAAGAGAAGTTATTAAAAATAATATGCAGTGGACACTATATTAAAACTAACTCTTGTTTAAAGAAGTCGTAATGGTTCCAATTTATCTAAATTAAGTTTTCGTTTAAAACTTTTAAAATTTCGCCAACAATTTAAATTATTATAAAAACAATATTTTAATTGCTGTTTATGTGCTAGAAGATAATGATTCAAATCAATTTGACTAAAAGATTCTTCGCAACTCACAGTTAATAAAAAATTGACTGTTTCAATGTATTTTACTCCATGACCAGTAACTTCATTTTTGTAAATGCTAAGCAATATAATATAGTTTGAAATGAATAAAGTATCATAATTTGAAAAATCTTGTTCATACGACAATAATTGTAAACAAACATTTTCTTCTGATAAATTATTGAAAGTATAATATTTGTTTTTATTTATCTGATATGAGGAGTCAAATTTTTTTAATTTACTTGATTCGTAAATAAATTTTTTTTTAACTGCTTTAGCTACAACTTCCCAGTCAGTTTGTCCTAAATATGATACTTTTTTACTCTGTGCATTTGTATAACTAAAAATGAAAAGATTAATAATTGTCCAACAAATAGTTATTGTTTTTTTCATGGTAATTGAATATTATACTGATGAATAAGAAAGTTAGTGAGCTTATCAATCTGAGTTTGATTAGGTAAGTGCCCATTTGTATAAAATGGACTATGGGGATTTGTAAAATAATTGACAGAACCTATAAAAATGTGAACTGTAATTATTGGCTCACTTATTCCTACATTTCCATTACAATTTTTGCAACCTAATTGTTGATTACCAAGTAATGAGTGTTCTTGTGAGTAATTTATTGCACGGCTAGCATCCGCAACTATGGAATTTGTTTTCTCACCAGTATTTATATTAAGGGAATATTCAACATCACCAAACATAACACCATAAGCTTTGCGTGTATTCGGGTCTATAACCCCATAAGAAACCTTAGCGGGGTCATAATCCTCCCCCTTTGCATTATTAAATACATATTGATTATCTGGCAATCCATTTAACCCTGCTCCACCATTTTTTAAACTAGTTTTATGTTGTCCATATTTATCCTTATTTGATGCAATTCCTTTTCCATCTGTGTCGGTTTCACTTTTCCCCGTCCATGTAATACCCCCATTCTCTTTTTTTACTGTAGGCTTTTTACTTCCTCCACCTGATTTTTGGGAGCTACCGCCTCCACTAATATCACCATCCACTGTTGTTACTGTTAAACCTCCTTCAAATGTTGAGGAATGGTTATAAATAGAACCGGCAATATCATCAGGCCAATTGGTACTTTGCGCTTCCATGCCATCTTTATCTATAAACCGTTCCGGGTTATCTAATGCATAGTTGTAGGGAGAAAAGCGGCGTATTTGCTCTGCCAATGGATCAACACCATTCCATCTGCCTAATTGAGGGTCTTGCATTCTAGCTCCAAAATCATACAGTTCTATACCACTGCCATCACTAAACTCCCGGTGCTGTAATTCCTTGCTGTTGTATTTGTATTTGTTTTCAATAATACCTGCAGCTTTACTACTAATGCCTTGCATTGTCAACCCAAACGGATAGTAATGCGTCTCTTCCAACAAAGGCCCTCGTGTATGCACTACCTGCAAATTATCAAAGAACACATCTACCGGACTTTCATTGCTGCAATAAATATAAATATACCCATTTTTGGGTATTTGTATACCCTGCATACTGGCATCATTGTGATGGTCTTTCACTACTCCACTACTGCCTACCACACTAAAGCCACCGCTAATATACTGAAATTGTTCATTAAAAATAATATAATTAATGTAAGCCCTGGGTACGGTGGAGGTGGTGGGTAACCTACCGGATGTTAAAAAACTACCCACGCCACTACTATTGTTGCCTATACTACTTAGCTGGCTTCCTGTTATTGCCCCATGGGTGGCCGCTGCCATTGGATTACCAGGTGTACCCAATAAGCCACTTAACAGGGTCAATATAGGTAAATTATAATTGCTATTATCATTAGTGTTATTTTGGCTGTAATAGCTTTTACCAAAAATATCAATAACATCACCAGCCATTACTTTTAGGGTAATGCCCAACCCACTCTTATCGCCCGTACTGCTGTTTAATTTATATACCTGTGTACTATTGGCAGTAGTATTGCTATTGGGATTGTTGTTGGGTATGCCATTGTTATTGGCATAAGTTGGCATAAACCGGGGGTTGGGTACTATGGCTGCAGGGTTTATGCTATAATATTGGTTTTCTATATAGGCAGCACTGGTATTGCTGGTAATACTGCCTTCTACTGTAGCAGCAGGGTATATGTCTTGTTTTTGTTCATCTGTTAACACCATTCGTACGTTACCCAAATGGTCTTTGATAAAATAATCCATTACAAAGCTGGCCGCTACACTGCCAACTGCGGGTATAAATCTTGCCCTGCCTTCTTCATGACTCACAAACTGCAATACATCGTTTTGATACACAAAGCCATTGATATACAAGGTGGTATTGGTAACAGCTGGGTTCAGGGTATTATCTGTTGTTATTTTTGCTAGTTTATTGCCGGATGCATCATATACATATTGAATGTTTCCTTTTGCTGTTACACTTACCTGTTGTGGAAGGTTTAAATAATTGTATTGTATGCTGCTAATGGCCTTATTCTGATCACTAATTAAATTGCCATTGGCATCATAGGTATAATCGGTAGTGGTTTTTGTGGCGGTATTATAATGAAAATCGCCCAGGGTACTGGTTGGGTTATTGGCCGCATCGGTTACCTGTTGCAATTGATTACTGCTACCATTATTCTGATAGGTATAATTCAACTGGTCTATTAATCCTGAACTGCCAATTAAATACCCATACTGATTCATGGTTAGTATATTGCCATTGGCATCGTAACTAAGGTTGTTTACGCTAAAGTTTAAAAAAGCATTGTCCCAACTACTGCTATTGCTGTTTTGCAGAAAATTGGCTGCTGTTATCCGGTTCACATTATCGTAAGTAAAATCATATTTTCGGTTAGTAGCATCACCGGCAGATTTCCATACTGTACCTGTAATGTTACCATTGTATTGTGCATTGGCATAAGTTGTGCCTGCAACGGAATTGGTTTTGTCATAAGCTAATTCCATTCCAAATTTATTGGTGCTGCTGCCGCTAATATAGTTGCGGTTAATACCCAATAACCACCCTCTAATATTATAGTCATAGGTAAGCGATTCAATACCACTGCCCAGGGTTTTTGCTTTTAACTGCCCTAATTCATCATATTGATTGCTAACAATTGTTTTTTCAGGGCTGCTAACTGCAACACCAGTTACCGTACTATTGATGGTTTTTGTAATAGTAAGCAGTCGCCCTGCCTGATCGTAACTGTATTTGGATAAAACTGTATGGCTTTGGGCATTATTGCCAGCCTTATTGTGTTGCAGCAGGTTACGCAATATTTTACCGCTAAAATCGTATTGGTTGGTTGAAATATCTATACCGCCTGTATAGTTTTTTGTTTGGGTTTGTATAACCCGGTTATGATCATCATAAAATGTTACAGTCCAAATATATTGTGCGGGGTTACTGCCCATTACCTTTACCATAGTGCCTGTTGGCAAACCGGTAGTATTAGCGTAGGCAATAATGGGTTGTGCATAAGTTGGCGTAGTATTGTAAGCAGTGATGAAATAATTACTATTGGTAGTGTTTGAGGCATCCATAGTTGCCGGTAACGGACTGCCGTTGGCATTTACCCAATTATAATTATCATAAAAGGTTTGTGTTAATAGTTCTGTTGAGTAAGCTGTTAAATTGGGGTAACTATTGGTGTTATAAGCATTGGTAAGATGGTAATTAAAATTATTGTAATTGGCAGGGTCGTACATTAAACCGGTGGCAATGGGCCTGTTAAGATAGTCATATTGGGTATATAACCATTTCTGTGCATTGCGGAGATTGGCATCTTGCATCATCACTAAACGTCCCAGACCATCATACACCATCCAGGTTTCTCCTGCACCGGGTACTTTTTTAATCACCATGCGATGCCGTTGGTCATATTCATAACGAAAGCATAATTGATCGGCAATAGATGTGCTGATTAACCAGTTATTGTTAATGAGTTCAACTGCTCTGGGTGTAATAACAAAACGCAATAAATTAAAATCATCATACACATAATAGGTATTTAGCCAGCCTGTATGATCAATGCCAGGTGTATCAGATAATTGCACTTTTTTTAAAATCACTTTACCCTGCATGTCTTTATATTCAATTACCTGTTTTCCTCGTTCATCAATAGTAACAGTTTTATAAAGCAAGCCATCGGCATAATTTGCAGTTGAAACAGGTATACTTCCCCATACTGCACCAATCGTCCAGATACGAATATTTTCAGCAGCCGTATTCATCTGGTGTTGCACCGTAATTCCCCTGTTACTACCTATCCAACTTGTTCCAGGTGCATAAGTATTTTGAATCCTGTTGAGCGGTGATGCTTCATAAGCAGTTTGACTATAAGCCCAATTGAGGCCGGATGTACCTACATATGTTTCGCCTGTTTGCCCACTTAATTGATTATTATAAAAAGCAACCTGCTGTTGTATTGGATCGAGTTTAAAATTTCCATCATTAATATTGTCGGCACTATTTGCCCTTGTGTTTGCAGCAAAAGGCAGGTATTGGTATTGTTCTCTTCCAAGTGCATCATAAATATTGGCGGTAACCATATCATTTTGTAATGGACTGGTTTGTTTATGCACTGTTTGCACCAAACGGCCTAGCCCATCGAAGTATTGGGTAGTCTGATGCACATCAGTAAAAGGTCTGGTGATTAAATTGGAGGAACTTTGTTCCGGAGCCAAAGCCTCCCATGAACGCACATAATTTATTGTTGCTGCTGAACTGAATGCAGCAGGTGGTGCAATTTGTGCATCAGCAAATTGCACAGCGAAACATGTACAGAAGAGAAGCAAAGAGTTGAATAAAGATTTTGAATATACCTCTGTTCGCATAGGTTACGAATTAATTGTGATCATTCTGATTATTTGGAATGAATATATTTTTCAAAAGTTGTATGGTATTAATCTGTGGATGTTCATAGAAAGCAGATAGTAATTCACCCTTATTGTTCAGGATATAAATTTTATACGCAGCATGATTGTATTCATTTTCAAAATGCCGGTTATCCTTGGAATTATTTAGCCACCTTACCAAACTATTTTTTGTTGTATCATACAGGTTATACTTTGAAACAGAGGCAGAAATAGTAAAAGGGAAATGAAGCATATCCGACAAAATATGTTTCAATGCACTATCTGTTAGCATTGCGCTATTATCTTTTTTAGGCAAAAGAATAACCTGAAAAGCATGTTTAGTTTGTTGATATAAAGTATCTAAAGAAAAAAATAATTGAAATGGAATATCATTAGGTGTATTGGCTAAAAAATTAACCACTACTATTTGCTGTCCTTTTAATTTTCCGATATTCATCGGGTGGTGTTCTATATCCATTTGTTGAATGGCATAAATAGTATGTTCCTGTGCATGAATGAAATGTTGATTCATGAACATTAGAAGCAGCAATATGGAAACATTTTTTTTCATAATGATTATTTATAAAAAATAAATTTAATAAATGGCTACTGTTGTTGTAGCGGTTGATAGGGAAATATTATTGAATGTAGCAGTGGCCACACCCGATTCGGAATAAGTGTTATTAATCATCCACATATGATTGGCACTATAGTCAGACGCATGTAGTGTGATGTTGTAATTTCCATATGGAATCTGACCATAAACACCCGTTCCAATAATTTTAAAATTATAAATCTGGCCTGTGGCTACATTCGTTAATTGTATAAAATAAAATACGCCGGTGACAACATTGGTTACTGAAATGGATGTCATCTGAACTGTACTGGAATATGCGGGTTTTTGGTATTGATAATCAAATAGTTTAATAACATTATTACTATTATCACGAATATCTTTTAATCTGCCAAGACCCTCATACTCATAATAATTTAATATACCATTGGATGATGTAAAAGAAGTCATACCTAACAATGGTGAATAAGTGTAAATATTTGCCTGACTATTAGGTAAATTTTGCGGATTTAACTTACTTAATTCAGTTCTAAGTTGTGCATCAGTGGCTGGATTTTGAATAATACTTTGGTTCAATAAATTATTGGCTGAATAAAAATCTGCCCCAGTTATCTTAGCCACAGGATATTGGTTATTATAACCCCAAATGTAACTGTTTTTAATACCATCTTTTTTAGTAACACTTACCAAATTACCACCATAAAATATATAATTATTTTCATCCTCATATCTGTTATCTTTTGTAATAGAGGTATTATTATATGTTACAGCGTTTGTAAAGCTGGCAGATGGACTTATTATATTTATTTTCTGTGTTTTTTGTGGCGCAACAAAACCTGCGGGATTAGTTACATAGTCATATCTCGTAAAGTCTGCGCCAACTAAACTACTGTTTTTCCAATTTGATGTTTCAATTAATGCATTATCAAATTCATCTTGTAATTCCAATATCGGTTTTAATTCTGTATCAGCATTATTTTTGTCTTGAATGTGATTGTTATTGAAAGTGCTGGTTGGACTTGTAAAATTGGAATAGTGATAATTAACATAGTTGCTTCTTGCTTGAGCCTTACTTATACGATAATTTTCATAACTAAGCCATCTGCAGTTATTGGCGTCATTGGTGGTTGGAGTACAAGAATATATACTATTATAAAAGGTTGAAGTTGCTGTATTGTAATTGGTTAAATAATTTTGATAGCCATTATCAATGCCATCACAATTAGATAACCTGAAATCAAAGGCATAATTGTAATTTGTAATTAAGTTATCACCCAAAGAAGAATAAATAATTTTTTGTGATGGCTGATGATGGAAAGGACTTTGATAATTAATTATCGAGGTGGTACTTATTTGCTTACCATTAATAGGTTCATAATCTGTTTCAACGGTTTTATCTTGAGTCTTAAAAAAGGAATGTAATTCATACTCGGTTCCCCAAAGTAAGTTTGAGGTTGACGATATTGGCACATTCTTACAAATATATCCCGGGGTGCCAACAGAATCTTGAGAATAAGTCGGATAGTGCCATATGTCTTTTAATATTTGATTGCTTTGATTGAAATAGGCTTCATACTTTAGTTCCCCTGTAATTGAATCAAACGGAAGCGGTGCATAAGGATAGCTACTAACAGAACCATCACAACTCAAGTCATTCACATTTCTAACAACAACATCGTTACTATTTTGAAAGGCATCCCAATAATGAGCACTGTAATATCTATATACAGATTTTCCATTACCAGACTGAGATACATCTACCTCACTATAACCAATATGGTTACCCATTGTAGTACGCATCGGCAAAACGGAACTGGGAGATATTAAATAGGCAGCTTCAAATCCACCTCCCGTTAAAGTAGCACATCCATAAGGATTATAAACTCCATTAGAAGTATTACCCCAAATCAGTCCATACATATCATTACGCAACACATTAACATAAGTTGGCATACTATATAAAATACCAGTCGAGGAAGACCCACCAGCATTATAATCATAAGTAGTTACAATATCTTGAGATGCTAATGGGTCGTGATGTACCATGGAATTAATCCGAAGTCCTCCAATAGTAATATTCGTAATATTCGTTACGGGCATTTGATATGAAATGGAAGCTGAGCAACCTCCCCATGCTGTTGTAGTTGTAGTTCCGTATAATCTTGAAGTGTAAGTTGTGCCGGGTGTTAAAGTAATTGCCTGAGTAGTAGAAGTACCAGATTGAATAGTAGCATTAATCACCATATTGCCATTTGGATCAAAAACTTGATAGGTACCACTTACACCGGTTGTTGTACTACTTAAAGAAAGCATATAATTCGAGTATCCTGACGGGGTAGTAAAACTTAATGTCTGATAGGTACTGCCATCATATAAAACGGAAGAATTGGTAACATTGATTGTTTGATAACCGGGAACTGACCTTGTTACATAGTGGGGCTCAAAATTAAATTTGGTATATCCACCGGTAGGATAAGTAATTTGTTGTAATGCTCCACCTCTCATCGCTGGCCATTGTGCATCTCTATTAGCACCGTTAACCGTTTTTGTATTATTTACTGTATAGGTAGGAATTAATGTATTATTACTGGTAATTCCGTTATAATAACCCCAGTGATCAATACCAAAAGCCAATAATCTGGGTACCATTTCACCATAGTAACCAAATTGATAAGGCGGTTCAGTTATGCTTCCATCACAAGAGGACTCTTGTAATGCATCTAATCTTAAACGGTAGGTATCAGATTGTATATTTGATAAATAGGTACCTAATATTCCATTAAGTCCATTGACACCATCATGAAAATATCCATAAGTGAATTGAAATTTTTTACAAAATCCCAATCCATTACTGATTGTAATATTATCCAATGCATTTGCAGTAGTATTCGCATTATCAGCCATTGTTTGTGGCGTATATGCACTTAAATCTATTCTTGGTGTTGCTGCAGGATTAAAGCTAATTGTATTACCATTATAAGTAATAGAACTTAATCGAACCCCCTGTACAAACTGTTTTACTACATCATACTCATACTGTCCAATGGTATTGGTGCTATATATTGGGAACATAGATAAAGTGTAGTAACTATAATTTTCTTGTTGATAAGTAAAATTTATAGTGAACATATTATCTTTTGAGACAATTTTATTTAAATACCAACTTGAAACTGCAGAGCCACTTGATAAGCCGTTTTTCATAGAATATGGACTGGTTATTTCTAAAGGCATTACACTTCCTGTATTACCTGTATTTCCAAAGAAATATTGTGTCCCATCAGGGGTTGTTATTTTAAAACCTTGAAAACAGGTTCCATTCTGATAAGGAGTAGTCAGATATTTATAATCTGGTTCAATTTTCAAATCTTGTTCAGGTACTGTAATGGGAGTTCTATCATCTCTGAAATAAAATTTGCCTGTATATTTCCCGAAATTAAAAAAGTACAAGTCCGGTTCTCCATCTTTCCTGCCCTGATAAAATCCAGCATCATCAACATTCCCATTTGTTGTGCCGAGATAACTATTGTAACCAAAATCTGACCAATGCCCATTTGTAACATTTGTATTACTAAATCCACGATCATCTGGCAAACCCACAACTGAACGTGTTATAACGCCACCAGCATTTAAACTCCATCCTGCACCAACCCAACTAGCTAATTCCTGCACCTTTAGACCCGAAGCATGATAACTTAAACTAATGGGTACTTCCAATGGACCATTTTGTACTGTATAAATGGGAATATTAATATTGGGGATGCCAGTATGATAACTTACAGGATAATCAGCATATTTTACCAACGCTGCTGCAGTTGGTGGGGTAATATTGGTCTCTGCCAATGGATTATTTTGTGCTTCTATTTGACCATTTATGGTGAAAAAACAAAAGAATAAAAACAAAATGCGTTTCATAAAAACATACATAATATTATTTTTAAAAATTATATCCAATTCTAAATTTTAAAGGTTGCGTAACGGGTATATTACGATAGCTTAAAAAATCCCACAATAATTGTACATTACTAGCTTTTTTACCTACTTTCATTTTTTTGGTTATCCCAATTAGTCCACTAGTTTGCCATGCGCTGTAATTCTGTAATTGTGGGATTTGAGTAAAGGCTGATTGGTAATTTTGTTCATATCCTCCTGTAACCCATATACTGCCCTTTATTTTTATATCTAAAAAACTTCTCAGACCTATGCCCTGATTGCTTATTCTTACATCATTGATCCCATTTCCCCAACCCATTTTATAGGCAACACCTACACCAACTGTACTTTTATCATTCAGTTTATATCCTATGGTTCCGGCAATGTCGCTTGTTACAGGTAGATAATAATTAGTTTTTTGTGATTGTATGTTAATACCGTATTCAAATCTTTGCCAAATCGTTTTTGTTTTCTGCTTGTTGGGTGTAAAATCAGGCATGATTAATGCATTATTACCTCCGCCTAGTTGATTAATTTTATCTTTTAATGTATTAAGTTGATTTTGTGCAGACTGCATTTGTTGTTGTATAAACTGTTGTGGGTTACTGCCTGTAGTTACTACCGTGCCGCCCACCTGTTGGGTTAATAGTTGCTGCACCAGTGCTCTACTTTGTAATCCCGCTAATGCCTGCGTTGTACCTATATTGCCTGTAGCAGGAAATAATTGCGCCAACAGGCTATTGCGCTGCCAAAAAGATTGAAAAGCAGGAAGATTTCGCAATTCTGACAAGATTTTTTGTTCTAACAGATTTTTATCATTTAAAATTTCTTTGTAGTACTCAATTTGTTGTTGATAATAATACACCTGTTGCTGAAATAATTTAAAGGAGGATGCATTCAAAGATTGAGGGGAAAGTTGACTCATTAATTGTATTCGCTGGGATAATGCCTGTGTAGTAGCCTTAGTAGCATCAAAGTTTTCCTGCAATAAATTGGAAACCTGTTTTAAATGTGTCAACTGAGACGAATTTATTTTTAAAGCATTTTTTATTCCATTCAATAAATAACTAGTTGCTGTACTGATACTATCTAAAGAAGGAATATAAGCAGTGGCATTACTCATTCTACGATACACACTGCCAGTATTGGGTTGATTTGTCGCATAAATATTATTTCTACTTTCCAATAATTGTTTGACTATCACTGAATCTTTAGGTAGAAAACTTAAACAAACCTTTCTCTCTAAAAGCTTTAGCTTTCTTAAATATTTGCAATTTTTTTTATTAAACTGCTTGTTTAGGCTTGAATACTTTTTATCAAGCTTAGAAATAGGACTATTATAAGTGGATATAGAGAAAAGTACTTTTTGTGAAGCAGTATCAATTACAAAAACTGAATTAAATGTACCCGCATCAACACGGATAATTGAAAATAATAAATAAAAAAAGCAAATAATACCTTTTATGTATGTATTAAACACAAGCAATTAATTTAGTCTTCAAACTTAAATGCATTTTTACAACTATACAATGGGGAAAATTCCCTATTGTATATACAAATAATATTTTTAATAGAAAATAATAATGTTAGTGAAAAATAATATTTATTATATTTAATCACTAATAAAAAAAAGTTATATAATTTCAAAGTTTAAAATCCAATTTATAATGCAAACTTTTTTACTGGCAGATGATCATCCAATACTGAGAAAAGGGATTAGAAATATTTTAGAAAATACTGGGAAGTACAAAATTTTAGCTGAATTCAATAATGGAAAAGCACTGATAGATTTTATTATCAGTAAAAATCAATTCCCTGATTTTGTACTTTTGGATTTAAAAATGCCAATTCTGAATGGGTATGAAACTAGTGAAATACTTTTAAAAAAATATCCAACTATTAAAATAATTATATTTTCAATGTTTATTGATTTAAAAGAAATTAATTATTTACTAAAGCTCGGTATTAGCGGATTTATACAAAAAAATCTAGAACCAGAAGAATTACTAGAAAATATAGAAAAAATTCACCAAAATCAGAAAATACTATGTATAAATGGAATGAATGAAGTAAATAAATTTATTAATAAATCATATAATTTTTCAGAACGCGAAAAAGAATTATTACGTTATTGTGCATCAGAATTAACATATAAAGAAATTGCAGACAAAATGGGTATTAGTCCAAAAACGGTTGATAAATACAGGGAAGACCTATTTAAAAAACTAAGTGTTCATAGTAGAGTAGGATTAGCTTTATATGCATTACAAGTTGGTTTGTTTATGTTTTAAATAAATATTTATATAAACTAAAATAGAATTTAATTCATAATACATATTAGTTTAATAATCTCAAATAAATCTATAAATAGCTGATGGCAATTTTTATTAAATCATTAAAGCTTTCTAATAAATTTATATAAATATGAATTCTGAAAATGAATCAACTATGAATTACTTCATTAATGTTCCAGAAGAATTTAATACACTGTTTAAATGCAAATAAATAATGTAGCCAATTCCCTTTATTTGCAATGCAAAAAGCACTTTAATAATAAATGTATATTTAAATTACCATTACAGTAAACTATGATTCTGCCATTAAAAACAAAACAGTGAGCTACATTCTCCATGAAGAGAAATAAATTCCTGAAAAAAAGTTCAAAATCGAAAATTTTTTAACTATCAATAAAAATAAATCAAAACTTCATTTCTTAATCAAGTTAGTATTATAATGTAAATATTTATTAACTTAATCGATAAGGAACAATTGCAAATCATTCAAATATTGAACTGATTCTAAATAAAATAATTTAAAGAAAAAAAAGTTATTGGATGCTATAGTTTTTTAATCGCGAACTTAAATTCATATAATAAATATTCGTTGTGGATTTCAAAGAAAGAATAAGAAAACTTGTGTTATTTCACAATTCACAATCTTTATAATTTTATTGATTTTTTCAGAAATTCATATTCGTAATTTTTTATCAAAAAAAAAATCATCCATCATATTTATGTTGTTAGTTCGCGCAACATTTTATTATATCAATATGCGTATTTATTAAATGGAAATTAACTTTCTTTTTTTTTGAAAATGTTAATAAAATGAAATTTTAAAAAATTAAGAAACTAGCTTTTAATTCAACTCATTAATTTTTGTAGGAGATTTTATAAATTTTTTAAAGAAAAAAATTTTACTCACCACTATTCAAAAGCAAAATACGCTTATTAAAATAATTGCTATTATTAGCCTTAATTTATCAATAAGCGAGATTTCATTTTTTGATTATGGGTTAAAGCTTAATAGAACATTATTTAAAAAATTCCGCTATTCAATTTTAACCATATAAAAAATGAAGTTGTTTTATATTTTAAAATTTTAATCTCACGACAATATAGGAGGCCTTTTTAAAAAGAAAAAAATCCGTAATTATTAATTTAATTATAAGTGGAAACTTTATTAATAATTTCTTAAAAATTAAAAGATACCCTCATGAATTTTGTATACCACATTTTATGTATTTCTT